>MDTG01171710.1_pt1 | contig 15292 bp, 4 predicted proteins | sample 811421 | NCBI WGS metagenome assembly MDTG01 (sample SAMN05326645, study PRJNA326480) | marine metagenome | isolation source: seawater | place: Pacific Ocean: South East | collected 2011
AGAGTGGTGCCGTGCTGGGGGCTATCGACGTTGGCACACACACCGCCCATGTAGCTTTCAACAGAGACATCGAGGCTCGCGCAGGCTGTTGAAACTCCGAGGGGGCCGTCGAGCGACGCAAAGTTACTGTAGACGTCGATGCACGACCGCGCTAAAAAGTGGGTGGATTCAGAATTAGCCGAGCGCATGTTATGAGGGGCGGGTACGGAAAACTTACCTCTGTCGATCGTGTGCGAGTCAAGCCTTTGGCACTCGGCAAGTGTATACGCCGTGATAAACGATGCCTTGAATCCCACCAGGAAACAGAGAGCGTTGATGTAATGAGAAATCAAAAGTCCGGTGTCGGTTTTCCCGGATACGCCCCCGAGCCCCCTGTATACTACGAATGATAGTGCTACCTCTACATACTGTAGGGCGATAAATACGGCAAAATACCGCGGGTAAACCCATTCTGTGTCGTAGCTTCCGTATATTTCACCGGTAAGGAGAAACAACAGAGCCAATACCGTGGCCCAAAACCACGCAGAGTCCCCGTTGCTCATGTCATTCCACCTATAACACAGTGCTTTGGTTAAGGTTATACTTTGTATTGTCATCCACGCGGGCCCAAACTAATTCCCATGGGGGGGGACGGGTTCATTGTTCCCTTCAGGATCACCCAGTGGATACTTGCCATACTTCATCTCGGATCGGCCATCGCTGTAACAGCGTATCTGGCCGCGCAGCCCCTTCACAAGAACAGCGACTGGCCTGTTGATGTTTCAGCCCGATACAACATTTGGGCGGCCCCCGGGCAGCTTGGACCGGGAGAAGAACTCAGCTGCGCGGAAGAAGACGCCGGATGTCGAATCTTCACAATCGAAGAAGAGCCCACAAAGTTTAGTCTCGGCTATACCGCCGCGTGCTTCTCCTTCATCTCCGGGTTGCATCATCTCGTGGTCGCATGTGCGATTGCGTACCCCGGGGCGTGGGGCACAGGAGGCAAAAAAAAGCCCTACGAACGGTACGCCTGGTGTCTCAAAAACTCGGTGTTCCCGCTGCGGTGGCTCGACTACGCTGTTACATCGGGACTTATGTTCGCAGTGCTTACCGCGCTGTTCGAAGCCCCGATATCATTGGATGTCGTCGTCCTGGCCTTTTGCTTTCAATTCCTCGTCATCGTCGCGGGCGCGGGCAGCGAGTACATCTGGTCGCGGGAGCCATACGTCAGTGACGGCAAAAGCCAAAAAGGGAAATTGTCAGAGTTTCTTTCACAAAAGTTCCAGCCGCACGACAAAGTCCCACCTGAAGCAAGCGTAACTGAGCGGGTTGGGTGGTTTCTTTACAACGTCTTAGTGTATCCAATTTTTGGGACTCTTTCTGGGGCCCTCAAAATCCTTTGCTTCATATTTCGAATTCCAAAAGACGGGTTTCTTTACAACGTCTTAGTGTATTCAATTTTTGGGACTATTTTTGGAACCCTATCTTTTATTTTGAACATCTTTTGCTTCATTTTTCTAATTCCAGAAGACAAACTACGGGCAGTTCGCGATATCACGCGCAAGCAGACGGATACTATTTTCAATACACCACACGGACTTTTGTTTCTGTGCGCGGTCACACCTTACGTGGTGGTATTCGCGACTATCTTTTACAAATTCTACCTCGCAACAAACGCCGACGATGACGATAATCTCGTAAGCATCACGGGCATTCCCGTTCCAAAGGGCATAAGGACGCCTCCTGATACCGTGTGGATTGCTGTTCTGAGTATCTTTGTGACCTTCTCGTCGTTCGCAGTCTGCCACATCAACAAGATAAGCCTTGCCAATCCAAAGAGCCTCCGTGACACAATCAAGTATGAGACAATCTACTCGTTTCTGTCCTTTACCTCAAAAATTATCCTACTCTTCAATATCTTTGCGGGAATTGTTATGCGCGGCGAGAGCGACACAAAGCCCGTCGAAGCCGACTTTGACCCCACCGAGTTTGTAACCAGAACCAGAGACACAAAAGACGACGAAGGAATCTCGACGCCGACTCTGATGCTCTTAATTACCGTGAGCCTCTCTCTTGTGCTAGGCACATTGTCGTACTACTATATTTTGATCAGGCCCTCAAAGCAAACTTTTGTTCTTTTTGCGAAGGCGCCCATCAAGTCTTCTGTGAACAACCTATCTAAAATTAGACACGGGGAACCAAAACTTGTGTTTTAATTTAAATCCAGAGGCCCAAGAAAAGCTAACCTACTCTACGTGTACTAAATAAACTTGTTGTAAAGAGTGCCCCCAACGACTCTTTTTAAAATAATTTGACCCCTCTCCTCGGCCTGCTCCAACTTTGGCTCCAAAAATTTAACGTCCTCCTTAAAAGCATCTCCCTCATCAATCGGATCATTTCCGGGCCTCGTGGCTTCCGCGAGGGCGTCATCGACCGTCTGGAGAATGTCGAGGCACTCGTCTGGTTGGAAGAGGCCCGTTGAGCGGATAAAGGTGAAAAAAATCATGTAGGCCCCCACCAGCGAGAACGTGACATAGAAGAAAGGCAGGACTGGTTCCGAGGCGCAATTGAGTTTTGGCTTGTCGAAGCAGCGGTAGCGGTCGTATGCGATGTCAAAGAAGTCTGACCCATCAAGAACCACAAGATTGTTCAACTCCGGGTACGACGAGTTGAGGAAGCAAAAGGCCTTCTTTTTCCACTTGCTGTTTTCTTTTGCAGAGTCGGGAAGGCTCACGTAGCATTTTTTGTTGGCCGTGCAGTCTCGGGTGTACTGGGACAGGGACAAATAGGTGGCGTTTGGGGGAGACGATACATCGGGGCACGGGGCCTTGGCCTTTGTGATCTGGTCGTTGTAAAGCAGGTTGAAGCTCCCGCGGTCTGAAAAAACCACCATATCGGTTTCCTCGGTAAAGGTGCCAAGGGTCATGTTTCCAGCTACGTGCCACATGATGACCTGGAGGGGCATCAGGGGAACAGGATCCACTATAGAGTCGCGGTCGTCGCGGTACTTGTGCGTGTCGTTGAAGCCATCGAGCACAAGGCCCTCCACATTCACAAAAGGCCCCCCACCATTGCCGTTGTTGTCAATGCTCATCAGGGGCCTACCGGGATACATTTTTCGGAAGTTTAGAGCCGCGGTCAGCTTGATGTCCCGGAAGACAACGTCCGTGGGGCTGTAGGCTCTGTTCACAGTTGTGATGTGTATTGGTGCCATGTTCCATGCCTTGAGGTCGAAGAAACCAAGCTTGAGCGTGTCGCGATCTTCGGGAATCTCGGGGCTGTTAGACGGCTTGTACGTGAGCTGGTTGAGGCCCTGCTCCTGGCACGCTGCGTTATCGAACTCGACGCGCTCAAAGGTTACATTGGGCGTTCCCAACAGGATGACGTTGCAGCCGCGGGTAGTAACAAGGCCACTTCCAAGGATTCTCTGTATGCGCGTGTGAATCAGGGGATGCGTCGATGTGACGATGACGCCGTTGGGAAATTGGAAGGGCGTTGCTTTTGAAAACAGGGGGGTCGTGACCGACACCCCCAGAATGTTGATTTCATCTATGATTGCCTCGACCGAGCTTGCCCACGTGTACCTGTTCAGCACAATGCCTCCCAGATTTTCACTTGTGACTCCTTCTTCATTTACAGAAACCAAGGTCGGTCCGCCATACTTAAATGTATCCATGTTTCTTATAAACGAGGTGTCGCACATTGCAAAGGTGAGCCCCTGTTGCTTTTTTGCCTTTTCGGCATCGCTGCCTTGGGGGGGTATTATATTTGTACAATAACCATGGTCGCACAGATCTGGATTGAAGCGCCGGTAGAAATGGATGACCTGCTCAAACATGCATGGTACGGGCTCGGAAAGAACTTCAAACATGGACCAATCGACATCGTTTCTCAGATCACCCCCCACCGGGGCAGGGCCCATGTAACCGCGGCAGGGTGAACCCGAAACAAGCGAGAAGCACTCCCCGAAGCCGCCTTCAAACACAGTATCAGGGTCGTTACTTGGTGTACAGGCCGTGCAGCCGAGCGCAAGAAATTCAAAGATCTCGGCTGTAGACGTCGGGCCAAAGGGGCTCATGCAAAAAACAATGTCTTCGGCGTTCCCAAATCGCGCAAGTATGGGGTTAAAAATGGACGCGAGGCTGACAGCCACCTTAAACTCAACTGAATCAAAGATGTTGTACAATTCTCGCGATATCCCCGTCGGCGATTCCGGGTTGAATGTTTCCCGCACCCAAGCTTCTATCGCTGCGTCACCTCCATCGTAACCCCTAACGGCTTTATCGGGATCACAAAGAGAAATTGTCGTCGACACCAACTTTGTTTCCGTGAGTTCGGATAGAAGGCACTGGGCTGAAAAGGGCATCTGGACTTTAGCCGACCCCGGTTTGTCTATGCACACACCGTCTTTGCGGCGCGCGAGAGGCGCTTGTTGAACCAATTTAATATCAGTTGGGGGATTAAATTGCCCCTCTTCCTTTGTAGTAAAACTCACTCCATCGAATTCAGGCGGCAGCATAAAAATAGTGGTAATACCGGGGGTCGCCGCCATGGACGCAGCCTTGCTGTAATCGCCCCCCATTAAGATTGTAATTTCGTTCAGGTCAAGGGCAAGATTCACCGACAGGTTGCCCGTAAGTACGTTGTATATGACGTCTCCCGGAAAATCCGTTTTACACGCAAGCTCTTCGCAGACTTCGGGATTCGAACCAGGAAGCGGTACCTCCCCGTTGAAACACCCACCTTCATCGGTTTCCAAAATGTCCATATTAACTTTTGTAAAGAGGCAATTGTTGGGATAGTAGGGATTCTTCTTTTCGCCAAGCCAATAACTCCAGTCAATAACAGAACCTGCTTCATTCTCATCGATATTAATGTCGACAGGCACGTCATTGTAAGTAAACCTATTTGCCTCAAGCACAGCAAGGCTTTCCTCGAGAATTCTGCCGTGAAAGTTGCGGACAATCTGTTTTCCCTTTTGTTTTTCCATGCCGACCACCTCTATCGTGACGTGCCAATTGGGGTCCAAGTAATACCCTATCTGCTCTGCGGCCTTTTTTTCCCACTTTACAAAAACGTCTTCGCCCCCCCCGTCTTTGTCGGTTGCAAAAGCGTCGGTTTTTTTTTGGTCCGCAAAAGCGGGCGGGACCGGCTGGACATCTAAAAAGGGGTACAATTTGTACACACCGATCGGCATTTCAGTTGTTATTAAAGAGTTCACATCGCCAAGTTTGAACAAGCTAGCTATGTCCACCGGCTTTGAAGAACCCGCTGGTCCTTTGTATTCTTCCGGCGGCTGAACGTCCAGCGAAGGTACAATGTACCCCCCATTACACCTGCTGCTGCTGTAGTGGCCAAGCCAGGTCAGATTAGCACTGAGCGTTTTGCTTAGGTTTCCAAACTCATCCGCAAAGCACATGTAACAGCCGCGGCCTATGCCGAGATAGTTCTGGGGCTGGTCCGCAAAAAGATTCGACGACTCGACGTAAACGTTCTCGAGCTGCTGAGTTGCACTCATAGAGGGGGTGCGGTCGTCTGCAAAGCGTACCTCAAGCGGACACGTCAATTGGGGCAGCGTTATTATGGTGATGTCGGGGGCAGTTATGACACTTGCGTCTGTAGCAAAGCGAGCACCAACGTCTACCTGCAAGCGCTGCAAACTTGGCGGATCCGGCAGGCCTTTTGTGACGCACTGCGTTGGTTTGATGATCATCGGGAAACACTTGCAATCTAAAACGTCCCACAAAAAAAGATTGGTTCCCTTTTTGTTTGAAAAACACTGGAAAGCATAGCCTATGACTTCATCGTTACTGGCCATGGGAACCTCAGAGCTGGCGGCCATAAAGGCCTGTGCGACAAGACTCTCGTAAACGCGAAACGTATCGGTGTAGTCTGGAGAAAAAAGAAAGTTAATGGTGTCGTCAAAGGATATTCCGAAAGTGGCCTCCCATTGCTTGAGGGCAAAGTTTTTGCTTGGATCAAAAGCGTCAAACTTGGGAGGCCATGCTTTACCATCATTGAAAAAATCCGAATCGACCTGTTTGTTTACGTCCACGTAAATCCTGCGAAACATGTAGGCAAACCAGTACGCAAAGGACGCACTCGCCACATCGCTTTCAGTGTAACCAGTTTCAGCACAGGAGAGGGCTACTGTAGGCACGCCGTATGATAGCTGTTTTGCAAAGTTGGGGACGGAATTCCAGAAGTCCACGTTATCTGAATTAGTCAGCAAATTTACGAAATTTGTCTTGGGGAGCAGAGCAGAAAAAGCATCCGCCAGAGAATACATGTATGGAAAGTTGGGCTTAACCCGGCCTGGTATGGGTGTCCTCGGCAGGAAAGTTTCCCCCCCTCCTCCCCTGCCTATGTTGTAAAATGGGGTTTGGGGGAAGTCCTCTCTTTTCGTGGGAATGCTTTGGAGCATAGATAGCATCGAGGCAGGCTTTGATAATATGTTCAGACTTTTTGGAAACCCGTCATTTTTTGTCGTCCACGAGCACCCGCTTAGGTAATATGTCAATTCAGTAAATCCATAACAAATATTCTTGATCGGAGCCGCTCCCATTGTCCCCGACTCACTCCATTTTGCATAGCCGCTGCCTGCGCTTCTTACATCTATGCCGTTGAAAAAAGGCGCCCGATTGTCTGGGGCACCCCCGCATGATAGTATTTGCTTTGCCATATAATCGTAATCGGAATCGCCAGGAGCACGCGTGGGCTCCCACGTATTTACGTCTCTTGCGAAAGCAAAGGTTGTGTTGGCCAAGCTACTAAATTGTGCTGCAAATATCTCGGTCGACGACTGGCCTTCTTCCATGATGTTCGTAAACGTGTCGCTGTCGACTGGAAGCGTTCTCCATTTGAACTTGGACATGAGCGTCCCCTGGATATTTGTATTTGCCATTTTGTGCTTTGTGTTGTCCTGATTCCCAAGCACAAGATTTTTCCCAATGTGGATCACATTGAATTCTGTCGGTATACCAACAACTGCACCGGGCGAATCAGTAATTTTTCCGTCGTTCGACAGAATTGGTGCTACGGTCTGCGTGTAGTACTCCGAGGGTATGTCGGGGCAGCTCTTGAGGTTCCTCGGCGTGGCGGTGCCATTGGAGTAGCAAGGCTCAATGAGGATCTGGAAGGGCGGGTCTCCGACCTGGGGAACGGGGCACTTATTGTTTGTGTTCTTGCTCCTGACATTTGCGTCGAGCAGAGTTTCAAGCGGCGAACTCTGATCCGTGTTTTTCCTGCTGACGTCTGAGAACACACAGATGTTGTCTGCAAAGTTGCACCAGCCGTCCTCCTCAAGATCACAGCGATCCGCAAGCGCCCTTCCAAGAAGCAGAGCAACTATAATTTGGTTCATAATGTCTTGGTAATGTGTAGAAGCGACGGATATAATGCACGCTTTTTTTCTTGCTTTGCTACTGCAAGGCGATGATCCTAACTCACTGTCAAAATCACTACCGACGACCCTGTATTCGTGTTCCGTCCCACACCCCGAGTACGAATGGGCGTCCCAGGCAGCACGCGGGGTTTCGGTCAAATGCACGGATGGATACCTAGTTTACAAAGGAATAGGATATTGGTCATACGAGTGTGTAACAACTTCTAATATTACTAGAAATGGATGTTCTTCCTTCCTAGCGCAAAAGATTGTGCCAGTCCCCTATATTCCTGAAGGTTGTATTTACAGTTATGATTTTAACTCAGTCAACCACCTCCAGTGCTTAAGTAGTTCCACGGGCCGACGTTACTTTGCAGACTACGTTTGCGTCAATAACACCATCGGAAAGTTAAGCCTCTGTGTTTGGATTGGTTGGCGCACACTCATTCTCTTTTTGTTATTTACAGGTTCGCCCGATATCTGGAAGTCCCTCATAGACTGCAAGAAGAACGACACGCTGCTCCCTTTTACCATTATGCCATCAAATTAAATGATCTTTATTTACAAAGATAACTAAAGATTGTCTATTCCACCGTAGCTGCTGTAAATCCGTTCACCGACGCACTAAATCTATTAAAGTCGGCCTCTCTCTGCCGCATGTACTGCAAACTCCCGGGGTGTGATCTCTTACGCGACGAAAGAAGCCACTGGCAGTTTGAGAGTGCCGCGACGCCGCTATTTGCAATCGTGACTCCGTGAGACGGAACCTTGACCTCGACCACCGTGAGTTCCTCGTCGGCGTTACTCACGGCGGCTCCAAAGAGTTTTCTCCGCTGTGCTCCGAGTCGATCGGTATAATCGCGCACCGAGTCTGCCGTGTCCCCGTCACACATTGTGAGGGCCACATAGTATTTGTTGCCTTTGAAAGCCCACGCGCCCCTGCGATATGAGATAAAAGGTTGAAAGCAGTTATTGGGCGCAAATAAGCACGGGGGGACAGGGAGACTTGCCAGATTCCCACAGGGGCCTCCACCAACAAGGCGTTGCCGTCTGCTATTTTTGATGGCGGCGTGCTGTCGTGCGCAAGTACCTCGATCTGAGCAAGACCTTCTGCGCACCACTCCAGAAGGGCTCGCTCATAGGCCAAGTCCCAGTCCAACAGGGGGGCAAAGTTGCATTCGGGCGTAGTCGTCATTGGCCAGTCCCATTGTTTAGGTTACTCACGCAAAGCGTATATAGACCCTTTCGCGAGGGGAGGCGTATTTCTATTTGTGGGTGTTTAATGCAAGTAAGTACAGAGTATGGTTGAGTTTAACAACAAGCAAGGGGCGACGCCTTTATTTTCTGCCGATGTTCTGATGGATGAACTAAAAACAAACAAACATCTAGTCGGTAAGTTCAACACGCAGATGCACTGCTTCATATCGCTCAAGTGCTGACACGACGCGTAGCCCTCTTTTTCTTTTTTGTTCTAGTGGCCGTTCTTCTCTCGCCGATGGGACGCCCCATCGAGGGGAAGAAAACCCGATAGTAGCTAGAGTGCCTCCTTAAAATCTAAAAAGGCACATATAAACACATTAAAAACTTCTGAGCTGCTGTCGCGATTCTTTTTTGGGGGTATGCTGGCTTTCAGTCTATGCAGCGCTTCCATTCGGTCGTGACAGGCATCGCACGTCACACACGTTCCATTGAAAGACGGTGCGCATCTTTTGCGTCTGTTGCAGGCGTCACAGACTGTCACGCTGTATTTCAGCTGTTTGCATGGTCGGGTGAGAGCGGGCCTGTCGGGCTCCTCCAGAATCGAGTTTAAAACCTCCTCGTCTCCTTCCCGGTCAATCTCTCTCGTTCCACTGAACACGAGGAAATTGCTTCCGTAGCACGAGTCCGCAATCTGCAAGAAGCGCTTGCGGTACTCAAAAATCCGACCAGCGCTGTGCTGAGGGCCAAGTGTGTCTTCCGGGAGCGTCTCCACAACGTAGAGCAAAAGGGGCGAGAAGTCGGTCTCTGTAAGAGTGTCGTACTCGTAAAGAGTCGGCTCTATCACAAAGCGCTTTGGGCTGGCCGCAGCCGTGAATTCAAAAAACCCCCCGGGGTGGGTCTCGCTGGGGAAGTCCTCCGAGCAAGCGTGTTGTTTGGGATGCGACGAGTCCACAATCTGCCGAGGCCAGTCGCAGTAGTGCCACGTAGAGTACCCCGTATGAACTGATGCGGGCTCGGGCACGTCCTTCAGCCAGCGCGCGCGGTGTTCTCCAAAATTCCTGGCCTCTGACATTGCCAGGTAAATTCCATCTTTTTCGTGCCATTTCACGCAGACTTCGGTGGGCACGGGGCTTTCGGCATCCTGCTCTCCGGCTTCTATGTACCTCATGCGGCGTTTTTTTCGCCCGGGCGGGCTCGGTGGCAAGGGGCAGCCCTCATCCGTATCAACTTCAGAGAACTCGATGTCCTCTTCGTCGTCGTCGCAGGGGGGGACTCGGGCAGCGCGCTTTGCGAGCGTGTTTACTTGTACCTCTATTTTTTTCAATACGCACAGGATTTTACTTAACTCGGACATAATGGTAAAGGTTACTGCCTCCCCCTTCTTTTTGGTGCATTTATAAGCGGCTTTTCTATCACGAGATGTCCTCGAAATTGTCAAACTTGAAGATGGGGCCGTAGACATCGGCACAGGGAAGAATCTCCAGAAGATCGGGATTGCAGTTCCGCTGCTGCGTGTAGCGCGCCTCCTCGCCTCCATAAAAGCAGTGCTTACCATCGGGGGAAAAGAACATCTCAATGTAGCTTCCGCCAGCACAGTGTTCCTGGAGAAACTTGAGTCGCTCGTGTTCGCTGTGCGGCAGATTGATACGCTTCGTTTCGAAGAGATTGTAGAGGGTCCCCGGGGGACCTGCAATCTTAGGTGCACTGGGGACGCTCTGCTTTTCCTCTTGATTCTTTGAAACACCTTCATCCTCTTGCGGGGCGCCATCGACGCGAGTGCGTTTGGCAGCAGGCTCTGTGGTCCCAGAGTGCGGGTCCAGGTAGACCAGCCGCTTCTTGGTCACGTCGCCCGCGCAGAAGAGCAGACCCACGTTGCGCTGGATAGCTTTCTTGATTGCGTCGATGGGAACACCTTCGACAACAGGCTCCCCCTTTTTTGCATTCGTGAAGGCTTCAAAGACCTTGTCGGCGCTGTTCTTCCAGACAAACTCGGCAACTTCACGCCCGCAGTTCTCCCCGCATAGATTGGCCAAAATGATGTATCGTTCGGCTGGGATTTCTGCGTGCGCGCGCGCCCCCCATGCCTTGGTCAGCCTCTCCTCATTCCACGCGACCAGAGGGGACCCATTGCAGGCGTAGGGATCGCCTGCACATACCACCCCGCTTGCAAAGAGGATCTGGAACGGAGCTTGGACTTCATGGGGCAGTACTCTCGCATTGTACTCACACAGGGGCGCCAGAATACTCTTGCTGTTGAGGTACGGCTGGTTGCAGATAGGAAGCCACGCGATGGGCGCATCGTTTTCGGTGCCTGACGTGAGATTGACCCGGGCTTCCGCGTACGATCGCGTAAATGGAAATCTGCCGCGGACCTCCCCAGACACGAAGCTTGCCATGAGGGTCCTGTACTTACAAGCAGAGGCATACAGTTCCTCTGCTGTGCCCAGTTCCATGGTGTCCGCTTCGTGGATAAAGAAGCCAGAAGTGACCAGCTCTCTTTTGCAGCTGGCCTTGTAGCGCTCCATGAAGCTTTCCGGCGAGGCGCCCGTGATGTCTTTCGAGGACGCACCCGTGCACTTGGAACCCTCAGAGTTGTCGCCGAACCTTTCAAGTGGTGCATGTTGCTGCCTCGAAACGGCAATGTAGATAACTGAGCTGTAGAGAGGATCTGCGACCTCGGCGTCTTGCGCGCAATACTTGATGCACTCAGACTTGACCACGCAGTAACGCAGCATGTACACGTCCTGTTCTCCCCATTTCCCCACCCGAAAGTCTTTGAAGAAGTGGAAAGTCGGAAAGGGAGCAACCTTTTGTCCCTGAAGCATCGCCCGCGTAAATCCGTAAGCAATTTCTTCATACGCGGCCTGGTTGTCTTTGTTGGTCGCGGACGGAAGTGAAAATTTGACCGCCCACTCCTCGAGATGCCTCTGCAACGACTCTTTGCTGCTCTTTGAAATGTTGAAGGTAAACCCCTTTCTCTTCATTTCTTCGCGCGTGGTTTTTCCCGTGGATGAGTCAGTCTTGAGAACCACAAAGGTGGGAGACATTGCGCGGAAGGAGGGCGTCTGGACCAGGCTGTTCGTGTAGAAACATTTCAAAGCAAGCGTAGACATACTGAAATTTCAATAATAATACGACTAAAAAGGTTTTTTTCAAAATACCGTTACTCAGTGTGATTTCTATTAAATTTTCAGTATAAGTGTGATTTTGATTAAATTTGTACTACCGTACTCCATATACCATATTCCTAATTAGTATAGCGGTACACGGTTAAGAAGTAAGTACGGTAGTACTAATATTAATCAAAATCACACAAAAAAAATCCGTTAAAATTGCTCAGTGTATCGTGCAATAAAAAAAATCCTGCTGTATATTAGCACCATTTTACTTTGATTCAGTTAGTCGCTCGCCTCCTGTATTTTTTTGCATTGTCACAAAAATGGAGAACGACTCGGAAATGGATTTTGCCGGCATGGTGGACTTCCCCGAAAATGATGCGGAGGATGAGAGGGGAGAGGATATTGGGTTTGATGACGAAGACAACGAAGAAGACGACGAGTACAACCAGTACGTCGCCGAGAACCCGGAGACGCAAGAAGAATATGAGCAGATGAATGCCGAGACCCCGGAAGAAGACCCCGAGCATATGCATGTATCTCTTCTTAACGCAAGAGAACAAGAAGAGGAGCAAAGCGACCTAGACAGGATGCGGCAGAGGGTAGAGAGCAGGGCAGAGAGCTACGCCAGGGAGCTCCAAGAAGAACGACGACAACACGGAAACGCTCTCAGTTCTCTTTCATCCTACGCATCCGACGAGGAGGACACCTCGATGACGGGCAGGAGCAGGCTGAAAAGAACTCGCGTGTACTCATCTGACGAGGAAGACAGCGTTCTCGACGCGCAACTCGCGGAGAAGAAAAAGGCGGCTGACGCCGAACGCAGAAAGAGACTCAAGAAAACTGGAAGACTCACGTCGTTTTTCACGAACCCCTCTGAGCCTCCGCGCGAGACGCACCCCGACCTGTCCTCATCGGACGACGACGACGCAGAAACCAACCCCCCTACGCTTGTGCCTCAGCCTCAGCCTCAGCCTCAGCCCCCGTCGCAGGATACAATGGTCCCCGATGCCACTGCCGGTGCTCCAGTTCCCAAGAGAGAAATTTTGAAGAACCTCAAGACTGAAGACGACTACGCTCATACGGGCTCCAAGCTTTTGCTGGATCTCACTCTAAAGTCTTCGCCAAGGCCCGCCCAGATCAGGGACGCCAACGAGGTGTTTGAATTTCTGTTTCCGCTTGCAATATTTGACACCAAGGTCGGCGACAAAGAAATGCGCGCGTGGCACCGGGACCAGAAGAGCTTCAAGAAGTTTCAAGCTGCATACTTTACGGCCTTTCTTGCCAGCAAGTGCCACGCCGCTGGCGAAAACGTGTCCGTGCACATATGGCCCGTTTCGAACCAGCCCTGTGACTACAAGTCCCCGAGCTGTTCTTTTAAGGAAATCTTCAACTCGCAGTACAACACCCTCTATTTTGTGCACATCATCTGCTACGAGAGGTCGGGGCTCCGGGCCTTCAACCGGTACATGACATACTTCATCAAGAAATCCTCCGCGGATGACGAAAGTCGCCAGCGCCACGAGAGCAACCGCATGCCTAAGGACCCTTTCAAATGTACTCGTTTTATGGCAGACGCGGCGGCCACGCCTGCTGGTAATCTCCACAGCGTCTGCGCGTCGCGGCTTCCCAAGAAGAAGTGGCAGAGTCTCAAGGGCGCAGTTTTCACAGACGCCGCCGACTTTGCCCAGGGTCTCGTTCTCTTGGCCATGGAGCACTGTGGCACTGTCATCGCCCACCCAAGGAGACACGAGTATGCCGAGTGCCACGTCAATGTTATTCTGCCCGTGTGCCGCACTCTTGACGACGGAGTCGATGACGGCATGCAGGTCGAGCCCTCTCTGATCATGAAGGAGATGTTTTCGATCCAGAATGTGCTCACCAACATGCTCGCCGAGTCGCACCCGGATCTCGTGCAGACAATGATCGAGAACCGGCCCGAGCAATCCGACGAAGGCGAACTCGTGTCAGCGACCACCTATGTCATGTGGCCCGACTCCCATCCAGCCTACCACATCAATGCAACCAACATCCGCAACTTCTGCAAGATTTTTGATGCCACGGGCTCCAGCAGCTTTGCGCTGTCGGCAGAGCTCGTCAAAAGCAAAGAGACGGCCTCCACGGGAAACCAGGAGCTCATTGTGGACGTTGCCGACGGACTGGATGACATCTACGACATGCTGCAATCGATCACCGAGCGGTACGAGGGAGAAGAGCAGTTCTCGCAGAAGAACTTCCTGCTTCGCCTCGTCCTCGCCAAAAACTCGGACATTGAACTGCCCTGGCACAAGTCGCTCAAACGCTTCATGCGATACATTGAGGACCACGACATCCCCGTGGACAGGTTCACCCCGAAGCTCTGCTCAGCCAGCACCGACGGCAGCCGCAACCTGGGCAATGTGTTTCCAGAGTCTGTGTGGCAGCACTGCCAGCACGGCGGCCAGATCGGCAATGTGCACACCCCCATGACCAAGCTGCTCTACGTAGGACTCGCGGGACTCCTCACAAACCCCCAGCACTCGCCCGCAGGGATGATTTTTTACGGCATGTACTCCGCTGGCAAAAGTTTTATGTTTGAGCTTCTGCAGGAGATGTTTCCCGAGGGCGGCGTCGAGGTCTGCGCCGGAGGCTCTGCCCAGTCGCTGCTCCAGAATGTTTCAAAGATGATCAAGATGATGCACGAGGAAGACAAGAACATCCTGAAGGACGCCGGGGAGGGTGTCAATCTCAACAAGGCCTTCTTCCAGAAGGGCTCTCAGGTGTACGAGCGCAACGAGCAGACTCCAGAGGGCAATTACAGAGTGACTCGTCTCGAGTACAAAAACGACGCCATTTTCTTCCGCGCAACCAACAGCGGCCTGTACAAGATAGACCCCGCCTTTCTCTCGCGCAACGTCGTCTGCAATATCGGGTCACAGAACCCCACGAAGAGAAGCAAAGAGGCTCTTGCCATTAGCGCCCAGACCAATGTCTCGAAGCGCATCCGGGACTCGTTCAACGAGGCCTTTCTCATCAAGTTCTTCTTCTTCCACTACTTTGATATGATCACTTCTTACTGCGGAGAGGACATTGAGAACAAGCTCTACGCCTTTATCTACGCCAAAGTGGGCGAGCTCCACCCAGCCCTGAACATTGCCAACCCCAGGACAGGCGGCTTTGTCAGAAACTTTGCGCGGGTCCACTCGCTGATGACGACCGTGCAGGCGTGCCTGTACAACCTCGAGTGCTTTACCGCGGGCGAAATAGCCGACATGAGGGCAGCACTGGCCGGGCCCGAGACACAGGAGAGGGCTCAGGACCGGAAATTTATCGACCAGCTCGAGGCCATGTCCAAGAAGAAAACCCTGACCGAACGCCTTGGCTCCGAGGCCCACACCCATCTGCTGTGCCACATGTGCCTTTTTGACGGCGCCGCGTCGATATTCTTTGGAATGAGCATCCCCTTCGACACCACGGCCACCGTCTCCGCGCAGGAGGTTCTCATGGTCCTTAAGGATCTGTGCTACCGCGGTGTCTCAAACACCGAGAACCAGAACTACATCAAGATCAACTACAAGAAGGCGGCGCTGATTGAAAAGATCATAGCGAAGATGTGGAGCGACTACAACCGCAG
>MDTG01319275.1_pt1 | contig 15292 bp, 7 predicted proteins | sample 811421 | NCBI WGS metagenome assembly MDTG01 (sample SAMN05326645, study PRJNA326480) | marine metagenome | isolation source: seawater | place: Pacific Ocean: South East | collected 2011
GCACCTCTTGTTACATAGAAACCAACACCACCATCTAGAATCTGGGTGTAAGCATCAAACACCATTGACTTATTGGATGGTGTTGCGGAATTATTGAAATGTGCATGAACTGCACCATCAATCATAATACCAACAGCAGCACCACCGATAGCAGTACAGTTTTGGATATATGGTGATTTTGTAATCGCTGAGTTAGGATCAAGTCTGAAGTAGACACCCTTGATTGTAGCGGTGTCCATGTCCTTATCATCAGATCCAGAAGGAACGAATCCGCTCATACCTTCAAAGATCATGTCCTTAACAGTGGTATGAGAACCAACGTAGAACATGGTTGACTCTTGGTTTACACGAGTCACCGCAGAAGTAATAGCAATATAAGGTTCAACTTTAGAAGTTGCATTCATATTTGCATTACTAATTGCAGTAGTAACAATGCCAACTAAAGTTGTAATTGCAGATGCAACCTGAGCGCAATATGGAGATGAAGTATCAGTTGTAACGTTTACGTCTTTAACCTGAGTCTCCGTATTTCCTGCTGAGACAGTTACGGTCTCATTACGCATTACTTGCGTAGCAATGCTATCAATGTAGTTTAGAAGTGTTGTGTCCTGACCGTCAGAACCAGTGATATTTGTACCACTGACGCGAGCATTAGCAAAGTCCCAAACTTTATTGTTTTGACCTGCTTTGACGTTGTATGCAAGTGCATCAATAAACGCCTGCAATTGAGTCTTAACGTCTCCTTCAACACCACTAACAGCGCCATCATTTGCAGCATGGCGATGGTATGCTTCTGCAGCAATAAATGCTTTGTTGTTTGTAATTAAGTCATGAGCATCAGCGTGCTTATTACTTACGATATCAGTGTAAGTATCTGCTGTTGTCCATGGTCCACCAGTTAGAGAAACTAAGTGGACGTTTGTTGCATAGTCAGAATCTACAACTTTAGCAGTCTTTGTACCAGCACCGTTTGATACGGTATCACCAAACTTAAGGTGTGTTACGCTTGAACCAAGAACGATTGCTTGCATATCGGAATCAAGTCCGAACGCAGGTTTAATAATAGAAGTTCTTAGGTTATCACCAATTACAGAAACAAATTGAGGAATTTGAATTGGTAGGGTCTCTTCGTAGACACCTGCCTTTACATAGATTGTATGAGGATTTGTTGCGGAAGGAGCGTCAGCACCAGTCTTTGCAGCGATATAATCGCAAGCATGACGAAGTGAACCAAATGCTCTAGAAATGCTTCTACCATGGTTTGCATCGTTACCTTCTTTAGTAACATAGTAAACTGGAGCAGTTGTGCTATTATTTTCCCATCTTGGTAGAAGTGGAGAACCACCAACTGTTAGAACCTGACCACTTGCCGCTGCTTGTTCTGCAGCAGTTCCAGTAGATCCAGCGGGAAGTGCAATTCTGTTAATACCACCTGCAGATTGATAAAGCAAGTCACCAACCTCTTGGAGCACCTGCGCTGCATTACCACCCTGAGACATGTAGTTCCAGTAGTTACCCAGAGTGTCTAATTCTGGTGCATTTGCTGCTCCAGTTGTATTAGAGGTTACGCAAACGTAAGAGTTTGAGTTTCTGTTAACAACATCTCCAAGTTGGTAATAAGTTGAGGATGACCACGCACCAGTCCAATTAAATCCTTCAACAATTAGATCCCAGAATCTCGTATTAGTTGGTACTGGTGTGTATGTAATACTTCCACCTGTGTTTCCACCTCCAGTTTCTGTACCAGCATAAGTTACCTGTACAGTTGTACAAGAAACTACTCTGTGAGTTCCGTTATATCCTCCAACACTAGCACCAGAAACAACAATTTCATCACCAATACCGAAAGGTGCTGTTGCTTGTGTATCTTGGAAAATTAAAGTAACTAATGAACCATCGCCAGAGATAGTACCAGCAGGGATAGTTTCATTAGTAGTTGTAGTTTTACAGGAATATGAATTACCACCATATCTTACGACATTACCTGGTTCATAAACCTCTGCTGGATTATACACACCTTGTGCAGAGAATCCAGTTGAAATTACTCCCCATGCAGTTCCATCTGAATTAGGGGCAATACCTGTTGAATTTTGAAGTGCAACATAAGAGTAACCACCAAATGTTACAATGTCTCCTAACTGATATGCAGTTGCATTGTTGAAAGTATCTTCAAATTTAAGACCTTCGGCATAAAGAGAAAACTTAATAAAGTCAATATTGGCAGATGAAGTGTGACCTTCAATACAACGATATTGGGAGTTTCCGTACTTTACAACATCATTAATCTTGTAATACGTATTAAGGTTTTGTCCTTGCTGTCCAGTTCCACCTTGCCATTCTCCTCTATGGCGAAGACCTTCTGTATGGATATCCCAGTTACTTAGATCTCCATAAAAAGAAGTTTCCGCAGCTGCGGAAGTGTGATTGGTAGTACAAACATAAGAGTTTGCACCAAACTTGACAATATCGTCAATGACATAAGCCGTGGACGCGACCCAATCACCGCGCCACTTAAACTTCAGTCTGCCGAGTCTAAAATCTGCCATTTTTTAAATCCTTACTTAGGTCCTTGGGTAGTATGATCATATGATTTATTTAGTCTTGCAACTAAGTATCCATCATTGTCAATAAAATATGTCAAGCGTCTGAAATCAAACCTGAACTGTTGATATTTATCATCTGGGTCGTTTGAATACTCTCTTGGTGCTCCTTGAGTAGCGTCAATATATTCAACACCTTGGAGAAAATCTGTATATTCCTCACCATCAGTTCTATGAAAATCAAATACTTCGTCTTCTGTAGATCTTGCCACAGTATAATAAAGCATACCGTCCTTATCTCTTCTCAGAGCGTGAACGGTAAAATCATTTGATTGTGCAACAATCTGACTAGATGCTGCTGTGCTTGCGCTGAGATATAAACTCATGCTAGGATCCTCCAGTAAGTTCCATCCCAAATAAACTGAACATACAGTCCAGCAACGTCAAGAATAAATTCTGAATCAATATTTCCAAACTTATTCAAAAACTGCTGCCCACCACTTGTTGTTAACGTAACATTATTTATAGCCCAGGTTGCTTTAAAATCAACCAGTTCTAACATATCACCAACATGTGGGATTGCTCCTGCAGACTCATATGGCATGGTTAAAGTTAATGCAGAAACAGAAGTATCAACTAACCATCTGAGTCCACATGATAAACTTCCATTAGCACTAACAACTTCCCATCTCGCACGTTGGAGTTCAAATCCTCCAATATCAGTACCATCATGTACAACTGCTGTCTTCTTATCGGTATCAACCGTAATTTCAGCAACCGCTCCAGTAAATAGAGCGTGTTCGGGAGTTGTGCCTTTTCTAAACTGTACCTGAGTGGTCATTGTTTACGCACACTTTTTCTCAAATGTATTTATCTAATTAGATTATCCAAACATAAACACGAGAAGGTTGGAAGAGTTGTACTTGTACAAGTGCGATTCCAGAAAGTTTGAGTGAACCAGAACCTTGATAACCAGTTCTAATGAATGATTCATCAACATTGTTGATTGCAAATAGGGTTCCTGTACTTTGATATGCGCGGGAGCGAATGTCAACGGAGTCGCCAGTAACATCAATGTTAACAAATGGTTGCTCTGCAAATGTAAGTAGAGGATCGCCGCTTGTTCCAGTGAATGTAAACTTGCCTGCTGTGCCAAGTTCTCTGAATGTTGTTCTCTCCGCAATGCGTTCTCCTGTAAAGGAGAAGAGCATATCTCTTTCTGTTGGATTGAAAGTAAGAGATTCTGCGGCACCTGATAGTTTTCTGAATGTGCCAAATCCAACAAAATCTCTTGCTCTGGTAAACTTGGTATCTCCAGTAACTGGAATTGTTCCTTCGCCCTGATGAGCAAGAGTGAGAAGAACACTGGACTCGCCAGATACCTTGAGAGTTCCACCTTGACTGATTTCTCTGGAAGTTCTCTTCTCGGAGATTCTTTCTCCAGTGAAGGAGAACAACATCTGCCTCTCGTCTGGATTGAACGAGACAGACTCCGCAGCACCAGATAGTTTTCTGAGAGAACCAGATCCAACATATACTGCAGATCTCTTGTTCTCGGAATCTCCAACAACCTTGAATAGTGCTTGATCTGTTGGAGGAACTGCACCAACTGCTTCGGCACCACCAGAGAATGCAAAGAGTGAACCAGTACCAACAATACTGCGGTGAGTAGTGAAGAATACCTTGCCGCTGATCTTTGTAAGAACAGTTGGTTGCTCTGCAAATGCGAGAGATGGATCTCCAGCAGTACCAGTAATGGTGATAACTCCACCACGACTGACTTCTCTGGAAGTTCTCTTCTCTGCAAGTCTCTCTCCAGTGAAGGAGAAGAGCATTTGTCTTTCTTCTGGATTGAAGGTAACTGCCTCTGCAGAACCACCAATATTGAAAATATTACCAAATCCAACATTGTTGATAAGCAACTTGTTAGATGAATCACCAGATATGGAGACAGTTCCAGATCCTTCATATGCAAACGTTCTGATGAAGGAACCATCACCAATAATATCAACTTCAATCTTCTTAGTTTCAGCAACACCGAAGGATTCAACTACCTCACCAGTGAAGGAGAATAGTAGTTGTCTTTCATCTGGGTTAAAGGTGACAGACTCAGCAGAACCACCAATGTTGAAGATAGTACCAAATCCAACGTTGTTAGGTACATAACGAATACCGACTTCGCCGTTGATTCTGAGATCTGCGAGTAGAGTAGGTGCATATGCAACTCTCTCTGCTCCACCACTGAATGCGAATAGATTGCCCTCGCCAACATGAGATGCAGATGTTCTTTCTGTAGATTCTCCAGTAAAGGAGAAGAGCATCTGTCTCTCGTCTGGGTTGACAGTGAGAGATTCCGCTGCACCAGAGAATTTCCTGAGTGTACCAGAACCAAAGTATACTGGAGAGTAAACTGTAATCGCTTCGCCAAATACTCTGACTGTGCCAGAAGCTTGCCAATTTGGTTGGAAGTCGTAAGTCTGGAAGTCGCTGAGTGAACCTCTGCGAATTCTGATTGGTGTGTCCACACCGAAGTAAGATTCGGTGTGTCTGTTGATAGATGCTCCAGTAAACGAGAAGAGCATTTGCTTCTCGTCTGGGTTGACAGTAAGAGATTCTGCTGCACCAGAGAATTTCCTGAGTGTACCAGAACCAATAAATGGTCTGGTCCTTGGAGTGTCTGCATCTCCAAATACAGAGATTGTTCCAAATGGTTGCTCTGCAAAGGTGAGAATCTCTGGAGCAGTGGAACCAAATAGTTTGATCTCGGTTCCCTCTTCTGGAGGATTCGCGATAAACGCTTCTGTAAGTTCTCCAGTGAACTTGAATAGTGGTGCTTCTTCTGGTGGATTGAATCCAACTGCTTCTGCAGCACCATTGAGTGCAAACAGTGAACCAGAACCAATGTGCTGTGGAGTAAAACGATCTCTTGAATCTCCGAGAACAGAGATTGTTCCAAATGGTTGCTCTGTAAACGCGAGGATTTCTGGTGAAGTTGTACCAGAAAGTTTTGCAAGTCCAGATCCAATTTCTGTTGCTGGAGTAAAGGACTCTGCAAGAGTTCCAGTGAAGGAGAATAGTAGTTGTCTTTCTTCTGGATTTGCAGTAAAGGATTCTGCTGCTCCAGATAGAGCAAATAGTGAACCAGATCCAACGTGATTCGGAACAAGTATAGCAGTTGCTGTACCAGAAATTCTGATGTTGACTTCTGGTTTTTCTGCAAACGTGAGTAGTTCGGAAGAACCACTGAAGTTGAATAGAACACCTTCTCCAATGTGTGTTGCTGGAGTAAAGGACTCTCCAAGAACACCAGTAAATCTGAAGAGAATTTGTTCTTCTGGTGGATTCGCGATGAAGGATTCACCTGCAGCACCATCAATGTTGATGAAACCACCAGCAGGTGGACGTGCTGCTCTCGCCTGATCAACACCTGGAGTAACACGAATGACACCAGAACCAGGATGGAGTAGACTGAATAGAGTTCTTGCTGCACCCTTCGTAGTGAAGAGAAGTTGTTCTTCGTCTGGTGACCATCTGACGGTTTCTGCAGCACCACTGAATGCTGCGATAGTTCCACCTTCGGAAGGATGTAGTAGACTGAATAGGGTTGTTGCTGCACCCTCAACTTTGAACCCACCTTCAGTGATATATGGAGGTGTGAAGAATACGTCAGTTTCACCGAAGATTTTAATGAGACCACCAATTGCATTGGTGCCAACGGTGTTACGTAAGAATCTATGCTCAGCGTTATTGCCAATAGTTCCAAGAGAACCGAATGGACAATTGATGCCAGTTCCCTCAAGAATATGACCATAATCAATACGAGCACCAGTGAGATCCTTAAGAATATCTCCGTAGTTTTCTCTGTCTGTTGGTATAGAAAGTTGTGGTGGAACTTCGTAAGTAACACCAGGAGCAATCTGTAATACAGTTCCAACAGCAATTTTGGTGCATCCAGTTGTTGCTGTAGTATTTGTGCTTACCGTACCACCATTGATTGTGACACATGCAACCGCATTACGATCAACAATGAGACCATAATCAAGTTCTGGTTGATCAAAGCAAAGACCTAGACTGTATACCTCTGTGTGTTTCTCGTGAGACTCTTCCAGATTGAGCCACTTGAGTTGTGTACAACCAAGTTGAGTATGAGAAGAGTAGAAACTTGTATCTCCAAGATTGATGTATGGAGAGCATAGTTGGTAATCTTCCAGCGTGAATGCTGCAAGTTCTGATAGTTCGTAAGTCTCTGGTTTTCTTGCACGTAGTTTGATAGTACCACTTGCATTCCAAGAAAATGTATTTCTTTCTTGCTGACCAGCAAACGAGAATAGAGTTCCAGAGGAAAACTCGCTGTATACGAGAAGAGGTGGTTCTGCGGATCCAGTAAACTTGAGAAGCGGAGTTTCTTCTGGTGGATTGAATGTTGCAGACTCTGCTGCACCACCAATACCAAAGAGACTTCCATCGTTGATAGTAACTGCAGTAATACCAACAGTAGGTGTACCACTGATCTTGAATAGATCGGTTGTTGTTTCTGCAACGGCAACAGTTTCTGCCGCACCACCAAGTTTCTTGATATTTCCAGAACCACGGACATTTGCATCCAGTGGAACATACGCAACGCCATCAACTTTGATGAAACCAGATCCAACCCAACTTGGGACATATTGAATGTCGGCAACACCTTCAATCTCAATATTGCCATACTTACATCCAGGTTGACCATCGGCAATTGTTCCAAGGATCCAACCATAATCATGTAGAGGTGCTGCTCTCTTAGTAACAGTTCCATAATCCTCAAAGTATTGAGGAGTGGATAGTTGATTTGGTACAGTGTAAGATGCACCAGGAGCAATAGTTACTGTTGCACCAGTTGCAACTTGGATTGCTCCTGTAGGTCCAGTTGTTGGTGTGGAGATTGTTGTTGTTCCAATCTGCGTAATTGCAAGATTGTTTCTATCAACAATAAGACCGTAATCAAGATATCTGTATTCAACAATAGAACTACAGTTGTAATCATATACTCTTGCTTCTTCAAGATTATTGAATCCAAAGAGATCACCAGAACCAGAGTAACTGAATACTGATTTCTCAACGGCAGTTTGAAGTGTGAATAGTACACCTTCTCCAACATGATCTTGCGAGTATCTTTCTGTGAGAGTTCCAGTAAAGGAGAATAGAATCTGTCTCTCTTCTGGATTTGAGGTAAAGGATTCTGCTGCCCCACCAATTCCAAATAGAGTTCCACCTTCACTAAGAACAATTGCAGTAATTCCAATATCAGCAGATCCATTAACTCGGAATAGATCTTTACTTTCTTCTGCAACTGCAACTGTTTCTGCAGCACCGCCAAGTTTTTTGAAGAATCCAGTTCCAAATACACCAACGTCAAGAGGAACCCTAGCTCCACCTCTAAGTTTAATACCTCCAACACCATTCCAGTTAGGAGTGAATTTATTATCAGACCCAATCTCTTTATTGAATGTGAAGAGACCACAAGGCATGATATTGCTTGTGGTAAGAATATGTCCGAAATCAAGACGGACATCAGGAGTCTCTCTTACATATCTGTAATCAATGAAGTGTGTTGGTGCATTAACTCCTCTAGCAGTCTTAAATGTTTGACCAGGAGCAATACTTGCAGTTCCAGTTACAGAAACAATACATCCAGTTGCAGTTCCAGTTACTGGACCTGTAATTGTTTGTGTAGTTGTACATACATCAATTTTACCATGATCAACTTTCTCAAAGTAATCAATGGCATTTGCATCATGACAATCATAGTCATAGACTCTTGCTTCTTCTAGATTATTAAATCCGAATAGAGTTCCAGAACCTTGGTAACTGAATACAGATCTCTCTGTAGCACTAGAGAAGTTGAATAGATTTCCTTCTGTATCATATGCATGTTGACGCAATACATATGCATCACCAATAATATCAAACAGAGTTTTGCGGGTATCAGCAGATACTCTTAGAGAAACATTTCTAAGACCCCAGTTATCTACTCCACCACCACTGTGGTTAAGTTGTGCCGCTCTGATGTATACGTAACCACCATTCGTATTTCTTACAGTTTGAGATGGGGTTATTGAATATGTCTTTAATTTGTCAAAGCTAGAATCACTAGCAAGCACCGATCCAATCGTGGACCAAGTAGATCCTGTCCAATATTGGAAGTATAGATGTTCATTTGAATCTGGTATCTCTCCACCATTAGACGAGTTTCCTCTAATGACTTCAAAGTCAATAGATTCGTAATTACTTACATCAACTTGGAACCAAACGTATCTGTCTACGCCCGAATTTCCACCACTGAATCTATAATGTCTACCAATGTTAAATCCACCATTACTGCTGGTGCCATTTCCACCATTGGTTATGGAAACATTAACTATATTTCTATTGTAATTTGCCAGATCATCTGGCGTAATTACTAGGTCAAGAATCTCTTCTCCTAGAGGATATACCTTAGTTCTTGACTCGGACTTGAGACCACCGCTGAAGATTTGTCCACCACCTGTTGTGATGGCAGTGATACCAATTGGAGAATTTCCATGCAAGGAAAGTCCTCCCCTGCTTTCAGTAGCAGGAGAGAACGCAGGATCCGCATTACCACTACATCGGACCTTACCATCAGTAATGTAATTGTAGAAGGCAGGAGATTGCTCCTTACCAAACAGTCCTATATTACCTGATCCTTGATATGCCTGTGTTGCCTTCCAAGACGCTTCACTGACTACCTTAACAAATCCGAAGGATTCTACATTAGTTACATAAATGATGCGACCATAATCCACCTGAGTCGCATTTCTATTAGTGATATTTCCGTTATTGATTGACGTGGTATTATTTACGGTTATTAAACCATAGTCAAGTTCAATATACCTATCAATAACGCTTGGTTCATAGCAATATGATACACTCTCTTCACTTGAAATAAATCCAAATAATCCTCTCGCAGTTCGTACAGTGAACGAACCAATAGTTCTGGTTGCAAGGCTGCTTAAAATGAAGTTGGAATACTGTCCAACTGACTCTGATTCTATTCCTGATGTAAAGGTATAGATCGCCATACACTACAGAAGCATAAAAAATGGGGATTGCAATGCAACCCCCACAGAAAAAAGAATAAAGATTGGGTCTGAAGTATATAGTATCAGTCCAAGCTTACGTTTAGGGTAACTTTGATTTGGTCACCGTTGTTTTGAATAGCGTATGGACCATTCGTAAATCTTTCAGCGAAGAAGATGCTGCTGTGTAGAGTTACATCACCAGTACCATCCAGTGCAGGAGTGGTAGTAAAGGTTGAAGATGTAGGAGTCTCAAACACAGTGTAGTGTGCTGCAGTGCAGCTGCTGGTGCTACCTTGTGCAACGTAGATAACGTCGCCAGGATTTAGACCATGATCAACTGCAGAACCACCAGGATCGGTTGTAACAACAGAGAAATCATACAGAACTGAGTCGTTACCGTTTGATACCTGAATGTTGTCAACTAGTTGGTTGCTGAGGTAAACACGAGGACCAATCTCACCAGTGAGAGTCTCGTAGTCAATACCAACGATAGTTGTGTTAGCAGCAATACCATTTGGAGTTGCAGTCTGAGAAACTCTCATGCCAACGGTGAGGTTTTCTGCAACGTTAACTTGGAATGTTGCTGTACCAGAAGCAGCACCTGTGAGTGCTTTGTCTAGGTAAACAGTTGTGCCTTGAATACCAACTACACGAGTTTCAGTAGCAATACCAGTACCAGAAACTCTCTGACCAGCAGCGATGTTTGCTGCGTTATCAACGGCAATTTCAAATGTACCAGAAACACCAGCAGTGATAGATGGAGTTAGATCAACATCAAGGAGGTTGAGGTAATCAGCACCAATAACACCCTTACAACCAGTCTTAGTAATCTGAGTACCAGCAGCAACAGAACCGCCATCTAGAACACCATGAAGTGTTACAGGCATGTTGTTTGCACGTGCTAGGAAGTAACCATAGACACTACCAGCAGCAGAAGTAAAGGTGAATACTTGCTCAGGGTAAGAAGCGGTAGTTCTACCTCTACCGAAGGAGACTGCAGTTCCTGCATTTGCGGTAGCGGTAAGTTGTTGACTGATCTCAATAACAAGACCTTGAATATCAACTACATAGGTGTTTGCGGGAATACCAGCTCCTTCAGCGTAGTCTCCCTTTTTAATATCAGTTGCATCAGCAACAGTAATAGAGTAAGTTGCATTAGTACCAGAAAAAGTGGTTGTAGCAACTGGGTTAACAGTGGTAGCAATACCCCAACGGTTACCGTTTAAGAGGATACCATACTGTTGACCGAAATTTTGATCTTCCTCAGTTCTGTTATCTACACAGAGAGGATAACCAGTAGTTGGTGCAGAACCATAACCTAGGTTATTGGTTGCATCATATGGTTCGTAATACTTCTCACTGCCAGCTGTCGCAGAAGGGACATCCGATTCAGCAGGAGTTGTATCGCTGGTGTATAGTTTTAGAACTAAGTTCCTGGGAATCTTATGAGTCGCGTTGAGTAGAGTTCTTAGCGAATCAATTTCACCCTGGTCTGTGACTAGAAGTGCCATCTATATGTTCTCCGTGAGTTTCTTACCTATGATAATGTTATTTATACAAATATCAGAGTGCGAGTTTCATTGAAATCACACACCTCTGTATATTTATAGCGTAGACAACTTCAAATTGCATGATGTCTCCCGCATTGAGAGTTTTATTCCAAGTTGAGATTGTCGTATTTGTATTTTTTCTTGCCTGTGCTCCCGTGTTAATATCTCCAAGTTGTGGTCTTTCAGTACCACAGATAGAAGAAAAGTTTGGGAAGTTTGCAAAGTCTACTTTTTTAATGTCAAACTGAACCTGACCATCTTGATCACCAATAACAGTCCAAGACTGAATTTCACCAGTAACGTCAAGAGTCATTTCACCTTTGATACCAGCAGACATTGGTGCGGACCCAGCATCAACAACAAAGTTGATGGTTCTTGTTAGGTCTGCAGTTGTAGATAATCCTACAACATATACTGTATCACCTGAAACAGGTGCATTAGTAAAGATTAGGTTTGTGCCACTAGTACTGTAATCAATACCAGGAACTTGTACAAGTCCATTGATAGCAACAATTAACTGTTGATCATTGACTGGAGTATATGCATCTCCTGCCTGATCAATCAGTGGGTAACCAGTTGTAGTACCATCAAATACCCAATTAGTAGTATTGAGAATTTCATTACCATACTGTAGATACTTACTAGGAATCTCATAGTTAACACCAACGTTATACTTCTGCTGTGGTTCAGAAAGTACATTGTAGTTTGACGACTTAACTGAGACGTTATAGTTGGGCATCAGACTACTCCTGGTGTTACTTCAATAACTCCTTCAATAACTCTGGTTTTGATACCTTGTGATGATGTTAAAACAATATCATATACATAACGTCTTGGATCTAATCCAGCAGTTTCTGTGTTGGTTAGTCCAATTTTTAAGATACCATTATAACGATCAACAAAAGTCACAGTAAAATCTGTCGCAGTTGTTGAGTAGTAACTACGACGCATTTTTGCTGCTGCTGTATATCCAGTCAGATTAAGAGGAGTCGTGTTGTCTTCGTTCTGGATATTAAAGGTGGCATCAAAATCCGTTCCTTTTTCCAGCAATAGATTTAGGGGGATTGCTGCCATTTGATTATAGTGTTAATTGAACATCGGAACCAGTATAGTAAACATAACTCCAATTAGAACCACCATCTGTGGAATATGCAATTACTCCATTATTTCCATCTAGACCATTTGGTGGGGATGTATTAAAGTTTCCACCATATCCATAACTTGCTCCATTTTGAGCATTATTATATCCCATAGGAATTCTCATTCTATTGTAGGTGCTAGTGTTATTTGTTCCATCACCATCATGTCCGTATGATTGGAGAGAAAATGTGTGAGAAACATAAGTGATACCAGAAATAGCACTACCTTCACCAGTAAATGAAATTCCAGCACCTCTTACATAAGAAGATCCTGCACCTCCTCCTCCACCACTCCAAGAGTTACCATCATTAGCACCAGATCCTCCGCCGTAGAATCCGCCACCGCCACCGCCGCCTGCTCCCCAAGAGTTGCTGTGATTAACACCATTACCACCTTGTAGTAATGATCCAGCTTGTCCATCACCATTAGTAACAGAAGCATCACCAGCAGCACCACCAGATGTATTTGTTCCACCACCTGCATTTGCAGTAAAGTATCCGTGGTTCCTCGTTCCATCATTACCCCATCCACTTGAATTAGAAATTCCTCCACCACCATTTGCTTGGTCGCTGTTGCTTGATGGATATCCAGGACCGCCTGCTCCACCGCCTCCACCAGCAGCCACTGCAATTAGACCTGTTGCATTTTTACTTCCAACATAAACTGCAGTGTATCCACCACCACCGCCAGAAGCATCAAATGATGTATATGTTCCCGATCCACCACCATTGTATCCACCAGATGCACTACTGGGATTACCTTGCTGTAGACCACCTCTACCACCACCACCAACAGAAAGCATTAGATTGGTTCCAGGATCACACTCAAACTCGGCAGTTACAAAAGCACCTGCTCCACCACACTTAACTCCATAATAAGTGGTTGTGTGGTAATTACCGTTCGCGCGGTTCTGTGAACCAGATCCACCACCAGCTCCCCATAATTTAAAAATAACGTTTGATCCTGATCCTGCTCCTGCTCTACCTCTACCAAAACCTCTGGCGGATCCACCACCAATTGTAGATAAAAACGGCATCTTTTATTCTCCGATTAAGCGTATTGTGCAACAGAAGCAAAGACTGTCCAAGTTGCTGCACCAACCTTAAACACTGTGTATGTATAAATGTCAATAGAATTTGCATTTCCTTGAGTTGGTGCAGATCCACCAGACCATTTAGGAACTACAGCATTACCATCAACTTGGAATGCACTGTTGTAATATGCTGTTCCACCTTGAGTTATCAACATTGAGAATGTCATTGATTCTCCAACACTCATCATACTATCAAGAGATGTTGTTGCATTTCCTCTTGCATTAACTGTCCAGTTACCAGCAGCAGCAGTAGTAGTGTAAATAACTGAATTTGAAGCAAGTTCCATTGGGAAAGTGCCAGTGATTCCACCACCAGTATCAAGAACTGCTCTTTCAATAATTTCATTGACAGTCAACCTTGATGCTTCAATGTTACCCATTTGAACGGTAGCATCTGCAAGTGTCAATCCACCAGTTGCTGCTCCAGTTTCGCTAGTTGTAGCAAATCTAATCTTATCTTGACTTTCATCCCAACCGATGAATACGTTATCAAGATCTCCTCTTTCAATGATAATACCAGAGTCTGCTGTTGGTGTTCCAGTAGTACCATTTGCCAATTCAAACAATCTGTCTGATACTGTGGTATTTGTGGTATTAATTGTAGTAGTTGTACCACTAACTGTTAAATTACCACCAACTGTAAAGTTACCACCAACAGAATCCAGGTTGTCAACATAAGTCTTAACTGCTTGCTGAGTAGGAACTTTAGTATCGCTATTTTGTGCTAGAGTTCCATCAGTGGAGAATTCGTTAACTGATGCACCAATAAGACCACCAAGAGAACCAAGTCTCAATGACTGAAGACCAGTTAGGTTAAATGCTGATGCGTCAAGAGTAACCTGACCAGTTGCTTGGTCAACTTGGAAGTAATCACCAACATAGAAATTACCAAGTTCATCAGTTGCAACGTAGTAAACACGACCAGGATCGGTTGAGTTAGTTACAATTTGGTCTGCTTGTGAAGGACTTACCGTTGGTTGACCTGGCCAGTTAGTTGTAGTTTTGTCTCCAGTACCAATTTGTAGGAAATCATGACCTGTCAATCTAATCAAACTAAACTCTTTTCTAGAAAGAGCTGAAACACCATCAGGAACAGGGGTTGCTCTTGATGTTGAGAATATCAGAACATGATAATCAACTGAATTAGCAGTTACAGAACTAACAGTTTGAATTTGATATGCATTACCATCAGTAGTTCCAAACTGCAAAGAATCTCCAGGAACAGGAGAAGTATTAAATGTAGTTACCAGAATTCTACCAGACTGATTAACTTCAACGTTTGCTGCTTCAAGAGTTGCTGTAGCACCAGAAGTTCCACCCGTAACAACTTCATTTGCTAAGAAAGTTCCAGACTTTCCTACAATGTATAGAACTTTTGGTTCTGCTTGGAAGTTAACAACATAAGCAGTAGCACCAGAAGTTCCACCCGTAATTTGCTCACCTAATGTAAACTCTGTAGTAAGAACATTTACATACACAAGCATTGTTCCAGTAACAGTTCCTGTGTTTGGAGTTTCCGAAGAGTCAAAACCAGCAGAATATACACCATACTCACCATATGAGTTTGACGAGTTTAGTGATCTAATTTTAGAACCACCAGTTGCAGCATATCCAATCTGACAATAATAGGTAAATCCTGAAATTACCTCACAGTTTGAATTTGAATCTGCCCAAATCCCCAAACCGTCACTATGAATAGCAGTATATGTATGGAACAGCATACTGCGATTTCCAGATCCATGTAGATTTCCGTCTACATATGCACCAGTTGCACCATCGCCAAATGAAGTTACATTATAAATGTATGGGGATTTGTTTATGATAGGACTTGCTGCGTTTAACGCGAAGTAAACTCCACCAAGAGTCGCTGCTTCTGGATCATGTGCTGGAGTA
>MDTG01174240.1_pt1 | contig 15291 bp, 20 predicted proteins | sample 811421 | NCBI WGS metagenome assembly MDTG01 (sample SAMN05326645, study PRJNA326480) | marine metagenome | isolation source: seawater | place: Pacific Ocean: South East | collected 2011
AAATTAATAGTATTAAAAAAAAAGGAGGTAAACTAATTGCCGTTGGCAGTACAGTTCTTAGACTTTTAGAATCTTCAAAGGATAGTAAAGGAAATATTAAACCATTCAAAGGGAAAACTAATATATTCATAAAACCTGGTTGGAAAGTAAATACAATAGATGGTATTATTACAAATTTTCATACACCATATTCAACATTACTTGCATTAATATTTGCAATTTTAGGAAGAAAAAAGACACTACAGCTCTATGATTATGCGATTAAAAATAGAATCAGATTTTTTTCATACGGTGATGCGTGTTTGATTTGGAATAAAAATGAATAAATTTTTTTTTTCAATTGAATCAAATTTTAAAAAAGCTAGAGCAGGAAAGTTAACTACTAGATATGGTGAAATAAAGACCCCTGTGTTTATGCCTGTAGGAACCCATGGAAGTGTTAAAGCAGTTTTTCAAAAAGATCTTCACGACATTAATACAGAAATAATTTTAGCCAACACCTATCACTTAATGCTAAGACCTGGAGCAAAGCTAATTAAACAAATGGGTGGTTTACAGAATTTTATGAGTTGGAACAAACCAATCCTTACAGATTCAGGTGGTTACCAAGTTTGGTCACTCTCAAAATTAAGACAGATTGACGAAGAAGGTATTAACTTTAAGTCTCACATAGATGGGAGAAAGATAAATCTTACACCTGAAAATGCTATTCATATTCAAAAAGATCTTAATTCCGACATTTCTATGGTTCTAGATGAATGTACAGAATATCCAGCATCTTTTGAAAGAGCAAAAGAATCTATGGAATTATCATTGAGGTGGGCACAAAGGTGTAAAAATGCTTTCATTAAAAGAGAGGGATTTGGACTTTTTGGAATAGTTCAAGGAGGAATGTACGAGAGCCTTAGAAAAAAATGCACCGACGGATTAGCAAAAATTAATTTTGATGGTTATGCAATCGGAGGATTATCTGTAGGAGAATCACATGATGAAATGATGGGTGTAATAGATTTTAGTTTAAAAAATATTCCTACTAATAAACCTAGATACTTAATGGGTGTAGGAAGACCTATTGATATAATTTGTGCTGTAGAAAGAGGTATTGATATGTTTGATTGTGTGTTGCCAACAAGATTTGGAAGAAATGGAAGAGCTTTTACACAGCATGGAGAGATTAATCTTAGAAATGCATGTTATGCTGATGATGAAAATCCTCTTGATGATAGTATTAACTGTTATGTTTCGCAGGATTTTTCTCGATCCTACATACACCATCTAACAAAAAATAATGAGATATTATCTTCAATGATTTTAAGTTTACATAATATTGCTTTTTATATGAAGATGATGTCTGATATAAGAAAGTCTATAATTGATAAAGATTTTGAAAAAGTAAAAGAGAAATATACAAAATATCATGAAAAATTTAAAAAAACCTAAATATCTCGGCTCCAAATCAAATTATGATAACTCCCCAGATTCTTTTATCCTTGACTGTGTAAAAAATCCTCATCTAGATCACGATTACTCAATTAGATTTATTGCGCCAGAATTCACAAGTATTTGCCCGATCACTTCTCAACCAGATTTTGGTAAAATTATAATTGACTATGTGCCAAACAAATTACTAATGGAGAGTAAATCTTTCAAACTTTTTTTATTTAGCTTTAGAAACTACGGTGGGTTTCATGAAGATTGCACGATAAAAATATCTAAAAAGATAAGAAAATATGTAAAACCAAAATGGATCAGAGTAGCAAGTTTTTGGAATCCTAGGGGAGGTATACCAATAGACATTATTTCTCAAAGCGGTAAAAAACCAGCCAATGTAATTGTTAGTGAACTTAATATTCCTATGTATGGAAATCGTTAGTTATTTTCCGTTAAATACACATCCTCCAATTCTGGGTCTATAAATTTCAACGCTATCTAAATTTGAAATCTTGTTTTTAAGTCTAAACCATAACCACTTTGCGATATTTTCACTAGTTGGATATTTTAAACCTTCAATATCATTCAATGTTGAGTGGTCTAGTAATGAGATTTCTGGTTTTACAACATCATCCAACTTTTCTAAATCAATTACCCAGTTGGTTTGGTCATTGACAGTTCCTGAAACTTTTATAGTTACCTCATAACTGTGTCCGTGCATTTTTCTATAGTCATGATTTTTTTTAAAATCTGGCATATAATGAGTTGCATCAAAATAATATTTTTTAAAAATATACATTTAATCTATTCCAATGATTTTATGTAATTGAATACTAGGAAACCATTTTTTATTTAGCTTACAGTAATTTAATGTTTTATGAAGATTTACTCTATTAAATTTGTCATACTTAGGTTGTAAAAAGAAATATTTGAAATTAAATTTTAACAACATATTAAGATTAAATTTTTCTTGAGGGTAGACAATTTTTAATTCGTCACCTTCTCTGAGTTTCCAATTTCTTGGGTCTTTAGGACTAACACAAATCCAATCAAAGTTAATCATAGTATTAATCGTTCCATTGGTTTCAACGGCAACAATAAAGTTTTTTCTTTGTAGATATTTTACTAACTTTTCATCTACTTGAAGAAGTGGTTCTCCTCCAGTTAAGACAACAAATTTTTTTTGAAGAGAAAATGTTGAACCCCAAACTTTTTCAATTTTATCTACAAGTTTTTCAATTTGATAGACACCACCATTTTTGCCATCAGTACCTACAAAATCAGTATCGCAAAAATTACATACTGCTTTCTTTTTATCTTTATTTTTCCCATTCCATAAATTGCAACCAGTAAATCTTACAAAAACTGATGTTTTTCCTGAATTATAACCTTCGCCCTGAATAGATTTAAATATTTCTTTAATCTTGTACATTTATAAAACTTTCATTAACGGATCTTTAAGACTTGCTTCTTCGAAACCTTTTTTTCTAAGTAAGCATGAGTCACATTTTCCACAAACAACTGAATTTTCCGGATTATAGCAACTTAAGGTCATTGAAAAGTTAACATTATTTTTTTTACCCAACATTATTATTTCTTTTTTAGTCATGTCAATGAGTGGAGTATAAATTTTAAATTTTTCTCTCTCTAATCCTTTTTTAGTGGATATATTGATCAATTTTTCAAACCCAGAAATAAATTCTTTTCTACAATCTGGATAACCAGAATAATCTAAAGAGTTTACTCCTAAAAAAATATGATCAATATCATTCACCTCCGCATATCCGCAAGCAAATGATAAAAAAACTAAATTTCTACTAGGCACATAAGTTATTGGTATTTCTTCTGGAATTGATTTGACTGATCTATTCAATGGAACTTCAATGTTATCTGTAAGCGCTGAACCACCATAAAAGTCAATCTTGAATATTTTATGTTTTTTGCATTTAAAATACTTTGCCTGCCATTTAGCATTTTCTAGTTCGATTTTGTGTCTTTGACCATAATCAAAAGAAATTGCGTGAATTTGGTATTCTTTTTTGGAACAAATTGATAAAACAACTGATGAGTCAAGTCCTCCACTCAAAAGAACCAAAGCTTTATTTGATTTATTTGTCATTTAAGAATTATAATAATTGAGTAATAAATGAAAATGAAAGATTTAAAAAAAAAGATTAATAGAGAGGTCTTAAACAATGGCTTTGATATTTTAGGATTTACAAAGATTCATATTGATCAAGAAATTAAAAAGAATTATTCAGAATTTCTCAAAAATAATTATCACGGTGAAATGAAATGGTTGGAGAGGCATTATGAAAAAAAAATTAACCCAAGGTTAATTTGGAGTGATGTAAGAAGCGTTCTTGTAGTTGGTCAAAATTATGCACCTTATGAAAATCCACTTAAATATAACAGGGAACGAAGCAAAGCTAACATAAGTGTTTACGCTAGAAATCATGATTATCACAAAATAATGCAGGAAAAATTATCAAAAATACAGACTTGGTTAAAAAATGAATTAAAAATAGAATCAAAAATCTTTGTAGATTCATCACCAATTCTAGAAAAATATTTTGCCGAAAAAGCTAATTTGGGATGGCAAGGAAAACATACAAATTTAGTATCTAAAAAATTTGGTTCTTGGCTTTTCCTAGCTGAGATCTTCCTGCCTATTAATATTGAAGACAAATTTGAGGAACAAGGAACATGTGGAACCTGCAAAAAATGTCTTGATGTTTGTCCAACAAATGCATTTTTAGGTAATAATAAAATTGATGCTAGAAAATGTATTTCCTATTTAACAATAGAATACAAAGGGCCCATTCCAATGACTTTGAGAAAAAAAATGGGAAACAAGGTTTATGGCTGCGACGACTGTCTCTCTGTTTGTCCATGGAATAAATTTTCAACTGAAACAATTGAAGAAAAACTCAATTCAAATAACTCACTAAATAACTTAGATTTTTTTCTAAATTTTGATAAAGAAAAATTTGATAGTTTTTTTTTAAAGTCACCGGTTAAAAGAATTGGTTGGGAAAGGTTTTTAAGGAACATTATTATTGCATCCGGAAATAGTGAAAATACTGATCTTGTAGATTATATATATCCACATTTAAAGAACCAGAATCCAATTATTCGAGGAGCTTGTATTTGGTCACTTTTTCAACTTTTATGTGTTAAAGAAAAAGATAAACTTAGGAAAAAATTATTACTTGAAGAAAAGAATAAATATGTTCTCTACGAGCTAAGAATGAACAGTTAGTTTTTTTAAACCTACAAGTAAATTATCAACAATTCCCTCATCAGAGGATGAATGGCCGGCGGTATTTACAATACTGATTTCTGAAGATTTCCAATTTTTATGTAGACTAAATGCATTTATTGGAGGGCAAATCAAATCATATCTACCCTGAACAATAAAACATGGTGTGTTTTTTAAACTTTTAATTTTTTTTAATATTTCATTTTTCTCCATAAAGAATTTATTTTTTATGTAATAAAGTTCCATGTATGGAGAATTTGGCAAACCCTCTCTTTTAAGCATCTCATCTTCAGACTCAAAAAAATAATTTTTGGGATTTAATTGTGATAAAATTCTTTCATAATCATGCCATAACCACGAATGAAACTTTGAATTTTTTTCGAAAATATTTTTGTAATAATAATTTATTATATTTTCTTCATTACTTTCTTGTTTGAATGTTTCGAAAAGATTAGGAGCAAAGAATTTTGGACCATTTATGAATGCCCAATTGATCTCCTCAGTTGTACCTAAGAATACCGATCTTAACAAAACTCCTATTAAATTTTTTCCATATTTTATGGCATATTTAATAGCTAGTGTAGCTCCCCATGATCCACCAACAATAATAAATTTTTTTATTTTCAAGAATTCTCTTATCTTTTCGATGTCATCAGTTAAGCTTTCTGTGTTATTTCCATTCAAAGATCTGTATGGCTTGCTTTTACCGCAACCCCTTTGATCAAAAATAATAGATTTATAGATATTAGGATCAAACAATGAATGATGTTCGCTTCTACATTGTCCACCTGGACCTCCGTGAACAAAAATTACAGGGATACCATCTTTTTTCCCACTTACTTCAATATATATTTTGTTGTCATCTCCGACATCTATGTTATACATTTCGGGAAGAGATCTATGAATAAATAATTTTTTTATCATTTGTATATATATATATGGAAAAATTTGAAACTTTAAATGAACTTATAGTAGCATTACTTTTATGGATCACAACCCATACAGACTACAAAGATCCAAAAAAACTACCTGTCGTAAACTTTATTGAACAAAAAAAACTATCACAGATGGCTTGTGGAAGAGAATGTGAAATTCTGGCTCTAACCCCTGACAATCCGAAATACACAATATATTTATCAAAAAAGCTATCTCCTATGAACGATATATGTCATAGAGGTATATTACTTCACGAAATTATCCATATTTTACAAGAAGATCAAAATATTTTTACTAATTACGACATGAAAACTAAAAAGCACCTTAGAGAAATGGATGCTTTGGTAAATCACAATATTTATTTGAGTCAATTTGGCAAAAAAATACTATATAGTAATGGATTTGCCGCAAAATTTAAAACCACTCAAAAAAATAATCTCTATTGTTGATAAAGTTTGTCACTCATTTCTTCAGTACTTATGTACCCAAAAATAATTTCTTCACCTATTACAAATGCCGGAGTACCCCTCAACCTGAGTTTTTTGGCCAAATTTATGTCTGATTCAAGTTTTTTTTCTATTAAAGGATCATTTAATTTTTGTTTTAACAGTTGTTCATCAACGTCAATTTTTTTTAGAATTTCAAGAAGTTTATCAGTTTTAATTAAACCTTTAAGGTTTAAAAGCTCATGATGAAATTTCAAAAATTTTCCATGATCAATCTCCGAAATTATAATTGCATATTTTGCAAGTTGTACGGAATTTTCTGAAAGAATTGGAAAATTCTTATAAATAACTTTTAAATTTTTTTGTTTATCAAGCAAAGAAGCTATATCATTGTGAACTCTTTTACAGTATGAACAATTATAATCAAAGAATTCAACAATGACTTTTTTTGATGAATAATCTCCGTCATATAAATTATTTTTAGAATAAAATATTTCAGAATAATTATCTTTTATTATTTTCTTGTTTTCAATATTTTTTTCTGATTCTAGACGTTTCTCGTAATTTTGAAGAGATTTTATTATTACCTCTGGGTTTCTTAAAATGTATTCTTTTATTTTCTCATTAGTATCATCAGATAAGACGGTATTGCTTAAAGAAGTCAAAGCAATAGTCATAAAAAAAAAGAGATTTTTTAGGTTCATTAATTATATTCCAATTTATGGTGCGAGCGGTGGGACTTGAACCCACAAGGGTGTTACCACCCGCAGGATTTTAAGTCCTGTCTGTTTACCAATTTCAGCACGCTCGCATTTTAACAATTTTTAAAATAAACTTTTAACAATAATCTAACAAAAAGAATATATATTAGTAAAAAAAACAATAAAATAAAAAATTTTGAAAGTCATTTTATTTGAATATTTTCTTAACTTCTTTTTGAATAATTTCTTTAGCAATACGCTCTGCATTTTTCTCGATCCATGAGTTGATTTCAATATCGGATTTTACTTCATTAGGCTCATTTTTTTTTCCTACTTCTTTTTTTATTGAAGAATCTACCTTTTGGGTAAAAGTTCCTTTTTTTTCAGAGACTAAGTTCTTTACTTTATTTAAGATTTCAGAGTTGCTTCTTTTCATCAATTATTCCAGATTTAATTTTCTTATCAACGGCACTAATTAAATTGTCTATATCTGTCTTAGCATTTATTTCATATTCTTCATTAGTTTTTTTTTTAATTTCATTTTTTAGTTCCTTAAAAATTTCTTTTTGCCTAAGCTTCTGATAGTCCATAATATCATTACCAATCTCTTTACTAACTTTTTTTACGACCAATTCTGTTTTTTTTAAATATATATTAGCGTCAATTAATTCTTGTTTATAAAGATCTCTTAAAGCAATCAATTTACTTTCAGCGTTTTTAAGTAATTCTATTTTCTCACTTTCATGAATATTTATCCTATCAATTTTTTCATTAGCATTTATTTTTTTTGATTCTTTTTTTGCTAGAAGAAAAATTATAAAAATAAAAAGAAATGCATAAGGAATAATTTCATTAATTGTATCTGTCATTTTTTTTATTATAGTATGAAAATGTAACTTTTAGCACAGAATATTTAATTTAAATAATTGATTATTTTGTTCATAAAATATAAATTTGCCTCAATGACAAATGAAAAATCTATAGAATACCTAATTAACTCTATTTACAATCTTGTAAATGAAGCAAAAAAAGAACAAGAAAACATTTTAGAAGTAAATAGAGTTTTCAATAATAGAAACTTAACTAAACAAGATATTTTACCAAGACAATCAGAAAAAACGGATAGTGTTAAAACCAGTAGCTTAACAAATGACGCAACTAAAAATAATGATATAATTATTGAGTCTGAAGAAAAAAATAATAGGATAAATGATAAGTCTAAAAATTGGAAAAACATTAATTTTTCAAGTAACTTAAAGAAAATTGAAGAAATTTACACTAATCAAGTCCCTTCGGTTGAAACTGATTTAAGATTTAAGGAGTTGCTCTCAAAATGGGTTGATAGCAATCTAAAAAGAATAATTGAAACCGAGTTTTCAAATTACGTTAAAAATATTAAAAGCTAGAATATCTTAGGTTCACCTTTTTTTAACTTAATGAAATTAAAAATTTCAAATGAAGCCTCATTAACAATTTTTTCATCGTCACCACTTATAACTAGAGAAACTCCAAATTTATTCTTTTTAAAGTAAGGATAACTACCAATTTCGAGTTTGGTGAACTTTTTTTGAACTTTTTCGATGTATCCCCCTATAATACCTTCCGATAAAACAGTTGATACAGTTTTTTTATAAAATCTGTTTCCCTCGTCGAGGGACTTGATAACTTGTTTTGACATTACTTGAAGAATTTTGGGAACGCCTGGTAAAACATAGACATTCTTAATTATAAATCCAGGTGCCACACTCACTGGATTATCAATGAGTTGACATTTTTCTGGAAGATATGCCATTTTTAGTCTAGCTTTTGTAAAAACATCGTCTGAATAGTGACTTTCCAGCCTTATTTTAGCTTCTTTATTTAAAACTAGTTTCTGATTGAAAGCCTCTGCAATAGATTCTGAAGTAATGTCATCGTGTGTCGGACCTATTCCACCGGATGTGAAAACAAAATTATATTTTTCACTGAAATACCTTACTGTTTCAATTATTGTTGATTTTTTATCTTTGATAGTTTTTATTTCTTGACACTCAATCCCAATCTTAAATAATTCCTTGCAAATGAAGTTAGAGTTCGTTTCCAGAGTTTTACCAGAAAGGATTTCATTACCTATGACTATAATACCAGAAGATTTTCTTTCTTTTTTCATTAATTTTTTCTGTAAGTTTTTTTATTTTTAATATAAATTGTTCTTTTTATGGATAATAATATCAAATTACATACAAAAGATGAATTCGATTTTATGAGAAAAGCCGGACGACTGGCAGCAGAATGTTTGGATTATCTCACAGATTTTGTAAAACCTGGTATTTCGACTCAAGAATTAAATGATATATGTCATGAATTTCAAATAAGTAGAGGAGCAAAACCTGCTCCTTTGAATTATAAAGGGTTTCCAAAATCCATATGCACCTCAGTTAATCATGTAGTTTGTCATGGAATACCTGGAGAAAAAATATTAAAAGATGGGGATATTATAAACATCGATGTTACACCAATTCTAAACGGATGGCACGGAGATACGAGCAGAATGTTCTACGTTGGCAAAGTAAAATTGAAAGCAAGAAAATTAGTTGAAATAACATATGAAGCAATGATGAAGGGTATCGAAATTATCAAACCAGGGAATACATTAGGTGATATTGGTCACGCTATTCAAACATTTGCCGAAAAAAAAAATTATTCAATAGTAAGAGATTTTTGTGGACATGGACTTGGGAAAGTTTTCCATGATCAACCAAGCGTTCTTCACTTCGGCAAACCAGGAGAAGGAGAGAAACTTAAGGAGGGAATGTTTTTTACTGTCGAGCCAATGATTAATGTTGGAGATTACAAGGTAAAAGTACTTTCAGATGGATGGACTGCCGTTACATCTGACAAATCTTTATCAGCTCAATTTGAACACACCGTTGGTGTAACCAAAAATGGGTATGAAATTTTTACTCTTTCAAAAAAAAGTTACACGTGTCCACCTTATTAAAAAAATGATACCAAGATATACTAGAAAAATAATATCAGAGATTTGGGAGCCCAATAATAAATTTCAAATTTGGCTAGATATTGAAATTTTAATATGCGAAGCATTGAGTAAAAAAGGACAAATTCCTGTTAAGGCTCTGCAGTCAATCAAAAAAAATGCTAAATTTGATTTAAATAGAATCGACGCCATAGAAAAAGATGTTAAGCACGATGTAATAGCTTTTTTAACAAATGTAGCCGAAAATGTAGGAAGTGATTCAAGATTTATTCATAAAGGAGTCACATCCTCAGATATTATTGACACGGCATTTTCTATTCAATTAAAACAATCATGTAAAATTATAAAGAAAGAATTAGCTAACCTAATCTCTAGTTTAAAATCCAAAGCCGTTGAATTTAAAGAAACAGAATGTATCGGAAGAAGTCATGGAATTTTTGCTGAGCCAACGACATTCGGGCTAAAGATGTTAGGAAAATTTTGTGAATTTGAAAGACATTTTGATAGACTTTGTGAAGCAGAAAAACAAATTTCAATTTGTAGTATTTCAGGTGCAGTTGGAACTTATGCAAATATTGACCCTTTCGTTGAAAATTATGTGGCAAAAAAATTAAAATTGAATACTGAACAAGTTGCCACACAGGTTATTCCAAGGGATAGACATGCCCATCTATTCAGTACACTTGCATTAATTGCATCGTCAATTGAAAACCTAGCCATTGAAATTAGGCATCTTCATAGAAGTGAAGTTAGGGAGGTTGAGGAGTTTTTTGCAAAAGATCAAAAGGGTTCTTCAGCAATGCCACATAAAAAAAACCCTGTTTTAAGTGAAAATCTCACCGGCATTTCTAGGGTAATAAGATCAAGTTGTCTTCCATTTATGGAAAATATTGCATTATGGCATGAAAGAGACATATCTCATTCCTCTGTAGAAAGAACACTAGCACCCGACACAATCATTTTATGCGATTTTGCAATAAATCGCATGAGTAATATTATTCAAAATCTAGTTGTTGATTCAAAGAAAATGAGAGATAACTTAAAAAAAACTAATGGATTATATAATTCTCAAAGAGTGATGTTAGAGTTAGTAAAAAAGAATTTATCACGAGAAAATGCTTACAGACTAGTACAGAGAGTTGCACTAAAGTCATGGAAAGAAAATATAGAATTCAAAACTCTGCTTAAAAAAGACAAAAACGTTAAAGCACTTTTGAATAAAAGTGATATTGATAATCTTTTTAATTTAGATCATTTCTTTAGAAACATAGATAAAATTTATAAAAGAGTATTAAATGAAAAATAGAAAAAAAATATACGAGGGAAAAGCAAAAATCCTTTATAAAGGTCCTGAAGCAAATACCTTGATACAATATTTTAAAGATGACGCTACTGCCTTTAACAACCAAAAAAAAGATCAAATCCCAGGTAAGGGGGTATTAAATAACTTTATATCTGAGTTGATTATGACGCGTTTGAAAGATATCAATATTCCAACCCACTTTATTAAACGAATGAATATGCGTGAACAACTAATTAAAAAACTTGAAATAATTCCTATCGAAGTTGTAATAAGAAATATTGCAACAGGCTCATTAGTTAAAAGATTAGGCATTAAGGAAGGAAGAATTTTGTCAAGACCTATTATCGAATTTTATCTTAAAGATGATAAACTAAATGATCCTTTGGTATCCGAAGAACATATACTAGTGTTTGATTGGGCATCGCATAATGAACTTGAAGAGATGATTTCACTATCATCAAGAATAAATGATTTTTTGACAGGCTATTTCTTTTCATTGAATATACGATTAGTAGATTTTAAGTTAGAATTTGGTAGATTCTGGAAAAGTGATGAAACACCTGTTGTATTGGCAGATGAAATAAGCCCTGATAACTGTAGGTTATGGGACCTTAAGACAAATAAAAAGTTGGATAAAGATAGATTTAGACATGATTTGGGTGATGTGGGCCAAGCCTATAAAGAGGTTGCGTATAGATTGGGTGTTTTATCAGAAAATGAATTTAAAAAAGTAATAAAAAATGATTTATAGAGTTTTTGTAAATTATAAAAATGGCATACTTGACCCAGAGGCTGAAGCAATTAAAAAAACTTTAAAAAATATGGGTTATAAATCCATGAAAAACATTTCAAAAGGTAAATTTTTTGACATAGAAATATCAAATGAGAAAAAAGGACTAGAAGAAATAAAAAAAATAAGTTCAGAACTCTTATCTAATCCAATAATAGAAGATTTTAAAATCTTGAAGAAATAATTCGTGTCAAAAAAAGTTGTTTCAATAATTGTTTTTCCAGGATCAAATTGTGACAGAGATTTAGCTATTGCTATACAAAAACACCTTAATGTAAAAACAGAATATGTTTGGCACAATGAATCGAAAATTAGCAATAACGAAATGATATTTATTCCTGGTGGATTTTCTTTTGGTGACTATTTAAGGGCTGGAGTTTTAGCAACTAAATCCCCAGCGATAAAAGAGGTAATAAATTTTTCAAAAAAAGGAGTTCCCATAATTGGTATTTGCAACGGATTCCAAATACTAACAGAGTGTAAATTACTAGAAGGTTCATTATTGGTAAATAAAAATCAACTCTTCATGTGTAAAAATATATTCTTAAAAATCGAAAATAAAGATTCTATCTTTTCAAGAAATATTAACAAAAATATTCTAAACTTTCCTATTGCTCATGCTCAAGGAAATTATTTTGCCAGCCGTGATTCACTTAAAAAACTAGAAGATAATAATCAGGTAATTTTTAAATATTGTTCAGCAACAGGGTCTACAAATGTCAAGCATAATCCCAATGGATCATTGCACAATATTGCTGGAATTGTAAATAAAAATAGAAATATTTTGGGTATGATGCCACATCCAGAAAGAGCAGTTGATGAAAATATAGATCTAGATGGCAATCTTTTTTTTGAGGGTTTAAAAGAACTTTTATGAAGAAAATTTCGGAAGAAGTAATTAAAAATCATGGTATCACTAGTGAAGAATTTAAAATGATCTTAAAGATCATGGGTAGACAACCAAACCTTCTCGAGCTTGGTATATTTTCTGTAATGTGGAGTGAGCATTGCTCTTATAAATCAACAAAAAAGTGGCTTAAGACATTACCAACGACTGGGAAAAGAGTAATCTGTGGTCCTGGAGAGAATGCTGGTGTGATAGATGTTGATGATAATGATGCAATAGTTTTTAAGATGGAAAGTCATAATCACCCCTCTTTTATCGAACCTTATCAAGGTGCGGCAACTGGGGTGGGTGGTATCATGAGAGACGTCTTTACTATGGGTGCAAGACCTATAGCAAATTTAAATTCATTAAGATTTGGTAGTCCAAAACACCCAAAAACTAAAAGTTTGGTTTCAGGGGTTGTCAAAGGAATTGGTGATTATGGAAATTGTGTGGGTATTCCTACTGTAGGTGGAGAATGTTTTTTTCATGAATGTTACAATAATAATATTTTGGTAAATGCTATGTGTGTTGGCTTAGCCAAAAAAAATAAGATATTTTACTCAACGGCCAAAGGAATTGGAAATCCTATAATTTATGTAGGTTCTAAAACAGGAAGAGATGGTATCCATGGAGCAACAATGGCCTCAGCAGAGTTCGATGATAAAACTCAAGATAATAGACCACAAGTTCAAGTTGGAGACCCTTTTATTGAGAAGCTTTTGTTAGAATCATGTCAAGAAATTATGAAGCAAGATGCAATTATTGCAATACAAGACATGGGTGCTGCAGGTTTAACTTCTTCCTCCTTTGAGATGGCTTCAAAGGGATCATGCGGTGTAACTCTAAATTTAGATAAAGTTCCCTGCAGAGAGGATAAGATGACTCCATATGAAATGATGCTATCGGAGACTCAAGAAAGAATGTTGATGATAATTAAACCAAACAAAAAATTGTTAACTTTAGAAGTTTTTAAGAAATGGGGATTGGATGCTGTTGAAATTGGAACAATAACTAATACAGGAAATATGGAAATTTTTTTTAAAAATAAATTAGTTGGTAAACTTCCAATTAAACCACTTGCAGATATGTCTCCAGAATATGATAGACCAGCAAAAAAACCTAAAATAAAAAAATTAAAGAAAAGTTTTAAAAAGCTCTCAACTCATGACGCAATTCTCAAAATGATCTCAGGACCTAATCATTCTTCAAAAAAATGGATTTATGAACAATATGACAGAACAGTTATGGGTGATACTTTACTCTCATCAGAAGAATCTGACGCCGCAATTGTAAGAATTCATAAGACAAAAAAGGCTGTTGCTATGACCTGTGACTGTAACCCAGTTTATTGTAATTCGGATGCTAAATTAGGAGCAGCTATTGGTGTTGCTGAATCATGGAGAAATCTTATTGCTTCCGGTGCAGAACCTATAGCGATCACTGATAATCTTAATTTTGGAAATCCGGAGAAAGAGGAAATAATGTACCAAATTAAACAATCAATAGAAGGTATAAATCTGGCATGTAAAGCTTTAAAATTTCCGGTCGTTTCTGGGAATGTTTCACTTTACAATGAGACAAATAAGAATTCTATTTTTCCAACACCTGTCATTGGGGGGGTAGGGTTAATAAAGAATAAATCAAATATTAAAGGTTTAAAAATAAATTTTGGTGACAGAATTTTTATGATCGGAGATTGCATCGGTCACTTAGAACTCTCAGAATATTATAGAATTTGTGGAAATAGTGATGGGTTACCTCCTGATTTAAATTTGGACAAAGAGTATAATAATGGAATATTTATGCAAAAATTTATAAAACAAAATAGTGATATAATTACTGGGTGTCATGATATATCGGAGGGTGGACTTTTACTTGCATTAGCAGAACTTTGTATAAACAATAACAAAGGAATAAAAGTGAAAATACCAAAAAATAATATTAAAGAAAAGGAATGGTTTTTTGGTGAGGATCAATCTAGATATCTAATAAGCCTTAAAAATGCAAAGGAATTAAAAGAATTTGCCCAAAAGATGAAAGTGAAAGTAGAAGAAGTAGCGTTAGTAAAAGATACCAATAATTTGGAAATTGAGAATAAATTTAAAATTCCAATAAAAAAACTTATAAAATATAATAATTCTTGGTATAAAAAATTTATTAATAAATGACTTTGACTGCATTAGAAATAGAAGAGCTTATAAAAAAAAAGCTGCCTGATGCCTCTATAGAAATAGAAGACATTAGAGGTGACAATAATCACTATCATGCCACAGTGAAATCATCAGCATTTAAAGGACTTTCAAAGTTAAATCAACATAAACTTGTATATGATGCAATTGGCTCGCATATGGGAACTACTCTTCATGCATTAATGCTAACAACATCAGATAGTTAAAAAAGGACTGAAATGGAAGAAATTAGTAAAAGAATTAAAAAAATGATAAACCAAGATGATGTAGTTTTATTTATGAAGGGAACTCCTGATTTCCCTCAGTGTGGATTCTCTGCAAATGTAGTTGGTATTTTAAATCACTATGGTATTGAGTATAAAAGCTA
>MDTG01221092.1_pt1 | contig 15291 bp, 16 predicted proteins | sample 811421 | NCBI WGS metagenome assembly MDTG01 (sample SAMN05326645, study PRJNA326480) | marine metagenome | isolation source: seawater | place: Pacific Ocean: South East | collected 2011
GAGAACATATTGTATTATTTAATTCAAAAGAAAAATGATATCTATAGAGAGTGAAGAACGTCCTTGGGGGCGATTTTTTGTTTTACATGATGAGCTGACCTATAAGCTAAAACGCATAGAAGTGGATCCAGGAGGAAGACTCTCTTATCAGTACCATCACAAGCGCTCAGAGGCTTGGACAATTGTGAAAGGAGTTGGCTCAATAACTCTTGATGGTGATGCCAAAGATTATTCTATAGGAGAAACTGTTCTTATCCCCCAAGGGGTAAAACACCGTATTGAAAATAAAGGAAAAGAGAAGGTTGTTTTTATAGAAGTGCAAACAGGAACCTACTTTGGAGAGGATGATATAGTGCGTATTGAAGACGATTATAATAGAGCCTAGATGAGCAAACCAATTGCGATTATAGTATCTGGTTATTTTAACCCTTTACATAAGGGACACTTAGAACTTTTTCAAAAAGCAAAAGCTTCTGGGGATCAGCTTTGGGTAATTGTAAACAGCGATCTTCAAAGAGAGCTTAAGGGAAGTAAGGAATTTATGGATCAGGATGAGCGACTTATTATTGTAAGGGCCATCGGCATTGTAAACAAAGCCCTTATCTCCATTGATAAAGATAAAACCCAGTGTGCTACCTTAGCTGATTTAGCCGATAAGTATTCTAATCAGTATGAACTTTATTTTGCTAATGGGGGTGATCAGAATAACGATTCAATACCAGAGGTTTCAGTTTGTAGGGAAAAAAGAATTGGGCTTTTAGAAGGGCTTGGAGATAAGATTCAGTCTTCTTCCTGGCTATTAAAAAAATAAAATGCAGATAAACAATATTTGTTGTATTGGAGCTGGGTATGTAGGAGGTCCAACAATGGCGGTTATTGCCCTTAAGTGCCCTCATATAAATGTTACGGTTGTTGATGCGAATCCAGAAAAAATAAAAGCTTGGAACGGGCCCTTAGATACATTGCCAGTTTATGAGCCTGGACTCGCGGAGGTAGTTGGTGAAGCTCGCGGGAGAAATCTTTTCTTCTCTGATGATATTCCCGGGAATATTGAAAAAGCGGAAATGATCTTTATGGCGGTCAATACCCCAACTAAAACCGAAGGTGAGGGAGCAGGTATGGCAGCAGATCTTCGTTATGTGGAAGCCTGTGCTCGGGATATAGCCAAATACTCTAAATCAAATAAAATAGTAATTGAAAAATCTACTCTTCCTGTTCGAACTGCTGAAAAAATAAAAGAAATTCTAGAAGAAAATTCTTCTAATATCCATTTTGAAATTCTTTCCAATCCCGAGTTTTTAGCTGAAGGAACAGCCATTCAGGATTTATTTAAATCAGATCGGGTTTTAATTGGAGGGGATGAGACTGAGTCAGGTCAAAAAGCGGTACAAGTTTTAGTGGATATTTATGCCAATTGGATTCCAAAAGAAAAAATCTTAACCACCAATGTGTGGTCTTCTGAGCTTGCTAAATTGGCATCTAATGCTATGCTTGCCCAGCGAATCTCGTCTATTAATAGCCTTTCTGCACTTTGTGAAAAAACTGGAGCTAATATTGATGAGCTTTCCAAAGCCATCGGAATGGATCACCGAATAGGACCTCACTTTTTAAAAGCATCTGTAGGTTTTGGGGGGAGTTGTTTTCAAAAAGATATCCTTAATCTAGTTTACCTATGTAAGCATTACGGCCTTGATGAGGTTGCTGAATATTGGCACGGGGTCGTTAAAATCAATGATTATCAAAAAGATCGTTTTGCCCAAAAAATTATTGATCATTTTGGTGGAGATTTGACAGGTAAAACAATTGCAATTTTAGGTTGGGCTTTTAAGGCAAATACAGATGACTCTAGGGAGTCTGCTGCTATTTATGTTGCTGAAAAGCTTTACAAAGCAGGAGCGACTCTTGAGATCTATGATCCAATGGTATCTAAAGAATCTATTTTAAATGATATTGATTTTTATTGGGAAGAAACTCCTAAGATTCATAAGGATAGATTTGAAGTGCTCAAAAGTTCTCCAAATTTAAATAATTTTGATGCATATGCCATTGTTACAGAGTGGGTGGATTTTAAGTATTTTGACTTTAAAAAATCAATGGTTTTTGATGGAAGAAACCTATTGAAGAGTTCAAATGTTAATTACATCGGTAAATAATAACTTAGGCAAATAAAAACAATTATAAAATGACAGTATATATAAGTTTAATTGCAGACATTTTTCATGCCGGGCACACAAGATTAATAAATGAAGGAATCAAATATGGAGAGGTAGTAATTGGATTACTAACGGATAGTGCTTGTGGAGAACTAAATGAAACATCACTTTTGACTTTTGAAAAAAGAAAAGAAGTATTAAAATCAATCAAAGGTGTTAAAGAGATTGTAGAGCAAAATGAGGCGAGTTATTTGACTAACTTGAAAAAAATAAAACCTAATTATGTTATTCATGGAGATGATTGGAAAAGCACCTTTCAAAAGAAGTATAGAAATGAAGTTATAGATTTTTTAAAAAACAATAATGGTGAACTTATAGAAATTCCTTACTCTACAGATGTTAATCCACTAAAATTAAAAGAGCATGCTTTAAAAAATAATGTAGGATCTTTTTCTAGAAATCAAATGATTAAACATTTAATAAAAACAAAAGGGATCATTCGAATTTTAGAAGTACACAATCCATTATCAGCGCTTATTGTAGAAAAAGCAAAAGAAAAAGTAAATAATATTGAAATAGAATTTGATGGGTTTTGGTCAAGTTCATTAACAGATTCTACATCAAAAGGGAAGCCAGATATAGAAGCAGTTGATATATCTTCAAGATTAAAATCAATTGACGAAATATTTGATGTTACTACAAAACCAATGATTTTTGATGGAGACACAGGAGGGAAGCCTGAGCATTTAGAATTTACAGTAAAAAGTCTTGAGAGAGTTGGTGTTGGTGCGATAATTATTGAAGATAAAGTAGGGTTGAAAAAAAATTCACTTTTCGGCAATGATGTATTCCAAAAACAAGATTCAATACAGAATTTTTCAAATAAAATAACAATAGCCAAAAAGGCTCAAAGGACAGATGATTTTCTTGTGATTGCAAGAATTGAAAGTTTAATTTTAGAAAATGGAATGGAAGATGCTTTGATAAGAGCATATGAATATTTAAAAGCTGGTGCAGATGGAATTATGATCCACTCTAGGGTTAAAAATGGCAATGAAATCATAGATTTTATTTCAAAGTTCAGAGCTAAAGAAAGGGATGCAATTTTAGTCGTTGTACCAACATCATTTAATCATATAACTTTTGAAGAATTTAAAAATGTGGGAGTAAATGTTGTTATATATGCCAATCATCTATTAAGATCAGCATATCCAAATATGAAGCAAGTTGCTTCTGAAATTCTCCTAAATGGTAGATCACTTGAGGCCGAAACAAACTGCATGCCCATTAAAGATATTTTAAATTTAATTCCAGGAACCAAATAATGGCATTAAAAACAGAAAAATTTGTGAGTGAATTAATAAAAGAGGGATATACGCATTTATGTGTTGTTCCTTGTTCTTTTGCTAAATATTTAATTAACGAGGCTATTAATAATACTAATATTGAATATGTTCCGTGTGCAAGTGAAGCAGTGGCCTGCAGCGTAGCGGCTGGTTTGAAAATATCAGGTAAATATCCTATTGTAATTATTCAATCCAGTGGTTTAACAAATATGGGATCATGTATTACTAGCCTTTTAAAACCCTATAACATCACTTTTCCGATTATTACATCTTGGAGAACATATAATGAGGGTGATAGTGAAATTCAACACAAACATTTAGCGTCAGAGCTTCCCTCGCTGATTGAGGCATATGGTTATAAATATGAGATCTTAGATAATAATAACCTTTCAATTTGTTTGGATCAATTAAATAATGCTAAGAAGACATTTAAAATTTGCATTCTAAAAAAGGATAGTTTTTCTCAAGTTGAACTCAACAAAAAGCATAGGATTGATTTATCAAATTATCCTAAAAGAAGTGAATATTTGGAATTTTTAAATAAAAAATTCAAGAACTCAAAAGAGGTATTTATTGGAACGACGGGTAATACAGCAAGAGAGATGTTTACATATATGCCTAATACTAATAATTTTTATATGGCTGGAAATATGGGGGGAGCCCTAAGTTTGGGTTTAGGAATTGGACTTGAAGGTAATAATGTTTTTGTCTGTGGTGGTGATGCTGAATTCGTTATGCATATGGGAGGCTTAACTACAGCTGGTAGATACAAAAATAAAGTAAATTTAACTTACATATTATTTGACAATGAATCAAATAAATCTACTGGAGGACAAAATTCCTATCAAACTCATTTAGACTATTTGTCTATTGCCAGTTCTTCTGGTTTTAATATTTACAAAAAAACAATAACTAATCTAAATGAATTTATTTCAACAATAGATTTTAATGAGAAAAATAAGTGTTTAAAATTCTTACATGTTAAGTGTAATTATGATTCTGAATCACCAAGGCCTCCATTAAAAGTTGTAAGACAAAATAATTTATATGGATAGTTGGCGTAAAATTTGGGATAATAAAAATAGAGTAAATAATTTTTTATTTGAAACCTTAATAAAAGCAGATGGTTTTGAGACTGGAGCAGGAAATTTCACTCTGGAAGATTGGAAACTCTACACTGTATCATTACTTAAATATTTAGATATTGCTAAAAACGATACCATTTTTGATGTTGGTTGTGGGAGTGGTGCCTTTCTCTTTAATCACTTTATTAATAATCATAAGGTGGGGGGGGTAGATTATTCTGAAGCACTTATTGAACTTGCCAAAATAATATTCAAAGGAAGTGATTTTAGTGTAGATGAGGCTTCTAAATTAGACACTAAAAACAAGTATGACTTTGTTGTTAGTCATTCTGTTTTTCAATACTTCAATGATTTATCCTACTCAAAAACAGTTTTATTAAAAATGTTAGAAAAAGCGAATAAAAAGGTTGGCATTTTTGATATAAATGATAAATCTAAAGAAAAGAGTTATCATAAAATCAGAATGGAAAGTATGGATGAGAATCAATATTTAAATAAATACCAAGGTTTGGATCATATGTTTTATGAAAAGTCATGGTTTAAAAAAATTGCAGAAGAAAATGATTTGAAAATCAAAATATTTGATCAGTCATTCATAGGCTATTCTAATTCTAAACTTCGTTTTAATGTGATAATAGAAAAATAATATGAAAAAAAGGATTATGGTAGATATGTCTGCTACAATTATACATCACGGTCATATCCGACTATTAAAAAAAGCATCAAAGTATGGAGATGTAATTGTAGCTCTTACTACAGATAATGAAGTATTAAAGCACAAAGGATATCTACCTGAGCTTGATTTTAACTATAGAAAAGAAATTCTTGAGTCAATAAAATATGTAAAAAAAGTAGTTCCATCTTTTTGGAAATTAGATGATGATTTTTTAAAAAAAAATCAAATAGATTTACTAGTTCATGGTGAGGATAATAGTAATGAAATTGACAAAGGAAAACTTCTAATCTTGCCTAGAACAAAAGGTATTTCAAGTAGTGAACTAAGAAAAAAATCAGCCTTAATAGCTAATAAAATTAAAAAAAATATTTTATTAAATCCTGGACCAGCCACAACTACCGATACTGTAAAATATGCACAAGTTGTCCCAGATATTTGTCCTAGAGAAAAGGAATTTGGTGATGTTATGGAATTTGTTTCAGATGAATTAACCAAAATTATAGGAGATATTAATGAATATTTTACAGTACTTTTTGGAGGTAGTGGTACAGCAGCAGTAGAATCTATAATTACATCTGTTGTACCCTATGATAGTAATATATTAATTATCAATAATGGTTCTTATGGACAAAGAATGGTTGAAATATCTAAGAGATTTAAAATTAAATATATAGAGTTTAAAAGTTCTCCAATTGAACCTATTGATATCAAAAAATTAGAAGAATTATTAAAATCAAAAGATAATATATCTCATTTAGCAGTAGTTCATAACGAAACAACTACAGGTCTTTTAAATGATCTTAATCGATTAGGGAAATTGTCAAAGAAATACAAAGTAGATCTTATTGTAGATGCAATGAGTTCTTATGCAGCTTTACCAATAGACATGAAAAGACAAAATATTTCATACCTAGCAGCTAGTAGTAATAAAAATATTCAAGGATTGGCAGGGCTTAGCTTTGTTGTAGCAAATAAGCAAAAGCTTAGGAATTTAAAAAAAATTCAACCTAGAGGTTTTTATTTAAGTCTATTTGAGCAATATGAAAATTTCATTAAATCTAAACAGATGAGATTTACACCTCCTGTGCAAACATTTTATGCTCTTAAACAGGCAATTATAGAATTAAAAAAGGAAGGTTTAGAAAATAGGTATATAAGATATTCTAACTCATGGAAGCAACTTACTAAGTCATTGAGAAAAATGAATTTAAATTACATAGTTGAGGATAAAAATCACTCCAGAATAATTACTTCTATTGAAATCCCTCGTAGTGTTAATTTTGAAGAAATGCATGATTTTTTTTATAAAAAAGGGTTTACTATCTATCCAGGGAAAGTTACAGAATTTAATACTTTTAGAATAGCTAACATAGGTCAGATAGACATCAATGACATAAATGAATTTTTAAAACTTCTTAAAATATACCTGAAACTTTAATATTTATATAGAATAAGTTTAGAAGATTTAAATCATCATACTATTTATCATGATGATAACATCTACTTATGCAAATGATCAATTCAATAATGTAATATTATTTAAAAATGATAAAATTTAAAAATGCTTTTGGAGTTAAGAAAATTGAGAGTTTCTTTTCAAAACAAGAAATAGAAAACATAAAATCTCAAATCAAAGATCTCATTGAACATAGAGATAAAAAAGATTTTATTTGGAAGTTTTATGAAAAAAATAAAAAATTAAATCGAATAGAATATTTTGTTAACTATTCTGAATTCTTTCGTAAGTTATCGGAGAGCACTAAAATTCTGAATGAATTAAAAAAGTTATACTCGGAAGAATTTGTATTGTTTAAAGACAAAATAAATTTCAAATATCCAGGAGGTTTAGGATTTGAACCTCATCAGGATATAAGCGCTGGTTGGGGTAGATATACAAATTTTCAAATTTCAATCGCTATTCCACTTACAGATACTACCATTGAAAATGGAGCCATTGAGTTCGGCCCAAAACTAACTGAAATGAGGACAAATTTTCATGAAGACCTAAATGAAGATTTTGATTATGATCTTATAACTACAAAATTAGGAGACATTATTTTATTTGACAGTTACATTCCCCATAAATCTAATATAAATAATTCTAAAGGCGAAAGGCCAATTTTATTTTTTACATATACTTTCAAAAAAGATGGCTTATTTTATGAAAAGTATCATTCAGATAAATTTAAAGTTGTTCCACCTGATATATATAAAATAAAGGGAGAAAAATATAGATCAGGAAATTCAAATAGAGAAGCAATTTTTGAATAGTTTGAAATTGTATTTCCTTATAATTTAGCATTAATATCTAAAGCCGTTCGGAATTTAAGTAACTAACTTTTTAAGGAGATTTATTTAAAAGATAAAATCCTTTAATACAAGTTTTTTAGTGAATCAAATTTTCTTATTTATTGAAGGATTATAAATTAATTTACCTAATCTTAAATGTATAATTAAAAAACTCTTTTATCAAAAACAAAATCATATCTAAAGCCATTTTTGGAATTTAAAGAAACATTTTAATCTGTTTTAAGTGACAGAAATTTCAATTTAACAATACAAATAACAGTATAGTCTTTATATTTTAATTCAATAAATCGATCATTTATAATTGGGAAAATTTAATTTTTCATTAGTCAGGGAGATAGATTTTTTTAAGAAAAAAAAAGAATATATTTCAATTATCTTCTTAAGAGGAGTAAATATTTTTTTTGTATTTGGGAGCATAAAGTTTATTACAAATCAATTTGATGATGAAGTTGTAGGTAAATATTATCTAATTATGACAATTGTATCTTTAATTAATTTGTCAGTTTTAAATGCACCTTCGAATTTTTTCTTTCGTAATTTTAAAAAAATACACAACCAAAATTTATATAATAATTTTCTTAAATCATCTATTCTTTTAGGTTGTATTGCCTCATTTTTGTCATTATTACCCTTGTCTTTTTTATTAAAAGAGAATTTGAAATCTAATTCTTTTTTGATATTTGTTATTTGTATTTATGTAGCTTTAGATTTTATTACAAGAAATAGTCTAAATGTTTATCTAACATTAAGAAAGTTTAAAGAATATAATAGATTTAATTTTTTCTATTATGTATTAAGTTTATTTTTTGGGATAGTTTTTTCAAAATTATCAAACACCTTATATGGTTTTTTTATTGGTTTAATAATTTCACAATTAGTTATATTTTATAGCCAATCTAGCTCTATAGATCTAAATTCATTTTTAAAATCAAAAATTTATAGACCCTCAAAACCTTTTTTTGATTATGTATTTCCAATAATAATTGCAAATTTTTTTATCTGGGGAAATTCTCAAGGATTTAGAATTTTAATAGAAAACCACTTTAGTTTAAATGAACTAGGTTTAATTTCGATAGTACTTTTTGTTACTAATGGGTTTTTATCAAATATAGAGTCTTTATTTTCCTCATATTATAATCCTAAAATATTTATGAATTATGATAGTTCTAAATTCAGAGTAATAATTGAGAATTATATAAAAAATATTTCATTTGTAATTATACTACTTTCTTTTTTCATTGTAAATAATATTGAATTTCTGATTAATCTTTTAGGAAAAAAAACATACCTAGTTTTTAAAAATCTAGTATACTTTTCAATTGTTTCAGAATATTTAAGAATTATAACAAATATTTTAAAACATAAATCATTTAGAGAAAAAAACACAAACTTCATTTTACAAGCAAATATTTTTTCATTTTGTTTAATGATTATAACTTTTTATGTACTCTATAATTTTCAATTTAATTTAACCATTGTCGTTGGATCTTTACTAATTGTTTCAAACCTATCTTCATTTGCATATATGCTATTTGTTACGGATACTAAAAATATATTGAAATTGATTTTGCACATTTTAATATTAGTATTTATCTCATTAATTAATTTTGTATTTAAAGATTTAAATAATTCAAAGATTTATTTTAATGTTCTTATTTTTTTAATCGTAATAATTTATTTAAAAATAAAATTTAATGAATTTAATTATTCTCGCAGCAGGACCTCCTAAAAAAGACAGGAATAGACACACTCAAACTTTTTATGGATCTTCTCTGTTAGATAAGGTCATTAATTATTTAAAAGGCAAAAATACAGTTGAGAAGATTGTTGAGACTTGTAATTTTCTAGACTTTAAACCTTACGTTATTGTGAATAAAAATAATTTAGAGCTTTTAGATTGTTTAAACAAAAACAAAAACAAAATATCCAAGATTATCTTTCCTGAAGATGAAAAAATATACAGTACTTTTAAAGCTGCTCTAAATATAAAAGGTGATTGTGTAATGATTGCAGGTGATCTGATTGACCTTCCTGCAAATGAACTTCAGAAATTTATATTAACTAAATATGCGTCAGCTTCTTGTTTATACAAGAGAAAATGGGGTAAAACAATTTTCAGTATTGATAAAAAGTTAATTAGAAGGACAGATGTTGGAGATAGTATTCAAAAGATATCAGAAAAACACAAACATATTTTTTTATCTAAAAAAAAACTTCTCAAAAGCAATAGAATACTTTTATAGATTTTATCCTAATGGCAATAACAGTATTGGATTGGATGAATATTCATATAATGATATTGGAACTTTTATGTCTTACTCATTTTATTTTGAAATATGGTCAGATTATAAAAGAGATGAAATATTAGACAAGGGTTTGGTTAGTGTTAATAATACTCATCTTGATAATGATTAAATAATAATTAGTTTTTTTGACAAGTTTAAACTCTAATTTTTTAACTGTAAACAGAATAGATGTAATTTTTAAATATCTATTCTTAAAGCTTAAAGATAAAAGCCCACAATTTGCGAATAAGATCTACTATGATCACATCAAAATTATTACCAATGGCTTATTTAAGGAAAAGGATAACTTTAAAAGTAGTTATGAGGATTTCTTAAATGGTTTTTTAAAACTTGATGAGAACATTAAAAAACAGGGATTTAATTCAGAAATTTCAAGAATCCCTTTATCAATAGATGGATCGATAATAAATGGCGCACATCGATTGGCATCGTCGCTCTATCACAGTGTTAAAGTAGACACATGTAATACAGGTAATAAAAGCCATAATTACAACTATGAATTTTTCAAAGTAAGAGGGTTACAAGATCATATTCTAGAATACGGAATTTTAAATTATTTAGAATTAACAAAAAATAATCATTTAGCCATAATATGGCCTTCCGCAAATAAAAAGATTAAGTATTTAGATTTTTTTCAAGAAATAATTTTTGATAAAAAAATACAATTAAATTCTAATGGTGCACAAAATTTTGTAGCTCAAGTATATAAGGATCAAAAATGGATTGGAAGTTTTAAAGAAGGTTACAGTGGAGCAATAACTAAAGTAGCAGAAGCATTTAATAATTTTGATGAAATACATTTTATTTTTTTTAAAAGCGATTCATTAAAAGAGGCAAACCTTATCAAAAATGAATTAAGAAAATTATTTAAAATAGGAAAAGCTTCAATTCATATAACTGACACAGACAAAGAAACTATTGGATTAGGAAAATTAATTTTGAATCCAAACTCAGAAGAATTTTTAAATAATTCAAAACCATACATGTATGATACTTTATTTAATAAACTTTTTGAGCTAAAGGAAAATATTAAGGAGAATGGATATTCTTTAAATGATTTTGCTTTAACTAGTAGTTCCGTACTTGGTATTTATGGATATAGAGAGCCAAATGATATAGACTACTTATCTTTTACTGAGTTAAATAGTTCAAACATCTATCAAAGTCATAATAAATTAATAGATAAATATTCCGACAATTTAGATCAACTAATTTATAATCCTAAAAATTATTTTTATTATAACGATTTTAAATTTTTAAGTATTGATCAAATTAAAAATTTTAAAAAATCAAGAAATGAAATTAAAGATAAATTAGACTTACAATTAATTAAAAAAAGAGAATCTTTCAATAGTAAATTATTATATCTAAAAACTTTGAATTTATTGCAAAAAGTTAAATTTAAAACAATTGCATTCCTGATACCTTTTTCAAAAAAATATGGGTTTTATAACTTTGCCAAATTGGTATATAAAAAACTTAGTCAATGACTAAAATATCAGTGCTTTTACCACTATATAATGATGAAAAATATGTTTTCAAAGCAGTTAAAAGTATACTTTCATCCACATATAAATCATTTGAATTAATTATTATTAATGATGGGTCTACTGATGGGTCATTAGAAATTGCAAACAACTTTAAAGATGACAGAATCAAGATTTTTTCAAAAAGTAATTCTGGACTAATTGAAACATTAAATTATGGTCTAAAAAAATGCAATTATCCAATTTTTATGAGAGCTGATGCTGATGATATTGTTCACGAACAAAAAATAGAGAAGCAATTAAATTATTTTAAACAAAGTAAATCAATATTGGTAGGGACGGAGGCATTTATAATTAATAATGATGAAAAAATAATTGATAGTATTTCATTGCCTAATGAAAATAACAAAATAATTAATAGACTTATAAACTTAAAACCAGGAATTATTCATGCAACTATTATGGGTTCAGTTGATTCATTAAAAAAGGTGAATTTTTATTCCGATAAAATAAAACATGCAGAGGATTACGATTTATTTTTTAGGCTTAGTAATGTAGGTAGATTTTCTAATTTAAATGAGAAGTTATATTTTATAAGAAAAAATAATGAGAATGTTTCATATCTTTATTCAAATGAGCAATTAATAAATACCCTAATTACACGGAAATATTATCTAACTAGAAGAACCGCACAATCAATTTCTGAAAAAACATATCAATCAATAAAGAAAAAATTAAAAAAGAGTTTACTTATAAAGTTATATTTGAAAATTCATAATATCATTGTGCTGAAAGAAACTTCCAGCAATAATAAATTATTAATAATATTTTTAAAATCAATTAGGGTTTTTTTTAAAAAATTCATTTTAAACAAAAACTACAATAAACTATGAATGAAATAATTAACCTAATTATAATAGGATAAAAAATAGATTTTCCGAAAGGGAAGTAAATAGTTTATATTATGATACTGTAGAAAATTCATGTGTTAAGGATAATCTAATTGGAATATCAAAAAGAAAAAAATTTAAATTAAGGTGGTATAAAGATAATTCTACACCAAGTTTTGAAATAAAAAATAAAAATGAAAAAGTTGGAAATAAAAGAACTTTTAAGCTGAAGAATATTTCAATTAAAACAATTGAAAAAGCTCCAATATATAAACTTAATGAAATTATTTTTTCAGAACTATTAGAAATTTCTAGAGAAAATATATACTTAACCAATTTAATACCTCAATTAAGAGTTTCTTATGACAGAGAATATTATGAAACGGATGAAGGCTTTAGAGTTACAATAGATAAAAACATTAAATTCACTCAAATCTCTCAAAACAAATCAGTTTTATTTCATAAAGTTATCAGACATGACGAAATGGTTTTAGAATTAAAATTTCCAGAGAATTTAAGGGAAGAAGCATCGAGGTTAGTCAGAAATTTAAATTTAACACCTAAGAGAAACTCAAAATATCTTACAGGAATGGGAAAGCTAGGCTTTGTATCTTATATTTAGATTACAAATAATGTAAGTTCAAATAATAAATATGATATTAATAGATCTAGTTTACATAAATAGCCCAGGAGGTATAGCTATTTCTAAAATATTAATGGATCATATTATAAATTTTAAAGATTTAAAAAACTTTAGGATTTTATTAGATAAGAGAAATTCAAAATATTTTAAACACATTCCTGTCAAAAAATCAATAATTCCAAAATCTGAATTATCCAGATATTTTTTTTACAAAAGAAATGCAAATCAATTTAAGTCAGTTTTCTGTTTTGGTAATGTTCCACCTCCTGTTAAAATAAAACCTAAAACTTTCATATACTTCCACAACGAAATCCTATTGAATTCTAAAGACTTAGGCTTTTCAATTATTGAAAAACTTCTTTTTAGACTCAAATGGATTTATATTAAATCAAGAAACTTTAACTATATATGGTTTGTTCAAACTGAACACATGAAAATTTTATTGAAAAAGAAATTAAAGGTAAACTCAAATGCTATTTTGAAGTCACCTATCTTTAATTCAAAAAAGGGTTCTGTTGTATCTAAAAATAAAAATTGTTTTATTTACCCTACTAGTAACCAGCCTCATAAAAACAACAAAAGATTAATTGAAGCATTTGTAAAAGCAGCATCAAGAACAGAAGAATTTTTTACTTTATCATTAACCATTGATAAAATTAAACTCACTTTACCTAAAAATCTAAAAATAAATTTCCTTGGATTTATTGGACAAGATCAACTAAGTGATATATATGATAAATCACAATTTTTAATTTTTCCTTCATTAAAAGAGTCTTTTGGACTTCCATTGATTGAAGGAATTCAGGCAAATTGTAATGTAATTGCTTCTGATTTAAATTATGTAAATGAACTTGTAAATCCATCATATAGATTTGACCCATACGATAAAAAAAATATTACTGAAACTATTTTATTAGCTTTATCAAATAAAAAGCATGCAAAATCATCAATAAAAATTAAAAATTCAATTGATTTAATTTTTAACAAACTAAATGATGTTTAAAAACAAAAAATTATTATTAACTGGTGGAACAGGCTCTTTTGGAAACGCTGTTTTAGATAAGTTTCTAGATTCAGAAATTTCAGAGATAAGAATCCTATCAAGAGATGAAAAGAAACAACATGATATGCGTGTTTCCTACAACAATCCAAAAATCAAATTTTTTATAGGTGATGTAAGAGACAGAGATAGTATAGTTTCAGCAGTAAAAGGTGTTGACTACATATTTCATGCTGCTGCCCTCAAACAAGTGCCTTCATGTGAATTTTTTCCTTTGGAAGCTGTTAAGACAAATGTCTTAGGAACTGAAAATGTTCTATCAGTTGCAATTGAGAACAATGTCAAAAAAGTAATCTGTTTAAGTACTGATAAGGCTGTCTATCCAATAAATGCAATGGGGACTTCCAAGGCCATGATGGAAAAAGTTTTTGTTGCTAAATCAAGAACTTCAGATTTAACTGTTATTTGTGGAACTCGATATGGAAACGTTATGGCCTCAAGGGGTTCAGTAATTCCCCATTTTTATGATCAAATTAAATATGGGAAAGATATAACTGTTACAGATCCAAATATGACAAGATTTATGATGACCCTAGAAGATGCTGTTAATCTTGTTTTATTTGCTTTTGAAAATGGAAACAGGGGAGATATTTTTGTTCAAAAATCCCCATCAACTACAATTGGAGAGTTGGCATTTACAATGAAAAATATATATAATTCATCAGTTAAAATAAAAAATATTGGGATTAGACATGCAGAAAAAATGCATGAAACGCTTCTTTCTAGAGAGGAAAGAATGGTATGTGAAGAATTGAAAGATTATTTTAGAATACCTTCTGATAATCGTGACTTAAATTATAATAAATACTTTTCTGAAGGGCAACAAAATTTAAATCAAATAGAGGAGTATAATTCATTTAATACAACAAGACTTAATAAAGGAGAGCTAATAAATCTTCTAGCCTCTATTGGTTATAAAGAGTAAAATCAGTCTAATGAAAAAATTAAAGCTAGCCACAATAATAGGTACTCGTCCAGAGATAATTCGCCTATCGCTTATTATAAAAAAATGCGATCAATTTTTTGATCATACCTTAATCCATACAGGTCAAAACTATGATTATGAACTTAATGAAATATTTTTTAATGAGCTTGAAATAAGAAAGCCAGATTATTTTTTTGAAGTGGCATCTAAATCTTTAGGAGAGACACTTGGAAACATTATATCTAAATCATTTGAAATTTTAAATAAAATCAAACCAGATGCACTACTTGTTCTTGGAGATACAAATAGTGCATTAAGTGTTTTGCCAGCTAAAAGATTAAAGATTCCAATTTTTCATATGGAAGCCGGAAATAGGTGTTTTGATTTAAATGTACCAGAGGAAATTAACA
>MDTG01289046.1_pt1 | contig 15291 bp, 14 predicted proteins | sample 811421 | NCBI WGS metagenome assembly MDTG01 (sample SAMN05326645, study PRJNA326480) | marine metagenome | isolation source: seawater | place: Pacific Ocean: South East | collected 2011
ATAGAGTTTTTACTTGCAGAAGGTAATAGTGTAGTTGGGGTTGATAACCTTAATAATTATTATGATACTCGTTTAAAAGATTACCGAATTAATTGTTTATTGGGGCATTCTGAGCCTCAAAAAAAGATTTCTCTCACAAAAGATTCGAACGGATTGGAAAAGGCAAATTTTTCGACAGAGGCATTTACATTTTATAAACTCGATATTGAAAATGAGCATAATGTATCCGTTTTATTTAAAAAATATTCATTCAATTCTGTATTAAATTTAGCTGCGCGTGCAGGTGTTCGCTATAGTATGGAGAACCCTCATGTCTATATGACTACAAATGCTAATGGGACCCTGAATTTGTTGGAGGCAATGAGACATAATGGAGTAAAGAAGATGGTACTGTCGTCGACCTCTTCTTTGTATGCCGGCCAAGAGATGCCATTTATAGAGTCGCTTCCCGTGAATACTCCCATTTCACCTTATGCGGCTAGTAAGAAGGCAGCCGAGGTGTTGGCCTACTCGTACCATAATTTGTATGGTCTTGATATCTCGGTAGTCCGTTATTTTACGGTGTTTGGACCTTGTGGCAGACCGGACATGTGTATCTTTCGATTCGCAGAATGGATAGAAAAAGGTCAGACTATCGAATTGTTCGGAGATGGAGAGCAAAGCCGTGATTTCACTTATGTAGAAGATATTGCGAAAGGGACCATAGCAGCTCAGAAAGAAATAGGTTACGAGATCATCAACTTGGGAGGAGGGAATAAACCTGTTTCGATCAATCAGATCATTGAGCAAATCGAATTCGGACTAGGAAAAAAAGGTAATGTGGAAAGAAAGCCATTCCACAAGGCCGATATGAAGACTACATGGGCTGAGGTTTCGAAAGCTAAGCGAGTGCTGGACTGGGAAGCCAACACATCAGTGAAAGAAGGGATCCAGAAAACTGTCGAATGGCACAAATCCAACCGAAAATTGTTAAACTATATCCGCCTCTAACTCCCGATTGCTATCGACCTCTCTACGTTTGGACAGGCGAACTTTTTCCACTCTTGGACCATTTGTTTCCAGCACTTCCATATCATATTCGCCTAATATAATTTTATCTCCCTCAGAGGGGAAAGACCCTAAGCGCTGAGTCATTAATCCACTGATGGATGAGACACCATCCTCCAAGACTGATTCGCCGACTAGTTCCTCCAACTCATGGGAGGGCAGCATTCCGGATGCTTCCCAGTTGGTTGCATCAATCTGTTTAATTTGAGGATTTTCTTGATCGAACTCATCTTGAATTTCACCGACTAATTCTTCTAAGATGTCCTCAAGAGTAATCATACCGAGGGTTCCTCCAAACTCGTCTACTACGATAGCGAAATGAAGTTTTCGCTGTAGGAAAAGTTCTAAAATTTTTTCAAGTCGGCTAGTTTCTGGAACAAAAATAATTTTTCTGGCGATAGAATCTAAATCTGAAGCCCTTTTTGCTCGATTTCGAAGGCGGTAAATATCTTTTACATGGACAACTCCTATCGTGTGATCCAAATCATCATCGTAAAGAGGGAACCTCGAGAAATTAGTTTCCTCGGCAATTCGAAGGCACTCGGTGATGTGAGTGTTCAAATCTAGTCCAACCATTTTTGTTCGAGGTTGCATGACCTCGCGGGCTATTCTGTCATCAAGTTCTAGGGCGTTCGTCACGATTTCCCTTCCAAGTTTAGATCGATCCATCCGTTTTTGATTTGTTTCCACCAATAAGCGAATCTCTTCCTCAGAATGATTGTCATGCGATTCGTTGGCAGCGTGAATGCCAATCATTTTCAGCATTAGTAATGATGACCAGTTTAATGCCTGCACGATTGGATAGGTTGCGCGATAGAACCATACCATGGGATAAGCGACCCAAAGGCTAGTAGGCAACGGTTTCTGGATAGCCATCGATTTAGGGGCCATCTCGCCGACTACAATGTGAAGGACCGTAATCACGGTAAAGCCGACCGCGAAAGAAAGTGTAGTACGAAGAGTTTCCGATTCGATATGGAGCCAGTGGTACACCGGTTCGAGGAGCATTTCGAAGATAGGTTCGCCAATCCAGCCAAGGGCAAGGCTTGCCAGGGTGATACCCAATTGACAGGCACTTAGGAAAGCATCGAGATTATTGATGACATGCTTGGCAACTTTCGCGCGACGATGCCCTTGTGCTAAGAGTGGTTGAAGTTGTGTTTTACGTACTTTGACAAGTGCGAATTCTGCTGCGACGAAGAAGCCATTTAGCCCAACTAAAAAGATGACCGCACAAATTTTTATACCCACCAAAATCCAATTAATTTCATCTTGATCCATTACTGTGAATCTTCATTAAAAACTACCTTGAGAATATCTTTTAATGCAACGATTCCTACCTCTCTTTGAGACTCGCTTGTAACAATTGCAAGCCAATGCCCGCTGCGCTGCATTCGCTTAAGAGCGGCTTCAACTTTGAGGTCCGAAGGTAGAAATAGTGGAGGCTGACTATAGTCACTAGCTAATCTGTTTTCATCATAATCTTCCCTATAAAGGGATGTCTTTAAAGTTGCTATCCCTGTAACTTTCCGTTGGCCACCAGTAAATTTCCATATAGGTATTCGTGCAATTCTATGTTTCTTGCAAAGTTTAATTATTTGAGACATGGGCTGATCAGCGGAGGCTGTGACTGACATGTTTAAAGGAATTGCTATTTGACCGAGTAAGCGTTCATTTAAACGTAGAACTTGGCTAATCATAAACCGTTCTTCATTACTTAAGCTTTCGTCAGACTCTTCCATCAATTTTTTTAGTTCCGCGCGATTTGCAAAAAGTCTACTTGCTAGTGGGTTCCCTACCGATCCTTTAAAAGCATCTCCAAAGATTTTATGAATAATGATAATTAACGGGGAAAGAATGATTTGAATAATTATGAATGGCTTTGCAAAGAAGAGGCAAAGTCTATTAGGGAATGTGCGGAAGAGCATTTTTGGTAGAAGATCGCAAAATGTAAACAATGCAAAAACTCCTATAATAAAAAGTATTATATACAATAATATATTACCGATAAAATCGTTTAGTAGTAATATTAAAATAGTTATAAAAACTGCATTTGAAAAAGTATTTCCCAATAAAATCGTCCAAAAAAATTTTTCAGGTTCTCGATAATAATTAAATAAAATTTTGGCTCTTTTATTTCCTTCTCTCATTTGTTGTCGTATTCGAAGTCGATTTAAAGAAAAAACACCTGTTTCAATACCGGAAAATAGAAAAGCCATAGTAGCCGCAAAGCAAATCAGGAATAAGTACAAGGTAATTGTCATATAAAATATTATTATAATTTTTTAACAACTAATTCCTTAACTCTTCTATGGTCTCCAGAAACCACAGTTAGCTCGTATCCATCTATTTCTGCAGAATCTCCATTTTTAGGAACAACTTCTTTAAGTGCGGTGATAAGCCCGCCCATGGTGTCTATTTCTTTTAAACCTTTTAGTCTAGGTTCTATTTTTTGAAAATCATCAACAGGTAGAGTTCCATTTACTCTCCACCGGTTCTTATTGAGCTTTTCAATAGTAAATTCAGTTTTTTCCCCTTCTTCTCGCATTTCACCGACTAGCTCTTCTAAAACATCTTCGATTGTTATAAGTCCAGCAGTTCCTCCGAATTCATCTAATACAATAGCTAAACCTCGTCGCTGCATCCTTAGGCTTTTCAATAAATCCATTAGGTTCATGGTAGCAGGAACAAAGGATGGAAATTCGATCGATTCAGACAGATCGCTCTCAGGATTTATTAAGAGCTGCCGAGTATTTAATATACCAACTATGTTATCGGGTTTATCGTGAAAAATTGGAAGCCTTGTGAATTTATATTTTTTTGCCTCAGAAACCATCGTTTCAATATTGCAATTATCTTCAATGCAAATCATTGCTGAACGAGGCTTCATTACCTCTTCAGCAGTCCTTTTATCGAGCTTTATAATTTCTTCCATTATTTCACGTTCGGATTTTTCCAAAACGCCTTGTCGATATGCCCAATCAATAAGCTCTGTAAACTCTTCTTCTGTAGTTTTTTGATTAGTTTTAAGGCCCTTTGGCATGACTAATTTTAGTGAATAATTACTGATGATTTCAGCTATAAATCGGATCGGTTTAGAAATATTTTGGAATAAAAATATTGGTTTTGCCAATATCAAAGCCCACTTAGCAGGAGATTTTATAGCAAATGTTTTTGGCACAACTTCGCCCAATAACGCTAAAAAAAGATATATTATACATAATAATACCATAAAATACATTATAGGCTGTTTTGCTGAAGCTAGGATTAAAATTGCAATCGCTAATGAATTAAACAAAGTGCATCCAAAAGATAGTGTTGATATTAGGGTTGGATTATCGTTTAGCCTCATTAAATAGTGATTTTTTGACTCTTTTGCTAAACGTTTGATTTGCCAGCTTTTTAGGTTGAAAAAAGCAGATTCAGCAGCTGCAAATAAGAAACTTAGTGCTATAAACAAGATCGATAAAAGAATTCCAAAAATAGGGTCCATTAATATTCAATTATAAATAACAACTATTAAGAAAAAAAATCATTTTCTATATTTAATAGCTCAAAGAGATTGGCATTAATTATTTTTTATTCAAACTTTCCTCTTGATTAAAAATACTATTTTTGTTTTGTTCAAGCCGTACTGAACATATTAAACATAGTAGATTCTAGCTTATATTATTTTATAATCAGCAGAATTGACCGGCGCGGAGCGTTCAAAATAATTATATTTATTAGTTTTGAAACAGTATACTGAGAATCGACCTTGGGGCTCATTTACTATCCTTGAAGAAAGCGAGGGCTTTAAGGTTAAGCGTATAACAGTAAACGTAGGTCATAAGTTGTCTCTGCAATACCATAACTATCGTTCTGAGCACTGGACGGTTGTTCAAGGTGTGGCAACTGTAACAGTAGGAACGAAAATTTTTAAATTATCCAAAGATAATTCTGTTTATATTCCAATAAATGAGAGACATTCTTTGGCAAACGAGGGAGGAGAAGTTATGCAGATTATCGAAGTTCAAATTGGTAAATATTTAGGAGAGGATGATATAGTTCGCCTAGAAGACAATTACGGAAGAGTTTGAGTTGGTAACAATAAAACAAATGACTCAAATGGGATTTGATGCAATTCCTGCTAATCAAGCTAGATCTGAATTGCTAAAGTCAAAAGCTAAACAAGAAATGGTAGAAATAGGTGGTCGGCTTGCGCAAACTTTTGGGCTGCCAAGATCTACAGGTCAAATCTTTGGATTGTTATATTTTTCATCCGAGCCGCTTTCCTTAATGGATATATGTCAGATGCTTGGTATTTCGAAAGCTAGCACTAGTACGGGTGCGCGGCAATTAGTTGCATGGGGAGCTATAAGAAAAGTTTGGGTTCCTGGCGATCGTAAAGATTATTATCAAGCTGTGGAAGATTTTGGGGAATTTCTTAAAGGTAGTTATAGATCAATTATTAAACCCAGGATTCAGTCATCGAATAATAGATTAAATCAAATAGAAAAGGCTTTGAGTAATGATTTTAAAGAAAAAAATATTTGTAGTGATCAGTACGAGTATATAAAACTAAAACTGGCTAGATTAAAAAAGCTCCACAGCAAACTAGCCAAATTAATTCCTATTGTTGAGAAACTTTTTTAATTAATTGGGCATATATTTTGCAAAAATGAAAATATTAGTAACCGGTGGTGCAGGTTTTTTAGGTTCGAATTTATGTGAGAGATTACTATCAGAAGGCCACGAAGTTATTTGTTTAGATAATTTTTTCACAGGATCTAAAGATAACATTAGCCATTTGTTTAGTAATAGAAATTTTGAGTTTATACGTCATGATGTTGTAGATCCGTTTAAGTCTGAGGTTCACCAAATATACAATTTGGCTTGCCCTGCTTCGCCAGTTTACTATCAACTTAACCCAATAAAAACAGTTAAGACTTCGGTTATGGGTGCAATTAATGCACTTGGACTGGCTAAGCGTGTAGGAGCTAGAATACTACAAGCATCAACTTCCGAAGTTTATGGTGATCCAGAAGTTCATCCACAGCCTGAGAATTACTGGGGTAAAGTGAATCCGATTGGGTTAAGGGCTTGTTATGACGAGGGGAAGCGATGCGCAGAGACACTATTCTTTGATTATTATAGACAAAATAAATTAGATATAAGAGTTGTTCGTATATTTAATACCTACGGGCCTCGAATGAGCCCCAATGATGGTAGAGTAGTATCTAATTTTATTACTCAGGCTCTTAACGGCAAGGATATTACTATTTATGGGGATGGTAAGCAGACAAGATCTTTTTGTTATGTAGACGACTTGATAGATGTAATGGTACTGATGATGAATCAAGAGGAACTTGTAGGACCTGTCAATATTGGCAATTCAAATGAATTCACTATTATTGAACTTGCAGAAAAAGTGTTAGAACTAACCGCTAGTAAATCGAAAATAGTGTTCAAAAATCTACCAGCGGATGATCCTGTTCAACGTCAACCCGATAGCAGTCTTGCAAAGCAAAAATTAGGATGGGAGCCTCATGTGCAGTTGGAGGATGGACTAATTAAAACTATCGATTATTTTAAAAATTTATAAGATATTAGCTTCTTAAATTTTATTAATAATTACCTTTAGTAATGTGCATAATTTGGTTGTTAGCTTAATAAGTTAAAGCGTCCAGATTAGAGTATATCGTTCGAATATTAACACATTTATATATTATTAAAAAAGTAGTAGTACAAGGGCTTGGTTTTGTTGGCTCAGCAATGGCTGTAGCAATAGCAAGTAGAAAAAATTTAAATGGTAAAAGCATTTTTTCCGTTATTGGAATAGATTTGCCCAATAAGGAGGGCCAAAAAAGAATTGATTCAATAAATAAAGGTAATTTTCCATTTCGCACCGCCGATACTGATCTCGCATTAGAGCTGTCAAATGCAGTAAAAATAAATAAAAATTTGAAGGCTACGAGTTCTTATGAATCCTATAAAGATGCCGATGTTATTTTAGTTAGTATAAACTGTGACTTAATTAAAACAGAAAATTCAGATAGTATAGATATAGATAGATTCAGGCAAAGTATAGAGACTATTGCTAATAATATGTCAGAAGGTGCTTTAATTATAATCGAATCAACGGTGCCGCCTGGAACAACTCAGAAGATAGCTTTTCCAGTATTTAAAAGATTAGCAAAGGAAAGGAAAATAAATAAATTTTACCTAGCTCATTCTTATGAAAGGGTAATGCCAGGGGAACACTATTTGGATTCAATTTTAAATTATTGGCGAGTCTACTCGGGAGTTAATGCTGAATCTGCCGAAAAATGTAAATTTTTTTTGGAGGCAGTAATAAACACCGAAGACTACCCTCTGACCCGCGTTAAAAACACAATTGCTTCCGAAACCTCTAAAATACTAGAAAATAGTTATAGAGCAGTGAATATAGCTTTTATAGAAGAATGGAGTAGATTTGCTGAAGCCGCTGGGTTTGATATATATGAAGTAATTGATGCTATCAGAATGAGGCCAACGCATTCTAACATACGTCAGCCTGGGTTCGGAGTAGGGGGTTACTGTTTAACAAAGGATCCTTTATTTGGGAAAATTGCGGCTAAAGATATTCTTGGATTGGCAGATCACGATTTCTTTTTTTCCAGTGAGGCAATAAAAATTAATAATAAAATGCCACTAGTAACTCTCAAAAAAATAAAAAAATATTTTAACAATGATTTGCATGGGAAAAAATTATTGCTAATGGGAGTGACGTATAGAGAAGGAGTAGAAGATACTCGATTTTCTCCAAGTGAGATTTTTGTTAATGCATGTGAATCTGAAGGCATATCATTTACAGGCCATGACCCATTAGTTAGCTATTGGGAAGAGCTAGATCGCAAGGTAAATCAAGATTTACCTGTAGCTGATAATTATGATGTTATTGTATTCGCAGTTCCTCATAAGGAATTTAAGCAAATTAATATAAGTAAGTGGGTAAATAATAATGATGTATTAATATTTGACGCCAATAATGTCCTAACAGAAAGCCAAATATCAGATATAAATAATAACAAGTTGAATTATATTTCTATAGGGAGAAGCTAAATGAAAAGAATATTAATAACAGGAGGAGCAGGTTTTATTGGTTATCATCTTGCAATAAGCCTTTTAAAGTATAATTACCAAATAGATTTGCTCGACAACTATGCTAGAGGAGTAAGAGACATTCATTTAGATAAACTTGGGGTCGAGGATAGAATAAATTTCATCAATGCTGACTTGTTAGATTCTAGGCTAATTGACAAAGTAGAAAGTGATTACTCTTATATTTATCATCTTGCGGCTGTCATAGGTGTGCAACATGTATTGAAGTCACCTTATAGTGTTTTAAATAAAAATCATTTGATGCTGCAAAACACATTGAACATAGCCAATAATCAAAAGAATTTAGAAAGATTTGTATTTACTTCGACTAGTGAAATTTATGCCGGTACATTGCAACATTATGGGTTGGAGTTTCCGACGCCGGAATTAACTCCTATAACAATTACGGATTTAACTGAGCCAAGAACTAGCTATATGCTTTCAAAAATATATGGAGAATGCATGTGTCTGCATTCAGAATTGCCGGTGACTATTGTGCGACCTCATAATTTTTATGGTCCAAGAATGGGGTTGTCCCATGTTATTCCTGAGCTTATGAAAAAATGTGTAGATTCAAAAACTGGAACACTCAGTGTTTTTTCCATAAACCATAAAAGGACTTTTTGCTATATTTCAGATGCAGTAGAGATGATACGCTTATTGGCAGAATCAGACCTTTCTATTGGAAATGCATTTAATATTGGAAATGATGATGAAGAAATAAGTATGGGAGATTTAGCAAAAAAAATAATTAAAGTCACAAAAAAGGATTTAGAAATAAAGCCACTTCCCTCGACGGCTGGATCTCCCGATAGGAGATGCCCGTCTTTAAATAAACTCAAGGGAAAAATAAACTATTTTAAAAAATATTCTTTAGATATGGGTTTAGAGGAAACTTATAATTGGTATAGCTGTAATGTTTTTCATGGCAAAGGAATATCTGCATTATGATTCCGCTATCAGTTCCAAATATTGGTGCGAATGAATGGTTGTATGTAAAAGAGTGCTTAGACACGGAATGGGTTTCAACGGCTGGTAAATATGTTGATCTTTTTGAGCAAAAGGTTGCTGAATATACTGGTTCAAAATATTCAGTTGCTTGCATCAATGGTACATCAGCGTTGCAAGTAAGTTTAAGGATCGCAGGAGTGAAGCCGGGGCATGAGGTAATTGTCCCGACATTGACTTTTATTGCTCCTGTTAATGCAGTTGCTTACAACGGAGCTAGTCCTATTTTTATGGATGTAGATAAATATTATAATATCGACATAAGCAAGACTATAGATTTTATCAGAAATGAGACTAATTTCAAAAATAACAACACATATAATAAAAAAACTAACAAGAAAGTTTCTGCAATAGTTCCAGTGCATATGTGGGGCAATGCTGTGCCACTAGATGAGCTTATAGATCTTTGCCGTGAAAGAAATATTATGGTCGTTGAGGATGCAAGTGAAAGTCTTGGTACCACTTATATTGAAGGTAAGTATGAACAGCGGAAAACGGGTGCAATCGGAGAATTAGGGTGTGTATCTTTCAATGGTAATAAAATACTTACTACCGGTGGGGGTGGAATGATTCTTACAAATGACCAAAAATTTGCCGAAAGAGCATTATATCTTACTACTCAGGCTAAGGACGATCCATTGCGTTATATTCACAATGAAATCGGGTATAATTTTAGGCTTACAAATATACAAGCAGCGTTAGGTGTTGCGCAGCTGGAACAGCTAGATAATTTCTTAAGAAGAAAAAAAGAAATTGCACGAACCTATAAACAATTTTTGAATAATGTTAATGGCATTATGATTGCAGATACGCCGGATTACGCAGTCAATAATAATTGGATGATATTGCTACAAATAAATTCAGAAAAATACGGGGAAAACCGAGAAGAATTGATGGCACGATTGAATTCTATTGGTATTCAAACAAGACCAGCTTGGGCTCCTTGTCATCTACAAAACCCGTATAAAAAATGTCAATCATACAATATAGATTTGGCTGACGCATTGGTTAATAAAAGCTTATGTTTGCCTAGTGGATCAAATTTAAAAGATACTCAATTAATGAGTGTCATAGACGCATTATTAGATAAAAGTCGATAATGAAAGTTTGTTTTCTAACAAAAAAAGAAAAATATGGTACTAGGGAAGCAATTAGTTTTGTTAAGAAGGTGATGTCTCATGTTGATGTCTATTATTGTGAATTTAACACTGAGTTTCCCAAAGAAATAAAAGATAAAGAATACGATATAATTATTTCTTATATTTCAACTTGGATTGTGCCGGAAAATGTTCTTATTAAGACTAGATATTGGAATATTAATTTTCATCCAGGATCAGAATATTATCCAGGAATTGGTTGTTTCAATTTTGCGCTTTATGAGAATGCTAAAGAGTTTGGTGCTGTTGCTCATATTATGGAGCCCAGAGTAGATATGGGAAAAATTATTTGCGCAGAGCATTTTGAAATATCTGAAAGTGAGAATGTCGAAACACTCAGTATAAAGACTTATAAGGTAATATTAAAAATATTTAAATATATTATTACCTATATAAAAGAAAATAATGTACTTCCTGAAACGCATCTAAATTGGAAAAGAAAACCATTTACCAGGCTAGAGCTTGAAGAACTTGCAACAATAAAGTGTGATATGTCTAAAAAGGAATTAGAGCATAGAATAAAATCAACATATTATCCAAATAAGCCAGGTCCATTTATTTTATTAAACGGTTACAAATTTGAATATAATCCAAATAGATAGCCTTTAAATGATTAATACAATAATTATAGCTGAGGCAGGTGTAAATCACAATGGAGATCTCGAAATGGCCAAAAGTCTAATAGATGTTGCCGCGGATTCTGGCGCTGATTTGGTCAAGTTCCAAAGTTTTTCTGCTGATAGGCTTGTTTGTAAAGTCGCTCCTAAAGCTAACTATCAGCTCAATAGCACTAATAAAAATGAATCTCAATATGAAATGCTTAATAAGTTAGAATTGTCTTACAAGATGCATGAAGAACTAATTAAGCACTGTCAGAGCCGAGATATCGAATTTTTTTCTACGGCGTTTGATATTGAAAGTCTTCAGATGCTTCGAGAATTGAAATTGCAACAATTCAAAATCCCCTCTGGAGAAATTACAAATTTACCCTACCTAAGGTATATCGGAACTTTTAAGAAGCCCATAATACTATCCACAGGTATGACAGAGTTAGTAGAAATTGGTAATGCGTTAAATATTCTAGAAGAGGCTGGCACACCTCGTAACCTTATCACAGTGCTCCATTGTAACACTGAATACCCCACCCCAATTGAAGATGTTAATTTAAAGGCCATGATAACAATTCGAGAGGAATTTGGGGTAAAAGTAGGATATTCTGATCATACTCAAGGTATTGAAGTGCCAATAGCTGCAGTTGCGTTAGGCGCAACTGTAATTGAAAAGCACTTTACTCTCGATAGATCACTTCCAGGGCCAGATCAGCGGGCAAGTGTTGAACCTTCTGAACTAGCTTCTATGGTTTTATCAATAAGAAAAATCGAAAAATCGATAGGAGACGGTTTGAAAAAGCCAACTCTTAGTGAAAGAAAAAATATTGATATCGCACGTAAATCTATTGTTGCAAAAAAAAATATAAAGCTGGAAGAAATTTTTACTGATAAAAACATTACAGTAAAGCGCCCAGGAACAGGAATATCACCGATGGAATGGGACAATATAATTGGTAAAAAGTCTAAATTTAATTTTGAGCCTGACGATTTAATTAGATTATAGTTGTGAAGTACGTTCGTATTATTCCACGTTTAGATATTAAAGGTCCCAATCTAGTTAAAGGTATTCATATGGAAGGTTTGAGAGTTTTAGGTAAACCGGAAACTTTTGCTCAGATCTATTATGAAGAAGGAGCCGATGAGCTTATATTTCAAGATACAGTAGCAAGTCTTTATCAAAGAAACAATCTTACTGAAATTGTAACACGAACTGCTAAAAATATTTTTATTCCATTAACCGTTGGAGGAGGCCTTCGAACTTTGGATGACATAAATAATGTTTTACGTGCCGGAGCTGATAAGGTTTCTATAAACACTGCCGCTATCCATAATCCCGATTTTATAAATAAATCAAGTATGGCTTTTGGATCATCTACAATAGTACTGAATATTGAGGCAATTAAACAACCAGATCAGTCTTATTTAGCCTATACGGATAATGGCCGAGAACATACCGGAATAGAAGTTTTAAGTTGGGCGATAGAAGCAGAAAAACGAGGGGCTGGGGAAATACTTATAACATCGATTGATCAAGAGGGGACAGGTAAGGGTTTTGACTTGGATCTAATTAATATGATTTCTAGCGCAGTTAAGATTCCGGTTATTGCACATGGTGGAGCATCAAAAATTTCTCATATAGAAAATGCTATTAATCATGGCGGAGCAGATGCTATTTGCGTGGCATCAATGTTACATTATACCGCTGTTAAATTAAATGATGGTCGACTTAGTGAGTTTGATGATGAAGGGAATATAGAATTTATTAAAAAAAGAAAATCTTTCAATATGTTCGAAAGTAAAAACCTGTATGAAATCAAATCTGCGCTTTTAGGCAAGGGAGTTCCAATACGAGTATTAAAATAGAAATGGATGTTGCCATTATAGACTATCAAATGGGTAATCTTCATAGTGTTCAGGCTGCTTGTTCTAAAGTTGGTATGAATTCGAAGATCACAAGCAATCCTGATGAAATACTTAATGCGAAGATTGCAATACTACCTGGAGTTGGTGCTTTTGGAGAAGCTATGAATCATCTAAATGATTCTGAATTAACTTCATGCATTAGATATTTTATACAGAGTGGCAAGCCTTTTGTTGGCATCTGTTTGGGGTTGCAGCTATTGTTTGAAAGTAGTGAAGAGTTTGGCTCTTACAAGGGGCTTGGTCTCATAAAAGGAAAAGTTAGAAAATTTATATTTAAATCAAAGAATGAGATCAGATATCCAGTTCCTCAAATAGGTTGGAATCAAATTAATAGTCATAGTCTTTCATGGGATAATACTTTCCTTTGCAATAATAGCAATGGAGACTTTATGTATTTTGTACATTCTTATTATGTAGAACCAGAGGACGATACAATGATCATGTCAAAAACGACTTATGGGGAAAAGTCTTATTGCTCGGCTATTAAATACAAAAATATTTTTGCAACTCAATTTCATCCGGAAAAAAGCGGATGTGCAGGGATTAAAATTTATAAAAAGCTAAAGGAGTCCATTAAATAATATAAACTATGAAACCGTTATTCAACCTGCCTAGGGAAGTAAAGTTCTGCAAAAAATGTGTCATGTCTAATCAGCGTCCTGCATCCGTACCTGAATTTAAACATACACGTGATCGTGAAGGCGCTAAGTATATGCAGATTGGAGATGATGGTATTTGTGATGCATGTAAGCATTCGGCAATAAAAGAATCAATTAACTGGGATGAAAGAGAAGTTGAGTTGGAAGCATTACTAAGTAAATATAGGAGAAATGATGGGCATTATGATTGTTTGATTCCTGGAAGTGGCGGTAAAGATAGTGCATATCAAGCTCATGTACTAAAATATAAATATGGTATGAATCCTTTGACATGCACTTGGCCACCAATACTTTATACTGACTATGGATATAAAAATTTTAAAAATTGGTTAGAGGTCGGCGGATTTGATAATTTAACGTATAAACCTAATGGAAAAGCAATGAAGCTGCTTACAAAGCTATCCATTGAGAATCTATTACATCCTTTTCAGACATTTATATTAGGCCAAAAAAATATGGCACCGAAATTAGCTGCAAAGCTTGGTATAAATTTAGTTTTTTATGGTGAAAATGAAGCAGAATATGGCAATCCAATTGCTGATAATACTAGTTCGTTAAGGGATAAATCCTATCATACTATTAAGAATATAGATGAAATATATTTAGGGGGTGTTCCCGTAAATAAAATAATTAAGGATTACGATATAAGTTTAGTAGATCTAATGACATTTTTACCACTTCCAGTTGATGAATTCTCAAAAAGTGATATTCAAATACATTATTTGGGTTATTATTTAAAATGGATTCCTCAAGAAGCATATTATTATGCGGTCGAAAATATGAATTTTGAAGCTAGGCCTTTTAGAACGCAAGGTAGTTATAGTAAGTATAATAGCATTGATGATAAAATAGACGATTTGCATTACTATACTACATTTATAAAATTTGGAATAGGAAGGGCCACTTATGACGCATCACAAGAGATCAGAAATAAACATATTACAAGAGAAGAGGGACAGGCACTGGTAAAGAGATTTGATGGAGAATTTCCAGACCGATATTTCGATGAAGTTCTTGAGTATATTGGTATGGAATCAGATAAATTCTTTAAAATTTGTGATGAATTCAGATCCTCTCACCTTTGGGCAAAGGTAAATAATGATTGGATGCTTAATCATACAGTCAATAAAGATGGGGTGAACGATTAGAGATAAAAGATTAATTTGAAGAAAATCTGCGTAATAACAGGAACTAGGGCCGAATATGGTCTTTTGTACTGGTTAATGAAGGGTATAAATGATGCACATAACCTTCAGTTACAAATTGTGGCAACTGGTACACATTTATCTCCTGAATTTGGATTAACTTATAAGGAAATTGAAAAAGATGGATTTGTTATAGACAAAAAAATTGAAATGATTATTTCTGCTGATACCCCATGTGCAATAACTAAGTCAACGGGAATTGGTTTAATAGGATTTGCAGATGCATTTGTAGATCTAAATCCTGATATTTTAATTGTGCTAGGAGATCGGTTTGAATTATTAGCTGCAGCTACAGCTGCTTTATTTGCAAGGATACCTATTGCACATATTCACGGAGGAGAGACAACTGAAGGAGCATTCGACGAGGCAATAAGACATTCTATTACAAAGATGTCACATTGGCATTTTGTTGCAGCGAAAGAATACAAAAAAAGGGTTATTCAACTTGGTGAGAATCCAGATTATGTACACTTAGTTGGAGGAATGGGTGTAGATGGTATAATAAAAACAAGTTTATTAGATAAAAAAGATTTAGAGGATGAATTAAAATTTAAATTTG
>MDTG01208245.1_pt1 | contig 15290 bp, 14 predicted proteins | sample 811421 | NCBI WGS metagenome assembly MDTG01 (sample SAMN05326645, study PRJNA326480) | marine metagenome | isolation source: seawater | place: Pacific Ocean: South East | collected 2011
TTTCACTTGGTCTTCTTAATTATAAACAAATTAATAAACTTAAAAAATACGTATCAAGTGTAACAAAACTTGATAATGTTACTTTTTTACACTGTGTCACTGATTATCCGGTTAATCCGGAGGAGGCAAACTTAAAATCCATACCTTATTTGAGGGATAGCTTGAAAATAAATATCGGGTATTCAGATCATACTTTAGGTATAACCGCACCAATTATTGCAACTACATATGGTGCGAAAATTATAGAGAAACATTTCACTTTAGATAATAATCAGTCAGAATTTAGAGATCACAAGATCTCAGTTGATCCGGTGAATATGAAAATGATGGTTAATGAAATTGAAAAAACTTTTAAAATGTTAGGTTCGTATAAAAAGGTAGTTTCAAAAAGAGAAAAAAAAAACCTTCTCTACGCTAGAAGGTCTTTATATCTTAAGAGAAATATTCAAAAAAATGAAAAAATTACTAAGGACAACTTGATGATTTTAAGACCTCAAGCTGGGATACCACTTGAAAAATTAAAAAAAATTCTTGGAAAAAAAAGTAAAAAAAGTTTAAGTTCAAATACAGTTCTTAAAATAAATTACCTTAAATAATATGAGAATATTACACATAGTTGGTGGTTCTTTTGAGGATGGTGCTTTTAAAGGCGCTAGTATTTTACATAATAGCTTGAAAGAAGTTGGGGTAAAATCAAAAATATTAAACAATGATATTAAAAATAAAATCTATACCAAAAATAAACTACTTGAAGATACTTTATTTATTCAAGACAATTTTTACAAAAGGATAATTGGACATTTAAAGCTTACACTAGAAAAAATTTTAAAAACTATATTCCTTCCAGCACCAAGATCAACCTTTAGCCTTGGTTTTTTTGGTGAAGATTTAACCAAATGTGAAGCATACAAAGATGCTGATGTTATTCATATCCACTGGATAGGTCAGGGATTTATAGATATTTTTTCGTTATCAAAAATTGATAAACCAGTCGTTTGGACTTTGAGGGATATGTGGGCATTTACGGGAGGCGCTCATTATGAAATGGATTTTCCAAAATATGAAAAAAGTATTTTAGGAAAAATAGTCAAGAAAATTAAAAAAAAAAATTATCCAAAACATATCAATTTTATTGCTATAAGTAATTGGTTAAAAATCAAAGCTAAAGAAAGCTATGTTTTACGGAATTTTAATGTAAAGAAAATTTACAATAATATTAATTTAGATAACTTTAAAATAATTTCAAAAATAGAAGCTCAAAGCAGTCTTAATATTTCTACCTCAAAAAAGATAATTTTATATGGAGCTCAAAATCCGCAAAGCCAAAGAAAAGGATGGAAAATATTTTACAAATCTTTAAAAAAAATTGATACATCAAAATACTTATTACTAGTTTTTGGCAAGTTTTGGTCAGAAAAAGCTTTAGATGAAATTGGAATAGATTATAAAATACTTGGTTATATTAATGATCAAGAAAAATTGAATTGTGTTTATAACAGCTCTGATGTTTTTGTATTCACATCTTTACAAGAAGCTTTTGGAAAAACTTGGGCTGAGGCTATGACTTGTGGGCTACCAGTCGTCTGTTTTGAAAATACATCAGCATCTGAAATAATTGAGCACAAAGTTGATGGGTTTATAGTAAATGAAATTGATCCAGATCATTTAAAAAATGGTATCGAATGGATATTAAGAAACTTAGAAAAAAAAAAAAAAATTACTCCATCTCTTCAAAAAAAAATTAGTAATTTTGATCCTAAAATAATCGCTCATAAGTATCTGGAGATTTATAAAAAATTAAAATAAGTTTTTATCTTTTAAAAATAACATTGAACGTACTATTCTTCTTTTGAAATTCTTTGAAAATTTTAAACTTTTTTCTCTTCAATATATTCAAAATTGATTTTTTTTGTTCTTTATAATTATTGTTTATTTCAACATATATTTCTTTTATTTTTTTATTATTCAAAGTTTTATTTGCCCCCTTTAAAACTAAATGTTCATTTCCATCAACATCAATTTTTATAAAATCTGGAATTAAAAGAATTTTTTCTTTTATCATTTGATCGATATTTGTACTTAAAACTTTATATTTGATTTCGTTTTTATGAGTTCTTCCAAGATTATCCTTTTTTGTATTAAAAAAATTTAGGGATGAACCCGCTGCTAAATCTTTCTCAAAAATAAAATTTATCTTTCTATTTGAATTTGATAATGGATTAGTAATAATATTTATTTTTAAAGATAATTTATTTATTAAAATATTTTTTAGCAAAGGTAGTAGATTTTTTATTGAAGGTTCAAATGCAGTAACATTGATATTTTTGTGGATCTTGGCAGCATAAATTGAATATAATCCAATGTTTGATCCAATATCCCAAAAGATTATTTTTTTATTCTTAGGGAAGGATTTTATCCAATCTAAAATTTCAGGCTCATGTTTAAAAAAGTTATTTATCCTCCAATTTGTTATATTAGAAATGTTGTAAATAAATAATTCTTTTTTTTGACTTAATTTAATTGTAGATATTTCTGATTGAAGATAATTACTTAGATCGTAAGTAATTTTTCTTCTAAAAAAAATAAAAAAAATGTAATTAATAAATTGGATTATTTTGTAGACAATAAATGCCAAAAATTTTGTTTTTTGTCTCATTAGATATGACCTTATAAATATTTTTAATTCTTTAAAGAATTATTTTGATAATTATATGATAAAAAATAATAATATTTCTTTAATAGACGGCTTTAAAAAATACTTATTTTTAATATTAATTTTAAGTATAGCTACTGCTGTTTTAGAGGCTGCTAGCTTAAGTTCCATTGGTGGCTTAGTTTATACTTTCTTGAATGATAGTGATATTCTTAAAAACAAAATTAGTTCTTATGAATTTTTAAGTTTTATAGGTAAACTTGATGATGCAGAATTTTTAAATTTAATTATAATCTCAATATTTTTATTATTTGTTATTAAAAATTTAATAAAACTTGTTAATAGTTTTCTTGAAACATCCATAATAAAAAGAATTCACGTTAAAAATAGCGCTCTTTTATTTAAGAAATATATAGACCTTGATCTTTTACAATTTACAAAAAAAAATTTAAATGAAATTCTAAATGATGTTTCTTCAGAAACTATTAGAGCAAGCAAATTTGTAGACTCTGCCGTCATACTTTTAAAGGAAATAATTTTAGTTACTATTTTATTAACAACCTTATTAGTGATAAATTTAAACATCACTCTTCTTTCTTTTTTAACAATATTAATTTTAATTTTTTTATATAGCTTGGTTTTTAAAAATAAATCAAAATATTTTGGAAATAAAATTACAGAAAGTCAAAAAATTGTTTTAAAAAATACGATCGAGCCTTTCCAAATCTTTAAGTTTTTAAAAATGTTCGATAAAAAATTTTTTTTTGAGAGAAAACTTATAAAAGCATTACAAGATAAAATAAAATTTGAAATAAAGCAATCAATGATTCTCAAATATCCCTCGAGTTACTTCGAGCTATCTTTTTTAATTATTTTGCTATTCATATTTTATATTTTTTATAAAAATGGAACAGATATTAATACTGCACTTCCATTTTTAAGTGTACTGGTATTATTTTCACTTAGACTAATAAATAGTTTTATTAATATTTATAATTCGGTAAATAACCTAAAATTTTATAAAAATTCATTAATTAATATTAAAAACAAAATAAAATCTTTAAAAATTAGAAAAAGGAAAAAAATTATTCCGATTAATTTCCATGAAATAGAATTAAAAAATTTGTCATTTAAGTACCCCAATTCTCAAAATTACATTTTAAAAAACTTAAATTTAAAAATAGAGAAAAATAAAGTACTTGGATTATTTGGACCATCTGGATGTGGTAAAAGCACACTTTTAGACATTATATTGGGTCTATTAAAACCAACTAAAGGTCGAATTTTCTTAAATAAAAGGGAATTTAGTTTTTACAATTTTCATATAAATAAATTTTTCAGTTACATTCCTCAAAAATCATATTTGATTAATGACACTATCCAAAATAATATTAACTTTGGAAATGACTCAAATTTAATAAATAAAAATAAATTAATTAGTTGCCTTAAAAGAACTGAAATATATAAATTTATTAAATCTTTACCAAAAGGAATTAAAACAATATGCAAAGATGGAGGTAAAAATTTTTCAGGGGGTCAAGTACAGAGAATAGCGTTAGCTAGGGCGTTATATATAAATCATGAGATATTAATAATGGATGAATCAACCGTGTCTTTAGATGGGATCACGGAGAATAAAATTTTTAAGAATATTATAAAAGATAAATCACAAACAATTGTATTTGTTTCACATAACAAAAAATTAAAAAAATTCTGTGACTATTCAATTGAATTTCCATCAATCAAAAGAACTTCAATAAAATTAAAAAATAAACATCTATTAAAATAACGTGAAAATTACCTATAATTTTTTAAATAAAATAATTGACAAGGTTGAATTAAAATGCGTGAAAAGACAAAATAAAGATTATGGATTGATAATAGGAAGATCAAGATTTTTCAATACATTATACTTAATTTTTTGCGGCATATCTTTAAATAAACAAAAAAAAGTAAATATTTTTTATTTAAATGATAAAAATTTACTTTCTTCAGAAAAATATTTTTTTGATAAGTGTGAAATTGAAAAAAAAGATTATAAAAACCAAATCCAAATTATTTTAATATTGATAGAAACTTTATTAAATTTTACAAGAGCTTTGCTAATTATTCTTTTTGAAGGAAAAGATATTTTTGTGCAAAAATTTAAATTAAAAAACATATATATTGGAGATTTAATTTTTGACTCATATGTAAGAAATAATCACAGATTTTTAAATCCTAAACTTGATAAAAATTTTATTATAATACTTTTTGGAGGAATTTTTAAGACTATATATTTTGATTATTGTTTTGATAAACGTGAGATGAAATATCTTATAGTTGCAAGTCATACTTATGCAAATAATACAGGTATTGCAGTTAGAATAGCATTAAAAAAAAAAATTAGAGTAATATTATCCAATCAACAAGAACTTATTGAAATAACTAAAGAAAAAATAGACAAGGGTAAATATTATATAAATAAAAAAAAATTAATTCAGATTAAAAAAATTAAATTAAGTAAAAAAAGATTTTTTTTGTTTTTAAAAAAAAGAAAAAAAACAAACACAAATTATCATTTTACTGGTGGAAGAGATATTTTTTATGCATATGGAAATAAAAAAAAAGTATCAAAAAAAGAATTCTATAAAAAATTAAATATTAAAAATATAAAAAGATATAAAAAGATTGTAGTTATAGCTCCACATGCTTTTTCGGATGCATCACGTTCAACTGGCAGAATATTTATATTTACGGATTATTTTCAGCAGTTAGTTAAAACTTTGGAATTTGTAAAAAAACAGAATAAAAAAATTTTGTGGATAGTTAGACCACATCCATCTGGAATAAAATATGGTGAACAAGGAATTGTTGAAAAATTAGTGAGAAAATACGATATTTCAAACATTAAACTATGTCCAAAATTTATTAATACAGACAATTTAATAGATTTGACTGATGGTGTAATAACTGGCCGGGGAAAGATTGCATTAGAATATTCTGTTATGGGTAAATTTGCGATTTTGGCCGGAAAATGTTCATATTCAGATTGTGGTTTTCTAAATGTAGCAAATAATACGAGACAATATTTTGAATATTTGAAAAAAGTAGAAACTTTTAAAATATTATCAAATGAAAAAATCATTCTTGCAAGAAAAACTCTTTTCTACTTAGAAAATTTTTCAAAAACTATATTTGAAGATCAATTAATTCCAAATATTAAAGATATAGAAATAAAAAAAATATTAAAAAAGTTTGATAAAAACTTAAAAAAAAAACAAATTTTTAAAAAAAGTAAATATTTTTTACATATGTCTAAAAAATTAAAAAAACTATGATAAAAAAAATAAATTTAAATATTTTAGTTTTAGGATCTAAACCCAATCCAAAGATACCGAAAATTAATTTTGATATCATTTACACTGCAAATTACGCACTTAAAAAAATAAATCATAATTCAAAAATTTTTAAAAATTCAAAAATTATCTCTATATGTGGAGCTAAAGAAATACAAAAAAAACATATAAATCAAACTATTTTTAATTCCAAAATTGACATGTTAATTATAAGAACTGGCAATTATGCTATCAATTCAAAAACAAAAAACAATTTTAAAATAAAACAATTAAAAAAGTATGACCAATTTTTTTTCCAAAAAAAATTTTTTCAGAGAGGATTATTAGATATAATTTTAGGGGAAATGCATTATGAAAAATTCATATTATCAAAATTAAGATATTTTAGAAAAAACTTTATGAGAGGTTTTTTAGGCGTTTCAACAGGCATATTCTGTATTTTATACGAATTATCAAAAAATCGTAATTCAAAAATCTTTATATCGGGTATTGGTCTATCAGGTGAAGAAGGCCATTTTAATGATAAAGAAAATTTTTCTTACATAAAAAGAGGCAAAGTAGATAGATTTTTAATTAAAAAATTAAAAAAAAAATATCTAAAAAAATTGTGCTCTACCGATAAGAGTTTATCCAAATATTCAGGCATAAAACTTTATAATAAAAAATTTATTACTTTAAAAAATGATTATTGAATTATTTGGTATACCACTATCTGGAAAAACAACCAAAAAAAATTTAAAAAATAATAAAAAATATTTTAGCTATAAAAGATTTTACATTTTTTATCTTTATAAAAAAAATAGAATAGATTTTTTAACTTTTAAACTTTTGAATTTTTTTTGTATAAAAGTAGAGGCTCAAAAAAATATTTTGATTGATAAAAGTTTTTTAAAGAAAAATATAATTAAAATTATGACTAAAATATTAAATTATAATATTACCCCCTATGTAAATAAAGATTATGATTTAATTAAAAGTAAATATTCTAACTTTTTGCTTTATTTTCATAAAATTAATAAAAAAAATACTACTTTCAGAAAAAAAATATTAAATAATTGGATTAAATTTTATCTAGTTTTTTATGACAAATCGAACTTTCAAAAAAAATATATAATATTTGATGATGAAGGTCTTGTTCAAAGAACTTTAAGCCTAATTTTTTATGTAAAAAATTTTAATAAAAAAGATTTTATAAAAGTTCTGAATTTTTTACCAAAACCGAATAGGTTATATTGTTTAAATATTGTAAAAAAAGAATTTATTTTAAGGGCTAATAAAATAATCAATGGTAAAAAAAAAAAATTCTTTACTAAAAATTATAAAAATTTTTACAATAAATACGATTTTATTAAAGAATATATTAGATTTAATTTTAAAATGGTTAAAATTAATGTTAAATAATAATTTAATAAATTAAAATTTTAAATGAACTTTTTTTTTGGTTTCAATTCGAACTTTATTAAGTGTAAGTTGACAATCCCTAAATTTAAAAATAGAGAGAAAATATCAAAAAAATTATGTCTTTATACTGCTTCGGTTTCAAAAAATCAGGAATGGATAATAAAAAAAATGATAGATGATGAAGATGAAGAATTTTTCTATATTAATAATGAAAATATAGATAACAAAGAAATTTATTTCATAAGTACAATTGATAATCCTGAAGAGGGACTTCATAAGCAAATTAAGGATTACAACAATTTCAGTAAAACTGTGCCGGCTTTTAGATGCAATATAAAAATATTTAACTCTCAAGGTGGATATTCTTCATATCAAGGTGAATATCCATATAATATGATAAAAAAATATGGAAGTTTTCTTTCGTCATCATATGTTTTAACAAATTCCAATGCGTCAAAAAATTTTTTATTATTAAAAAATATATTTTATTTACCAACCAACGAAAAATTCAAACTATATTTAGTAGATGTCAATAAAGGAATAGTTGTGCACGATTTTGACTTAAAAGCAAATTTTTCAAATATTATAGATATTGAAAAGGATATGATTAATGAAAATTATTATTTTTTTTCAAAAAAATTTATAGGAATTCCTAATTATCTAAGTATGGATGATAAAAATCATCTATCTTTTGAACACACATTACCACCACAGTCAGTAATAATTGGAAAAAATAGATTTAATATTATAAAAAGTTTGAAAGAAAAAATTAATAAAATAATTATTAAAAATATATGAATTTTATCAGAGAAAATTTAATTAAACTAAGAAATTTAATAAATTTAAGACCAGTATATCTTAATAAATACACAGATCAGGGTAGCTCTATATCTGACTCTTTTGTATTTAGAAATAATGTTAATTTTGAAACAATTTTTCGTTTTTCTGATTTACCAAAATTAATGGACGGAAATGATTCTAGTGAGGTTGAGATACAAATATTTGATTTAGATAATAATTTTATATGTGAACATGTGGTTCAAAATATAAATAAGAGCAATGAGATTAATATTAGTAAAATTCTAGAAAAAAAAAATATATCTATTGAAGATGGAATATTCTACATATTTCATAAAACAAATCAAAAAAATACTTCAAAAAATATTTTTTCAAATCGATGTTATGTAGGTTTTTCTTTTAAAAATTCTCTATATTCATTTGTACATGGAAATGGATACGTAAAATCCAGAAAAATGGATCAGAAAATATATAATGTTAATATTTATAAATCTTCAATATTATGCAAACATCGATTCAAAATTCAAAATAATTACAAAGATTTTGACAAAGTAGAACTAGTATTTAACAATCCTTTTACAGATAATTTAAAATTAAAGATTTTTGGAAAAAAACATATAATTAAAAGTGGGTGTACTAAAATATTACAGAAAAAAAACATAGAAGTTATTGAGTTTACCTCAAATTGTTATCACCTTAGACCAATTGTATTTACATATAAACAAAAATACTTTGACGTACATCACGCTTAAAAAATTAATACAAATAGGAAGCTTTGCTAAGTAACTTAATCTATAAATTTTTATTAGTAATCAATTTTTTTATTCAAATTTTAAAAAAAAAATTTAATATTATTCATGGTTTATATGATTTAATTAGAATTAAATCGTACATTAATATCAAAGTCGGTGGAAAAAAAATTAAATTTTTTGCACCTAACAGACTTACAGAACATAGAGTTAAAACTTTTGAGAATTATGAAGCAGAGGGTATTAAATGGATCTCAGAATTTGATGAGGATTCGATATTTTGGGATATAGGATCTAATATAGGGCTGTATTCTATCTATGCATCTTATTTAAAAAACAAGATAGATATAATCTCTTTTGAGCCCACACCTTTAAACTATTCTATACTATCAAGAAACATTTCAATAAATATGTTATCAGAAAAGATAAAAATTTTTCAAGTTGCCTTATCTGATAAATCAAATCAGTTTTTAACTATGAAAGAATCAGAATTTACAGAAGGAAAAGCTAAACATAGTTTATTTAAGAACAATTATATTGAAAATGAAAATAAATATAAAATATATTGCACAAGTATTGATTATTTAATTCAAAATAATTTTTTAAAAAAACCAAATTATCTAAAAATTGACATAGATGGAAATGAAAAAGAAGTATTAGATAATGGTAAGTTAATATTTGATGGAAAAAGTTTGAAAAGCATATCAATAGAAATTAATGAATTAGAAAAAAATAATATAAAATATTTTTTTAATTTTTTTGAAAGAAATGGTTTTAAACTTCAAAAAAAGTATAGAGTATCAAAAACAACTCGAGATTTGCAAAATTATATATTTTCAAGATAATCAACTTTTCCTCTGATTATATTTATGGTGCTCTGATGCCAAAACTTTCTTTTTTTCATTTCCATAAATTAATTCAGCTCTTCTAATTTTTTTTACAAATTCTACAAAATCAGTCTCTATGTCAATTGCAGTATCGTTAAAATGTGCCCAATCACTTTGTCCAAATTTTACATGCTTTTCAATCATTTTAGCTCCTGATGATACAGCCATCATACTAGCTTCATCAATTAGATCATGTGAGGAAAAACCTGGTGTGATATATTTAAATTTTTTTGATAAATTGGACAAATATCTTATAATTCCTATATTTATGTCACTTAAAAAAGTTGGATAGCTCGAGGTACAATGAAGTACTATTACTTCTTTAAATCTTGAAAATTTTCTTACAATAAAATCAAAATATTTATGATCCTCCATTCCTGTAGAAATAATAATTTTTTTTTTATTTAAATTTTTACTCACATAATTTAAAAATTTTTTATCCTTAGAAATTGTTGATGGTAGTTTTATATAATCAAAGTTATACTTTTTTATAACATTAAAACTTTCAATATCTAAAACAGAGAAAAGTGGTTTTATATTAAATTTTTTACATTCACCTATTATAAGTTCAATCTGTTTAATATTGAGTTCTAATTTTTTTCTGTAATCACGAAAGGTTGTTCCGAACGGTGAAGAGTATTTTTTATTTAATTCTATTTTAGTATAAAAAGTATCAACATTTCTTTTTTGAAATTTAACATAGTTTGCACCAGCTTTGGCACTCAATTTTATAAACTTTTTGATTAAATCATTTTCACCAAAATGATTAGTAGTAACCTCTGCTACAATTTTAATTTTATTTGTTGTCGATAACTTTTTTGAAATTGCTGATTTTGGGTTGATATCTGAAAATAGGTTATAACCATGATTTAAAAAAGTAATATTTTCAAATTTTTCTTGAACTTTAAAAAAAGCCCTTTTTTGAGCTATTATATTAATTTCACGTTGTTCATAATTTTCATGGAATATTTTATTTGAAAAATCATTTAATTTATGAGGTGTAGAAAAATCAAACCCCCAGGTTAAAAGTTTAATTTTTTTTTTTAAATTATTGTTAATATAATGAAATAATGGGTAAACTGAAAGTTCTATTGTGCCGATCCTAATTCTGTCTTCCCTCTTTAATTTTTTTAAAATTTCTTTATAGTAAATATAATTAATATTTTTTTTTTTCTTAATTTTTTTATTTGTGTACAAAAAGTCGATTTTTTTTCCCAACTCTATAGTATTAAAACCAATTAAAAGATCACCCTTCTTATAAATTTTATCGAAGTTTCTTACAAAATAATTTGTAGTAAAACCCCTTCCAATTAATATAATTTTATTATTACTTTTAAGTTTTAATATTCTAGTTTTTAATATATTTAACATTAAGATTATAATGGGTGTTTATATAACACGTTTTAGAGCTTTTATTACTATTCAAAAAATTTAAAAAATCAATATTTTACAAAGTCAAAATCTTGAAAAATTCTCAGTTTTTTAGCCATGTATTAATTTAAATGAACATAATTTTTGTATTTTGACCGTTCTTTTTTATAAATTGTTTCACCGAAAATTATATCGATAATATTATCTATATCTAAGTTACACTCGTCTGGTAGAATTTTATAACTTAATTTGTTACCTAAATATTTTTTACTTATTTTCTTTGGAAATTTGAAAATTTCTCCATGAAATATCTTAAAAGCATTTGGCACCTCTTGTCTTCTAACCATAGATTTTGAATTAAAAATGTTTAAAATAGGTTTGAGTTTTTTTTGAGATTTAAAGAATATTCTTGGATCAGTTTTTGTTACTAACAAAATCGATTTATCAGTTTTTAAATGCTCATCAACAGCAGCCTGAAAAACTTTTAAATCCCTAAACGGGTGTGTTGGGCGCAACCAAAGAATACTATCTGGTTGGTCAATATTGTATTTTTTTAGCTTCTTTTTAATATCAATTAAAACATCTTCTTCCATAGAGTAATCTTTAGCTGCATTTTTACTTCTTAAAAATTCACAGGATACGTTATTCTTTTTTGCTATAAATCTTATTTTTGATGAGTCTGTACTTACAAATATTTTTTCTATATTTATAAGTTTTTTAGCAAAATTAATTGTATGTTCAATTAGAGGTTTTTTCAAAAACCTATAAATATTCTTATTTTTAAGTCCTTTGGAGTTTTTTCTAGCGGCTATTATTACCCATATCTTTTTCATAAATGTTTTTTTTATATTCTTGATCTTTAATATGTCAAATAAAAATCTTAATTTAAAATAAAAAAATTAAATTAAAATCATAAAAAAGCATAATTTCTAAAACTAAAGTTAATTAAAATAACCAAAAGGATCAAAAAAATTTAGTTTGTTTTTTTTAATATTTTTAAAAATTTCAAAATTTTTTCTATGATTTAAAAGGAATATATAATAACAATTTTTATCGTATTTTTTAATTTTATTTAAAATTTTGAATTTTTTTTTATCTTTAATCCCGCAATATTGATCTACTGCATACAACTTAGGATATTTTTTTTTCAAGTTTCTATAAATATTTAAAGCTAATGAATTTCTCGTGTCAGACGAATTTTTTTTATATGTAATTCCAAACAAATAAATTTTTTTTGATTTTATTCCTCGAATTTTTCTTTCAATTTGATTTTGAGTCCATTTTCCTAATTCGTTATTTATAGCTCTACCGCTAAGAACAGTTTTCATTTTAATTGAATTTCTTCTCGCGACATCAATAAGATAATATGGGTCAACAGGTAAACAATGACCACCAACCAAACCAGGATTAAATTTTCTGAAGTTCCATTTTGTTGCTGCTAAATTTATGATATTTTTAAAATTAAAACCCATTTTTTTTGAAAATAAAAAAATATCATTTGTAATAGCTATATTTATATCTCTTTGCACGTTTTCAATAAGTTTAGCCATTTCTGCCTCTTCGATATTAGAAGTTAAAATTAGTTTATTTGTTATTTTTTTATAAATAAAAGTTGTTTTTTTGTTTACTACTAAGCTTTTACTTTTAATTGCTAAAATTTTATTCGTATTTTTAAGAGTATGCTTTTTGTCTCCAGGATTAATTCTTTCAGGACTATAACAAACAAAAAAATCTTTATTTTCTATTAAACCAGATCCTGGCTGAAGATATTTTAACGTAAGTTCTTTGCATGCACCGGGATAAACTGTTGATTCAAATACTACTATATCTCCAATTTTTAATATTTTCGATAATTTTTTTGAAACCTCATACAAAATTGACATATCAGGCTTATTATTTTTTTTAAGTGGGGTAGGCAAGGTAACAATATAAAAATTGCAGTTTTTTATATCTCTAAAATTTGAGGTAAATTTGGAATTTTTTTTTAAAATTAATCTTTTCTTTTTAAACTCGTTATTGACGTCAATTTTTTTTTTTAAATTTTTAATTCTGTCTTTATTTTTATCATAACCAATAGTTTTTATATTATATTGTAAATTCAAAAAAACTGGCAATCCGACATAACCCAGTCCAATAACACATGGTCGTAAAATGTTAAATCTAGTTTTAATCATGATTAAATAGGCATTACTAATTGTATCTACTGTATTAATTCTTATAAGGTATAAATTATATTATAAAAGTAAAAAATTTTTTGCTTACAAATACTGTCTAATTAAATATAAGTTGTTTGTTGCAAATTTAAATATGTCTAAGGTAAGAAATAATATACTTATCACAGGTGCCGCAGGTTTTATAGGATTTCATTTGGCAGATGAAATTTTAAAAAGAACAAATTCAAAAGTAATAGGTATTGATAATTTAAATGATTATTATTCAGTAAAACTTAAAAAAAAAAGAATTTCTTTACTTAAAAAAAATAAAAATTTCAAATTTTATAAAATTGACATTTCAAACTCTTTTAAATTAAAAAATTTTTTTAAAAAAAATAAAATTGATTTAATTTTTAATTTAGCCGCTCAAGCGGGAGTAAGATATTCACTAATTAATCCAGAAAGTTACATTAAAAGTAATCTAACAGGTTTTATAAATATTCTTGAATGTGCAAAAATAAAAAAAACTAAAGTCATCTATGCCTCTTCAAGCTCAATATATGGAGATCAGAAAAAGTTTCCAATCAAGGAAAACATGAAAGGAGTTCAAAAAAATTTATATGCTTCTACAAAAGCTTTAAATGAGAATATTGCTGGACTATATTTTAAAAATTTCAAAGTTCCAACGATCGGTTTAAGATTTTTTACTGCTTATGGTGAATGGGGTAGACCAGATATGCTTTATTTAAAATATCTTCTTGCGCTCAAAAATAGAAAAACTGTAAAACTTTTTAATTATGGAAATCACATAAGAGATTTTACTTATATAAAGGATATTAGAGAAATTCTTTTTAAACTTTCAAAAATAAAATCGCCTAAAAATTTTCAAAACAATATCTTAAATATATGTTCCAATTCACCAATTAAACTCAAGTCGTATCTATCTTATATTGAAAAAATTTATGGAAAAAAATGTAAGATAAAAAAAATATCTAAACAGAAAATTGAAATATTAAAAACTCACGGATGTAACAAAAAAATTAAAAGATTAATAAAAAAAAACAAATTTACGGACTTTAAAGAGGGAGTAAGAAATACAGTTAGTTGGTTTAAGAGTTATTACGGCTAGAAAGAATTTTAAAACTGTTCTTTAGAAGTCTCAATATAAGAATTGTTATTACAACCAATTTATTTTGCTTATTGTAAAATCGAATTAAAGTCTCTTCCCAAATATGTTTCAAAACACCATATTTTGCAGAATATCCACCTGGTTCAAAAACTCCAATAATTTCATTTTTTTTTGTTGATATTCCTTTATGTTTATTTTTATTAATCAATCTCCAAAAAAAGTCGTAGTCAGATGAGCAGGGAAAGTTTAAGCTATAGTCGCCAACCTCATCATGAACTTCTCTTTTAATAAAAAAACCACTCGAGTGTGCTGGATAAAAATTAAATGTCCAGAACATTTTACTAGGGTTATACTCATAGTGTATTTTTTTTTTTAAAACTGAACCAAAAACAAAAGATACGTTATTTTCGTCAAAATATTTTTTAATGATATTTAAAGAGTCATTTGTGTAGTAACGATCTCCAGAGTTTATTGTATTAATGTATTTTCCTCTTGATATTTTTAAACCTTTATTAATAGCATCATAAATACCTTGATCTTTTTCTGAGACCCAATGATCAATACTGGCATTACTTTTTATTAATTCAAGTGTTCCATCTGTTGATCCACCGTCTATAACAATGTGTTCAAAACTTTTTAAATTTTGTATTTGTAAACTTTCAATAGTTTTTATTAAACCGTTTTTATTATTTAAAACTGGGGTAATAATTGAAAAAAGAGGTGATTTTAATTTAGCCATAATTTATTTATAGTTTATTAAAATAATTAATTATAATGTATAGATAATTCTGATTATCAATGAAAGATAAAA
>MDTG01247424.1_pt1 | contig 15290 bp, 6 predicted proteins | sample 811421 | NCBI WGS metagenome assembly MDTG01 (sample SAMN05326645, study PRJNA326480) | marine metagenome | isolation source: seawater | place: Pacific Ocean: South East | collected 2011
ATCTGCTTTTTATTTGTTTTTAATACTTTTTTTAGGAGCTTTTTCAGCAGATGCATCGCACGTAGTTGGAGGAGAATTATACTACAACCGTGTTCTTAATCAATTCGGAAATGTTCGGTATGAAATAGTTTTCAAAATCTATTTTGATTGTCAGAATGCTAACCCAGGAACTATTAATCGAGATGGTAACCTAGCATACATTGGGGTTTTTGATGCTGTCACAAATAGTCGTAAACAAACTATCCAATTAACCAACGGTGTTAGAAAGGAAGTTAATTCTGTAAACTATGAATGTGTAAAAGAACCTTCTGGAGTTTGTGTGGTTCAATATACCTATAAAAGAACTGTATTTTTAGACCCTGGAACAAATGGGCTTATTCTATCTCACCAATTGTGCTGTAGAAATGCTATTACTGACAATGTTAACGATGCAGGAAATACTGGATCAACTTATTGGAGTTATATACCACCAACAAACACCAATAATTCAAGTCCAAGATTTAAGAATGTACCTCCTACTTACGTTTGTATAAATGCCCCTCTGACATTAGACTACAGTGCTGAAGATCCTGACGGAGACTCTTTGGTTTATGAATTTTATACACCATATTTAGGTGGATCCCCAACGAATCCAAAACCAGATAATCCTAGTCCTCCACCCTATGCTTTATTGACATGGAACCCTTCCTTTTCCTCAAATAATCAAGTAACAGGTAACCCCTCTAGTTTCATTGATAGGAAAACAGGAGAATATACACTTACTCCAACAGCTAAAGGTACTTATGCAGTGGGGGTGAAAGTACTTGAATATAGAAATGGTGTTTTATTGGGTTCAACATTAAGTGATTACCAATTTACAGTCATTGAATGTCAATTTGACGTTATAGCAAACTTTAATCTACCTGGAGGAACTGCAGTAGGAGGCTTATACGCATTTGAGTGTGGGGATACCACACGCTTTAATAACATAAGCGATTGGAATAAAACAAAAACACCTAAAGTAAAATTCTTTTGGGATTTTGGAGATCCAACTACAGATAATGATACACTAACCACCTTTGACCTCAACGAAAAGGTTGAATACGTCTACCCTGGAAATGGAGACTATACGGTTTTCCTAACCATTATATCCTCTATATGTAACGATACATACAAATACGGTGTGCGAATACGCTCTACTAGAGCTATTAATTTGGGTCCAGACCGTATATTTTGTGATGATTTTACAATACTGCTTGATACAAAAGCCCCAGATGCAATTTCCGTAGATTGGAATTCGGGTGCCAAAGGCAGTCGAATAAATGTTAGTGATACTGGAACATATATTCCTACAGTTTCTTATGGAAAATGTTTATATAAAGACACCATTCTATTAAAATACGATAAAGTTCCTAAACTAAGTTTACCAAACGACACCCTTGAGTGCGACACACTCATTGATATTCTTTTAGATGCCGGTGTAACTGGATTAAGTTACTCTTGGAATACTAATCCTCCAACTTTTTCCAAAACACTGAATGTTAATTCTATCGGGAACTATATTGTCACTGCCATGAATCTAAATTGTGTAATAAAAGATACCGTTAGGGTGTGGCAGGCAAATCATCCAAAAGTCGAAGATGTTTTCTACTGTGATGAATTTAATCATCTAGTCGACTTATCGGGTATTGAAGAAGCTAAGTATTTATGGGATAACGGAAGTACTGCGCCTTTTGTAACATACACAAGTCCTGGCAATCGATGGATTCAATTAACTCAAAGGCACTGCGTTAACTATGATACTTTCTTCATTGGTAACTCTATCGTTAATCTTGAATTAGGAGACAATCAACATTTTTGTGATCTTATTGCCACTTCATTGGATGCTGGGCCTGACGGTGTTAAATATACTTGGGATAATGGTGAAACCTCGCAAAAAATTGATATTAATACACCAGGTAAATATCGTGTTGTTGTTGAAAATATTGATGGATGTACTAATGAAGATTCAGTTTTAATTAGTGTTTCTAACTCTCCAACTTTCGACTTGGGTAACGACACAACTATATGTATTAATTCACCGACAACTATATCTGCACCAACTGGATATGTTGATTATTTATGGAACGACGGTAATTCGAGTTCTGCAATTACAACAATTTTAGAAGGGCTCTATGAAGTAACCGTTACAGATAACTTTGGATGTTTTGGGTCTGACAGCCTATATATCACTGTAGACGAAAATGCACTGCCTAATGAAATGTATTTTCCGAATGCATTTACTCCAAATGGAGATAATCTTAACGAGTTATTCCCATATCAGATAGATGTTGCTCAACCAGCATATTATATAATGATATTTTCAAGATGGGGCGAAAAAATGTTTGACTCAAGAACAACAGAAACAGATAATTGGGACGGAACCTTTCAAGGTAAAAAGGTACCTAATGAAACCTTTTTCTATTATGTAAACTATAGAGGTTGCGATGGTAATACCCGTAACACAAAGGGTACTGTTCACCCAATTTATTAAATTTTCCGAAAAGCTTCTTTATCCATTTCAAATGTTAAACTATCAATTAATGATGGCAAGAATTTGTACCATTTAAAATGATGTTGATTTGTTTTTCCGAAAGCAGTGTCCTGAATAATTTTATAATTTTTAATTTTTTCTGCTGAATCTACAAGATAATGAATCGCAATAACTTGCTCGTTCTCTTTAAATGCACTTTGAATATATTTTTCTGAGACGTGAATTAATTTTGAGTGGCCAATTTCCACATCCAACTCTTCTTTAAATTCTCGTTTTAGACAAGCCAAAGCTCCTTCACCAAATTCTATACCTCCGCCAGGGAATTTTATCATCTCAAGGCCATCAATATTTTCATGGCTGAGTAATATTTTCTCATTTTTAATCCAAATACCATAAACTCGTACATTAAATTTGTTCATATTTTATGACATCAATTTTAATTAAAAATGGGCTATTGGTAAACGAAAACCAAAAATTCATTGCTGACATCTTTATAGAAGGTGATTTTATTTCTGAAATTTCAAGAAATGGAATAGCTCGAAAGGCCACTAGAGTAATTGAAGCTAAAGGTAAATTAGTATTGCCCGGTATTATTGATGACCAGGTTCATTTTAGAGAACCCGGCTTAACACACAAAGCAGAAATCTACACTGAAGCTAAAGCTGCTGCAGCTGGAGGTACCACCTCATTCATGGAGATGCCTAATACCAATCCTCAAGCTACAACACAGACGGAATTAGAAAAAAAGTATTCAAGAGCACAGCAATGCTCAATAGTTAATTATTCGTTTTTTATGGGTGGGACCAACGATAACTTAGAGGAAGTGTTAAAAACTGATCCCAAAAATATTTGTGGAATAAAGCTATTCATGGGAAGTAGTACTGGAGATATGCTTGTCGATAACGAACAAACCTTAAGAGGTATATTTTCTAAAACACCGATGTTAATTGCAACACATTGTGAGGATGAAACTACAGTTAGAAACAATACAGCTATTTTTAAAGAAAAATATGGCTCTAAAATTCCATTTGAAGCACATCCGATTATTAGAAATCACGAGGCATGCTATTTATCAAGTAAAATGGCTGCAGAACTTGCCAAAGAATACAATGCAAGACTTCACATTTTACATATATCCACCGAACAAGAAATTGAACTTTTTACCAATTCCATACCACTTAGAGAAAAAAGGATAACAGCAGAAGTATGCGTTCACCACTTGAGTTTTAATGATACTCATTATCTGGAAAAACAAAGCCTAATAAAATGTAATCCAGCAATAAAAACAGAAAAAGATCAAACCGCACTGTGGCACGCCTTGAATAACGACTATTTTGATATTATTGCTACAGACCATGCCCCACACACATGGGAAGAAAAAATGAATGACTATCTCCAAGCTCCGAGTGGACTGCCGCTAGTTCAGCATAGTCTTCAGATTATGATCGAACACTCAAAATCCGGTAAAATAACCCTTGAAAAAATAGTGCAAAAAATGTGTCATGCACCAGCCCAATTATTTGAAATCAATAAGCGAGGCTATTTAAAAGAAGGCTACTATGCAGATATTGTCATCGTTGATCCCGAAAAATCAGAAATTGTATCCAAAAATAATATTCATTATAAATGTGGTTGGAGTCCTTTCGAAGGTAAAAAATTCACATCTTCAATAGATCATACTATTGTATCCGGACACCTTGCATATTCCGAAGGAAAGTTTAATGAAAAAACATTAGGTCACAGACTAACTTTCAATCGTTAACATTGTTAATGAACTATCTTTGAATTTTTATTATGCAAGTCAACAAAGCAATCCAGTTATTTGAAATATCAATTCAAAAACACCTTAATGTAAAGCCTGAAGAAATTCGCTGTAAAAATGAGGGAGAATATGTAATAATTCGAGGTGAATCTACTGAACTATATGTTGATATTTGGCAACCAGAAGAGCCTAGTCAATGGCAATACTTTGATCGAAACGAAATTGCTGGAATATTTCAAATTGTTTCTCCCATTTGTGAATATCCTCACGAAGAACATTTAGAAAAGTTTATGGAAGAATTAGCTCATCTAAACTTTCATCTTTTTTCTGCAAAGTTTGTTGCTAATAGTAAACAAAAAATTGTTAGTATACAATTCAAACGAATTTTAGATGGTCTCAACGAAACAGAAATAATTGAGCCTTTAGAAGCTGTAGGTTATTATGCTGAAAATTTGAAAGAATATCTTTCTGAAAAATATTACGTTAAAAAAATTTAGCCTATTAGTAGGCAACTAATCCTTTTGTTAAATCATCTACTTATTAATCTGTGCAATGAGCAATGAAAAACATGATGACATATCATTAATTAATGCTTGTAGGAATGGGGATCATAAAGCTTTTACTAAAATATATAATAAGTACGCTGGAATAATGTATAGTATCTGTTTAAGGTATATGAACTCGCACAATGATGCCCAAGATGCATTGCAAGAAGGGTTTATCAAAGTGTTTAATAAGATATCGTCTTATTCATTTACAGGTAGTTTTGAAGGATGGATGAAAAAAATATTTATCCATACCAGTATTGAACTTATTCGCAAGAAAAAATACCACCAGAATATCGAAAACATTAACGACTCTGAATTATCAAGGACTGCTGGAATCGAAGTTGGATTCTTAGACGCAAAAAAATTAATTGATGTAATACAAGAACTTCCGCAAGGATACCGAACAGTATTCAATATGTACATCATTGATGGATATTCACATAAAGAAATTAGTGAACTATTAAACATCTCAGAAAGTACCAGTAAAACTCAATTATTTAAGGCAAGAAAACAACTTCAGGCGAAATTAAAAGGGTGGTTTGAATAATGAAGAAATTCAAAAACATATCTGAATTTGAAAAGCTAGTTCAAGATAAGCTTAAAGATTATAATTCACCGCCACCATCATCAGTTTTAGAAAATTTTGACTTTTCATCGCTTAAACAACCTACAGCTAAAATATCTAAAATTACTAAATTTATAAAGAGTCCTATTCAAATAATTAAGCTAGCTGCTCTAGTTGGTGTATCTAGTACTATCTTATTTTTTGCCTTAGAAAACATAAATACTGATTCTAATAATGGTAATGATAGTATCGCTGTAGATTATAATACAATTTTTAATGAAACACCTAATTCTAAAGACATTGTTACTCGAAATGAGAAAAAATCACTTGTCACATCGGAAAGTAACAAAACATTTAAAAACGAAATTATAAGCTCTCCAAACCAGCCATCAAAATTTGAAAATGAATTAGAGCCAGAAAGTCAGCCAACTACCAACATTGGATTAATTAAATCATTCAACGAAAAAGAGACAGCAATTAACAATAGGTCTGAGCAGCGTATAGCCATTTCTAACTTAAAACCTTGCGTTGGGGAAACCATTACCTTAAAATCTAAAGCTAAAGGAGATTGGTTCATTAACAACCAAATTTTATCAACGAATATCGACCGTTTAGAATACAAACCAGATTCAGAAAATCCTATAATCATTCGATTTGTAAATGAGAATATTGAAATAAACGAAGTTATTCAAGTCATTGATATTGATTATCAAATTATTACTGAAAAAAAAACCCAAAGTACGTTTTTATTCTCATCCAGCAACCAAGATCTCCTTTTTGATTGGTATTTAGATAACACATTGATAGCAAAAAATATCAAATCTTTCAAGTTAACAGAAAAACAAGTAGGTAAACACGTAGTTAAAACAGTGCCTGTAAGTGCTCCATGCGCAAAAGTAAAATCAACTACTTTTCAAATAAAAAGTACAGGATCTATCAATTTTTTCAATGTATTCACACCCAACGGAGATGGGACCAATGATGAATATCTTGTAGAGATAAGTAATTATGAAAATTATCAGATTCTTATTTACGACCAAGTAAAAAATCAATTGGTATTTACCTCAAATGACCCAAAAAATCCATGGAACGGTTCACTTTATAATCACGGTGAAAATTGCCCTCCTGGAGAATATATAGCCAAAATAAAGTACACCCTAAATGGTGAAAAAACCCAAACAAAAAATATAAAATTCACGCTTATACTCCCTTAAATTTGAATATTATGACGAAGCAGACTAACTTTACAAACTTTTATATGAATCATAGCAATTTAATTACGAATATTTCAAAATCAAAATCTGTATTTGTTAAATACTTATTTTCATTATTATTTATCTCAAAAAGTATCATTGGATTTGCACAATGTAGCCCTAAAGTCGTAAGAACTGACGGGACTTTGAGTACATCAGGTACTTTTTGTGAAGGTCAAATTATTGCATTTGAAGCAAACTCACCTGGATATACTACTACTATTGAATGGGATTTTGATTATAACAATAATAAAAGTAATTCTGAAAAACCAACGTTTAATTACCCTATTGCTGGGACATACACCGTTACCTTCAATGGAGATGGATTTGCAGGTCAATGTACTGAAACTCTAACAATTACAATTAAACCCTCACCGGACATTTATTTCAAACGTTTGAATGACTCAGCTCAATGCTTTAGAAACAACTCGTTCTGTTTTCAGGATAGCTCACAAGCCCCATCTGGTTTAATCGTTAGGCAAACTTATGTGTTCAGCAATGGACTACGTATTGATTCTATAAACCCAACATTCCCTTACTCTTTCTGTGTAGACATTACAGACCCTAGTGGTGGATTTTTTGATTTAGTCATAGAATCTGAAGATTCCAGTGGTTGTGTTAGTAAATTAAATTTTAAAGATTATTTATATGTATATCCAAAATTAGGGATAGAATTTTTAAATCTTACACCTAACCCTAATCCTAATTGTGACTCAACATTAGGAGTTTATAAAAATGTATCTCTTGTTCCGTTAACTGATATAGATTCTTTTGAATGGGTATTTGGAGATGGTAATTCTGTCAAAGGTAATTCAACAACAAACACTGAGTGGTGGAACGGTTTAGATCCAGCTAAACCAGGGATCATTGAACATATGTATCGTAAAAATGGAACATTTGATGGAACATTAATTGCTTCAGCATATGGATGTCTTGATACATTCACATTTAAAGCAGCTGTTGGAAATATCCTACTCGAACCAAAAATAATTTCAACTCCAAATCCAGCTTGTGCACCTGATAATCCAATAAAATTTTCTGTACAAGGTTTGAATGGAGCTGGTGTTAGTTCATTCTTATGGAATTTTGGTAATCCACCAGCAGGTCCACCAAACTTAAATGATAAAACATTAACTCCAGAATTTGGATATGGACCAGGACCATGGATGATAAGCCTTAGATTACAATCAGGACCATGTGATATTACTGTATACGACACCGTTCAGGTTATAGGACCAGGATCAGTAATAGAAGTAGCATTTGATAGAGTAGCTGAAGATCAAACGTATCAATGTGTTATTGAAGATACTGTGTGTTTCCCAAATAACTCTTCATACTATCAAAATGACTTTAATCGATTAGACGAAGATTCTATTGTTTTTTACTATGATTATACTTTTGAACGAGTTTTTGACGTAACCACAGGTCTTTACAGCTGGCATTACAGAACATGGGAAGAGAGACCGCGAGGTAACTTTTTGCTTACAGATTCTATTTACGGCAACTCCGATACTATCAAAGAAAATGGCTATAGAGTATATTATGACGCTATTAAAGACTCTATAGCTGCAATTAATGGAAGTGGCGATACTACTTGGTACAAAGATTTCTATGCTGCTGCTCCTGATGTAAGTTTCAGATTCGGTGTTAATGGGAGGAAAAGATTTGTCTTTAACTATATTCCACCTGTAGGAAGAGGAGGTATAGGAACTGGAGACCAAACTGCAGTACCTCCTGCTTTCCAGTCTAGAGACTACAGACCAAATATATGGCGAGTTTGGGATATGGGCGATCAATATGCCCCTCAGTGTACTACTGATTCAAGGCCTTGGGTTAATAAAAATGTAGGAATAAATTGTAATTGGGTAATAGATAGTGCTCCTTGTCACTGGTACACTCCTTGGGATGAAATATACAGAACCTTCCAAGATGGAAGAAATTATACTCAACCTTATCGTGAGACTAGAATTAGTAAACCTTTACGTGAATGCTATCAAGTTAATATTTATTCAGCAGACACTATGATTGTGCCCGGCGATACCATATTAACAATTCCAATTGATTCTTCATATACTTACCGAGGTGTAACCATTCCAGCTGGTATAACTTATCCAAAAAATAAGTTAGGTAACTGGATTGTGAGGCGACCACCGTCTAAATTTTATGGAACAAAATTCTATTGGGATGCATCAAGAGATACATTTGTCGCAATCAACAATTTAGTTGATACTACTCTTCATGACGAAGATTCCCTCGGAAGAAATAACCCACGAAACGGGAAAGGGAATACTCAATGGACGATCACCTACCACGATATGGAATTTTTTATACCTAATGGAGTAACTATTGACATACTCAAACTTGACGCTCCAGGTGGCGGTGGAGGAGCTGGTGCTTCCAGATCAATAACAGGTCCTCAAACAGTATTAATTGAGGCTGACGAACAATTTACTTTATATAGCTTTGATTCAATTTCGCCAACAATTTACATCGAAGAAAATGATCCAGATACGTCATATGCTCAACCGTCGAATTATGTAACTCAAGAAACTTTATTCGGCATACCTGTTAGAGTTGTAAAACAAGCAGTTTTTATTGACTCTGCAGGTCATCGTGAAAAATGGTTTACAGATCAAGCGGTGTGTTTTGAGGTTACATTATGGCAAAAAGATACTATACATCCTTTAATGTGTGAGGCAACTGGAACAAAATCATTAGCACTAATACCACCTAACGCTAAAGGTCTAGAATGGGTGAGTGGAACACCATGTCCTTTTGATGGTAATAACTTAAATTATGTTCTTACATTTGATATTTCTGAAACAAAGCCAGGTTGTACACAACAATGGTTTGCAGTGAATCTTGACACATTTGCTGATCCAAATGCCTTTATACCATTCAACGCAGGTTTACTTGCTCCACCACCTCCGGGAATTCCAATTCCGTTCGTATTACCTTATGATATTGTAGGCAATCGTGGTACCCAGTTTGTAAAAGGTTACACCCCTGGTCAAATAGGTAATCCTTATGCAAGAAATCCAATTGGATCATTTGCACTAGGATTAATTGTAGGAAATGGAAAACCAGATCCGAACGGTGGACCTCCAGCTTGCTTAGATACTTTTTATTATCCTGATTTATTCAGAATACTCCCGCTAGATGCTAGTTTTAATATTGTATACCCTACTCCAATCAGCACAACTCCCTTACAATACTACATGTGTCCAGGAGATACAGCTTACTATAGAATTACAAACCCAATTCAAGATAGTATAAAAACACTTCGTTGGGCATGGGGATATCAAGGTTTAGGTAAAGGTCCAAATTTATCTATATACGTTGAAGAATTTAAATATTACGAACCATATACTGGTCCTAAACCAAATAGAAACGATAAAAATATTGTATATAATGGTGAAGATTGGTTGTATAACTATGTAGTTAGAAGAAATATCGATGATGTTTTGGGAGAGGAAATAATTGATACAATTGTAACTTCCATAATAAAAGACTGGAAGGTTGTTGCTATCAAAACCAACACTGACCAATTAATTAAAGATGCTTTTGAGCAACTGCTAAATTTAAGCTACAATGAAATACCTGCTGAAGATATTCCATATTATCTAGGTGATGGAACTTTTGGATGTCTTGATACTACTGGGATAAGTGCACTATTCCAATTTGGGAAAGAGATATACTCAGACAAAACTGGAGAATGGGGTGTAACTCGTGTAGGTGATAAAATTTTTAGAACTGATACAAGTGTCACTCCTAATGTTCAGATTGAAACACAACATATAATTCATTTTAGAGATTCCTCCATGCAGGGTTTTGATACCTTAATGTTGGATACCAACTTTGATGGCAGAAAAGATATGCTAACAGGTCTGTATAGACACATATATAAGTACCCTGTAATTACAAACCCAGATGAATGTAATCCAGGAGTAAAGGATACAATATATAAAAATGGAAGTGGCCCAATGGCACCATCTTTATTTTTAAATAGCACTCCTGGTTGTGAAGCTAGGTCAACACAACTAATAAATGTTGGATTTTACAATGACTTCTGGGTAAGTAATGAAAATTTATGTCAGGGACTTAACCTAGTAATTGAAGATTCCCTCAGATATTATCAATATGGCGAGCAAGATCCAATCACCTATCCAATCCACGATTTCCCATTATGGCAAACTCGATATCTTACCAATAAGGAAACATATCGAGCAGATTGGGACATTAATGACGGTCAATTTGATAGTACTCGTTCGATTATATTAAATCATACTTATACTGATCCAGGGGAATATACAATTACGATTGTAGCTGAAGATAGTATTGGTTGTACAGATACTACCTTATTAACAGCTTTTGTGTCAAAAGTTATACCAGGATTTGATTTTGGAAGTGAAATTGTTAATTGTGCGTCAATTATAAACTTTTTAGATACGACATCATATATCGATCCTTGTGCAACAAAAGATACTTGTACGAATGGAACAGATTTATCTTGTGAAAAAATCATTTCATGGGAATGGGATTTCGGAGATGGAACACGAAAAAGTATCTTACAAAATCCATCTCATAATTATACATCTGGAGGTACATTCACAGTAATGCTAACTGTTACAACTCAACTTGGCTGTATTGATAGTATCAAACGACAGATCTTCATACCTGGACCTCAACCTCAATTTGAGTTTGACAATGATGTATGGAATACTAATGATACCGCAGTTATATGTGTAAATGATTTAGTCAATCTGAAAAATACAAGTCAAGGAGATGTTACAAACCCTAAATTCCAAATTATTTGGGGAGATGGAAGTAATGACCCCCCAGGTGATATTGACTCCATATTTGGTCACGTTTATACTACTCCTGGAACCTATGAGTTATTCTTAATCCAAGAAGATGAAGTTCCTGGAACTGGCAATCGATGTTCTAGAATTTTCCCTGATACAAATCCAGACCTATTAATTCAACGTCGAATTGTAGTTATTGTAAATCCGCGACCTGAGGTAAAAATTACTGCATCAGATACTGTGGTTTGTCCAGATGACCAAATCACTTTTACAGGCATTCTAGATGATCGATATATTCGATTGAAATGGTATATGGGATATAATGATGATGAGATTAACGAAAACGTACCAGATACAACCGTTACTTACTCTTATCCTAATCCTGGTGTGTATGAAGTTATTTTAGCACCTGAATATGATGAACTTCCAAGATGTTGGGATCGAGACACAATTCTTGTAAGAGTAGTTGATGTAAAAGCAAATTTCGATATTGATAGCTCTGCTAGACCAGAATTCTGCTTCACGAACACATCCACTGGAGCTACCAGCTATAAATGGACATTTGAAGAGAATGATCCTCAACCAGATGGAACAAGTGAAATAACAGACCCTTGTTACAATTGGGATGAGCGTAAAGGTGTTTATCAAGTATGTCTAACTGCAACTAGTTCCGAAGGTTGTGAGGATGATACTTGTCAAACTATATCTAATACGTTCTTAAGACGACTAGTCCCATACAACGTATTCACGCCAAACAGTTCAGATGATAAAAACACTGAATTTGTGATTGAAGGTGAAAGCCTTGATGAATATGAAATCAAGATCTTTAATCGATGGGGTGAGTCAGTCTTCAAGTCCACTGATATTAATAACTCTTGGAATGGTAGAGTTGACAATGTAGGAGAAGAATGCCCAGAGGGAACATACTTCTACATCATAAACTACACATTTAAGTTTGGTGAGAAAAATGAAGGCGATGGACCAATTGAAGGTTCTGTAGACTTAATTAGGAATTAATTTATCCTTCTTATTCTTCATTTATTAAATAAAAAAACCATTCGCCTTTGCGAATGGTTTTTTTATTTTATATACCAATTTAAAATAAATTATATTGATTTGCAGTACTTATTAAGAAAGACTGAGGGATTAGGCCCATAGACGTCTTGGCAACCTGAGTACTCAAATATCAAGGTGCTACATCCTATCCTATTTTGGGGAGAAGATAAGTGTTCTATAAACCTAGTTTTACTCACTCATTAATAATTATGATAAGACAATTAGAAAATCATCTACGTTTAAGTGGCCTCGAACCATTGGTTAAGTCGCCTAATATCAATTTTATGAATATTGGTGAACGAACCAATATTACAGGTTCTAAAAAATTTGCTCGCCTAATTTTAAACGACCAATATGATGAAGCTGTAGATGTTGCCCGTCAACAAGTCGAGAATGGAGCTCAAATCATAGATGTTAACATGGACGAGGGAATGCTTGATGGAAAATCAGCAATGGTTAAATTTTTGAACCTTATTGCTGCAGAACCTGACATTTCTCGAGTTCCTGTTATGATTGACTCCAGTAAATGGAATATAATCGAAGCTGGTCTTAAGGTAATACAAGGCAAAGGGATTGTGAACTCAATAAGCCTTAAGGATGGAGAAAAGGAATTCATCAAAAGAGCTAAAAAAATTAAATGGTTTGGCGCAGCAACTGTTGTCATGGCATTCGATGAAAAAGGACAAGCTGATACACTAGAAAAGCGTATTGCTATTTGTAAACGTAGCTATGAAATTCTTGTCAACGAAGTACAATTCCCTCCTCAAGACATCATATTTGATCCTAATATTCTAACTGTTGCCACAGGAATTGAAGAACATAATAACTACGCGGTTGATTTCATTGAGGCAACACGTTGGATTAAAGAAAATTTACCTTTTGCAAAAGTTAGTGGAGGAATAAGTAATATATCGTTTAGTTTTAGAGGTAATAACATTATTCGAGAAGCTATGCATTCGGCATTTTTATATCACGCGATCAAAGCTGGTTTGGACATGGGTATTATCAACGCGGGTATGATTGAAGTATATGAAGAACTCCCTAAAAATATTCTTGAAGCAGTTGAAGATGTTCTTCTAAACAGACATGCAGACGCAACAGAAAACTTAATTACCCTAGCCGAGGTTGTCAAGGGTGATGGAAAAAAAATAGTAAAAGACTTAAGTTGGAGAGATGAAAATGTTTATGAACGACTAAAATACTCTTTAATAAAAGGAATTACAGAATACATCGAAGATGATACTGAAGAAGTAAGGCAGCAACTAAGCAAGCCTATAGAAGTAATAGAAGGGCCTCTCATGGCTGGTATGAGTGTTGTTGGAGATCTCTTTGGAAGCGGAAAAATGTTTTTACCACAGGTTGTTAAAAGTGCTCGTGTTATGAAAAAATCTGTAGCATATTTACAACCCTACCTCGAGGCAGAGAAAAATGAAGGAAATACACAAGGTAAAATACTACTTGCAACCGTAAAAGGTGATGTTCACGATATTGGTAAAAATATTGTAGGAGTCGTGTTAGCATGTAATAATTATAAAATAATTGATTTAGGCGTCATGGTTCCAACCAACACTATTATTGACGCTGCAATTAAGCACAATGTAGATGTGATTGGGCTTAGCGGACTGATAACTCCTAGTTTAGAGGAAATGGTTAATATAGCTAGTGAGATGGAAAGAAGATCACTCAAAATACCTATACTAATAGGCGGTGCAACAACTTCTCGAATACACACTGCAGTTAAAGTCGCTCCAAAATATTCTGGTCCAGTAATCCATGTATTGGATGCATCTCGATCCGTTCCTGTTGCAGGTCAACTTATCGGAGAAAAAACACATCAAAATTTTACTGAACAAATAAAATCAGAATATAGTCAACTGGTTATTCAACATGCAGCTAGACAATCTGAGAAAAATATTCTTCCTTTCGAGGAATGTTTAATCAATAAATTGACGTTAAATTGGGATAGCTATACCCCACCAAAACCTAACAAGACCGGAATTGAATTGCTTGAAGATTTTGATTTATCTGTGCTCAAGGAGTATATTGATTGGACACCATTCTTTTCAACTTGGGAACTGAAGGGTAAATACCCTAACATTTTTGAAGATGTATATGTAGGAGAAGAAGCAAAAAAGTTATTCAAAGATGCCCAATTAATGCTTGATCAATTAATCTCTAAAAAATTACTTAAAGCAAATGGTATTGTTGGAATTTTTGAAGCATATGAAAATAACGGAGATATTATTCTACCAGATGAAAACGTAAAATTTAATTTTTTACGGCAACAAAGAAAGATGGGAAACAATATCTCAAATTTATCATTAGCAGACTATGTTGCACCCAAAGAAACAGGTAAAAAAGATTACATTGGAGCATTTGCAGTAACCACTGGGATTGGAATCGAACGTATTATCGAACAATACGAAAAAGATCATGACGATTACAATTCAATACTTGTAAAAGCAATTGCTGACAGACTTGCTGAGGCATTTGCAGAATACTTGCATGAATACGTACGAAAGAAAATGTGGGGTTACTCATCCGATGAATCATTGAATAATGAACTACTCATTAGAGAGAAATACCAAGGTATTCGACCAGCTCCAGGATACCCCGCGTGTCCGGATCATACTGAAAAGCAAAAACTATGGAATCTACTTGATATTGAAAATAGAACAGGCATTAGTCTAACCGAGAGCTTCGCAATGTATCCAACAGCAGCTGTATCTGGATTTTATTTTTCACACCCTGAAAGTAAATATTTTGCAGTTGGTAAAATAGGTGATGAC
>MDTG01195769.1_pt1 | contig 15289 bp, 17 predicted proteins | sample 811421 | NCBI WGS metagenome assembly MDTG01 (sample SAMN05326645, study PRJNA326480) | marine metagenome | isolation source: seawater | place: Pacific Ocean: South East | collected 2011
ATCAAATTATTCATGAATTATTATTAAATAATTTGAAATTTGATGTTTCTCCAAAAAATAATTGTAAAAGTTTAAATTATCAATGGTGGGAAAAAATAAGTTCTACAATTTATTTAATTTTATTTCCTTTAATAATAATTCCTTTATTTAATCTACCAATAACAATTTTAAATTTATCTATATTTTTTATTAGTTTAATTATTAGTTCATTTATAGTATATGATTGTAATCCAGGATCATTATGGTGTTGGTCTATAGCAATTGCCGGTTTAATAAATTATTTGTTTATATATTTTTAAAAATATATTTTAAATATTTAATGCCATATTATAAAGATATAAATATATTATTTATACATATTCCAAAAACTGGAGGTACTACAATAGAATCTGAAATAAATAAAAAATTTGCTCAAACATTATATAGTAAAAATACAAATAATTTATTACCTATTCCTTTTAATAAAAAATCTTTACAACATCAATTTATTTCTACAATTATTAAATATAGAAATTTATTAAATGTTAATTTTCATAATATTAAAATTTTTACTATTGTAAGAAATCCATATTATAAAGTAATAAGTGATTTATTTTGGTTTAAATTAATTAATAAAGATTCTACTCCTGAAGAAGTATTTAATATTATTAAAAATAAATATTTATTTAATGATCAATTAGATAATCATAATGTGCCACAATGGCAATTTATTACAGATGAAAATTTTAATATTTATAAACAAATTAAAATTTTTTATACAGAAAAACTTGATGAATCAAATCAAGAATTAAATAAATTTTTAGGTTTAAATATAGATACAAATAAAAAAAAAATGATTGGATCAGAACAAAATAATTATGATAAATATTTAAATAGTGATTCAAAAAATTTAATTTACTATTATTATATTAAAGATTTTGAAATATTTAATTATGCAAAATAACCTATAATTTTACAAATACTTTTCTTAAAATTATTTATTAGTATTTATTAATCTATTATATCCTCCAATCTATTTTATTTTTAGTATATTTTAAAACTTTTTAAAAAATTAAATATTAAATCTAAATAATAACATAAGAACATATTAATTCTAAGTTTTAAATTTGATTTATAGTAATAATAACATAAATGAGATTTTGAATCATTTGTAAATGTTAATATATCTTTTAACATAATAACTGTTCTTTTTGTTATTTCAGCTTCAGAAGTATTTCCAAATATATTATTATTTGCATTTTTAACTAAAGGTACTAAATCAGGAACATAAGTATGATATAATTCAATTACTTCATTACAAGCTCCACATGAAGGCATGGTATTTCCTAAATAATTTAAACTATCATAATTGATTGATATATTTGCTTCTTCTTTTAATTCTCTAATTATATTACCTTTAATATCATGATTTTCAATTATTCCAGCAACAACTTCACTATAAAATAAACCTGTTGAAGTTCTAGGTTGTACTACTAATAAACAATATTCAATTCCTTTAAAAATACTTGTTACTAAAATTGCAACAGAATTATTTCTTGAGAATACTATTCCTGGAATTCTATTATTATTTATATCAATAATATTTATATCAAATAATACAAATCCTATATTATTTCCAAATTTAATTATATTTTTTACGATTATATTCTGTAAAGTACCATAATTTTGAGTTACAATTCCATTTTTTGAATGTAAATTATTTAAAATATCTAAAAGAGGCTTATAAGATGTTAAAAAATTAATATCATAATTATCATCATGAATAATTATAAAATTTTTATCAAAATTTTCAAAGAAAAGATTTGTCTCCATCATTTTAGTAATAATTACTAAATAATTTTTAGTATTTATTTTTTTTTGTTAATTTCTATAATTAATACAAATTTAAAAAATAAATTTTAATTTTTTTCTTTCATCAAATGATTTAGATTTTGTTCTTTTCTTTAAAAAATTATAATATTTATTTGCTAGTTTTTTTTGTTTTGTTTTACCTTTCATTGCTCTAAGACGAACTTTCATTATCATTGCAACTTGCCATATTCTTTTATGAGAATATTTTTTTAATTTATATAATTTTTCTAATTTTTTAATTGTATTTTTAACATCCTTTACAGTTTTATATTTTATATTAATTGTATCTTTTGGATTTTTATCTAAATATACATCAAATGCTTTTGATTTATTTCCAGGATTAAACTTATATTCAGAAAATTTTGGTTTTTTTATAAAATATTTTTTACCACTACTTCTATAATAATATTTTTTTTTATTATTATCTTTTATTTCATAAATATTTCGTAATCTATTTTTTATTTTTTTTTTTCCAACTACTTTCATTATTAATTACATAATTAAATTAATATTAAAGAAATAATAATAATAAATATTAAATTTAATCATGGAATTAGATACTACATTTGAACAAGATGTTGAAATTGCATTAGAACTAATGAAAGCTAATTCTATAAAAGACAAAAAATTAAATTTAAATAATAATAAAGATTATAAAATTAAAAATAATGATAATTTTATAATCTCATCTTGTAATGTATGTAAAATTGATTTTAAGATATCTTGTAAATATGATGGAAAATTTCCCTTATGTTATAAACATAGAAATCCAGATAATAGATAAAATTTAACTTTTTTAATTTGCATTACTAGATTTAATATTTGGAAATAATGTACCATTCGAATCTTTATGTAAATAATATTGTTGTTCATCATAGATTTTACAATCACATAATTTATTATTATTACAATCTGGACAACCAGCTATTGATCCTTCTCCATATTCACAACCATATTTTTGTTTATCACAGGATTTATGTTTTAAAAAATGTGGACATTCCAACCAACCTAGAACTGCATAATTACTATTAGAACAAATTGATTCTCCTTTTGATACTGGAGGTTGACATTTTTGCCATGCATTTTTATAACAATCAGGACTTGAATAATTATCATTACATTCTTTTAATAATTTAATACATTTATGAGATAATTTAAACATATTTCCTTTTGAGTCTAAAAAATTAATTTTATTTTTTTCTGATGAATGATTATTACTAAAATAATCATTTTTATATAAAATAATTAAACTTAAAATTAATGCAATTACAGATATTATAATTGAAATAGTTTCAATCATTATTATTATTATTATAATTAATAAATTATTTTAAATTTTGTTAAAATTTAATTTAATTATGTTTCTTCAGTTAATTCTTCAGTTAATAATAAACATTGAATTACATATAAAAATAAATTAATAACATCTAAATAAAGACACATTGCAGCAAGAATATATTCATTTTTTTTAAATGAAATTCTAATATGTTTTTTTCCGACTATCATTTGCATATCATAAACTATAAATAAATTAAATAAAATTGCCGCAAATGTTGATATAAAAATTTCTAAAAATAGATTAGTAAAAAATAAATTAAATGATAAGCAAAAACAAAAACTTATAATTGCAATAATATAAATATGTTCATACTGTGTAAAATCTGTATTTGTTAAAACTGCATAAGATGTAACAGTTATTGTATTAAAAGTTGTAATTATAATTGAAAATAATAAAATTTTTGATGAAATTATTACAGTAGATATAGATAATGAATAAGAAAGACAAATTATAAATAAAATATAAATTATAAAATTATATGGAAATTTAGAATAAAGTTGAGGACAACAACATAATACAGGAAAACTAGTAATTAATATACCTAAAAATGCTCCTAAATAAAAATATTGTCCTAAATTACTAATAGCAAATTGTTTACAAGTCTCATTTAAATTAAATAATAAACAACTACTAAATGTTAAAATTATACTACTTAAAAATATTGATAAAGTTTTTTTAATAAATAATTTTCTATCAGATTCATTTTCAAATTCATTTAATTCTTCACTAGATTCATCAACATGAATTATAAATGATGAGCTACTTGTAATATTTGTTTCTGTATTTTTATTTGAAAGCATTTAATAACTTTACTATAAAAATAAAACTTTAAGTTTAAAAAAAAAGTATTTGATTAGTATATGAAAATACCAAAATTAAATAAATATATATATATTTCTCCTGGTGGCTTTTTATTTCCATATTTGCTAGGTATTAGTCATTTTATTAAAAATAATTATGATTTATCAAATTTTAAATTTATTGGATCATCTGCCGGTTCATGGTGTGCAATATTTTTAGCTTCTGACTTAAATTTAGATATTAATAATGAATATTTATTTAATAAATATCATGATTTATTTGATAATAAAAATATATTTTATAAATGGAATAATATTGGACTATTTTTAAAAGATGAATTTAAATTTCTTATTAATGATTATAGTTTTATACATAATCATAGAGTAGAAATTTCTCTTAGTGAATTAAAATTACCAAATGATATTGAAAATAAAATAGTTAATTCATATAATAATATAGATGATATCTTAAATCTATGCATTTTAAGTTCTTATATTCCTCTTTTATCTGGTAAAAAAGTATATAAATTAGAAGATAAATTTATTTTTGATGGAGCATTTTCCTCAATAAATTTAAATAATAAAATAATATATTTAAATATTACAAATGATATGTTTGATAGAAAATTTTATTTTAAAGATGTTTTAGGAATATCAAATAGAGATTTATATAATTTATATAAAGAGGGATATAATGATGCCTTTATAAATAAAAAAAATATTGATAATATTTTTAATTAATCTTATTTATATTCCTTTTCTTAAAAATTAAAAAGTTTAAAAAAATACTTAAAAGTTTTATAATTTATTAAAATAAAATGTCTTATATTATATCATTACAAACTGCTAATAAACAAGTTTTAAGAAAAGGATTTGTAAAATTAGTAGATTGTATGCCAAGAGCTATTCCATATGAAGCAAAAAAATTAGTTTGTGATTCTGCAGTTGTTCAAGCTGCTCGTGTCTCATATGGTCAAGGTTTAAAAGATTTTGAATCAGATAAAAAATTAATTAATTATTTATATAAAAATAAACATACTAGTCCATTTGAAATGGTAAAATTTAAATTTCATGTTAAAGCTCCTATTTTTATTGCTAGACAATGGTTTAGACATAGAATGAGTAATTACAATGAAATTTCTGGGCGTTATACAGTTTTAAATGAGGAACTTTATTATCCATTAAAAATCCCAAGTCAATCTAAAATAAATAAACAATTATCAGATTCAGATAATTTAATAGTTAAAGATAGTGAAATAGATAATATTTTTAAAAATTATATGAGCGGTGCAGAAAATCAGTATTGTTTATATAATACTTTATTGAAAAAAGGAGTATCTAGAGAAATAGCTAGAATTGGTTTACCATTAAATTTATTTACAGAATTTTATTGGACTATAGATTTGCATAATCTTTTAAATTTTTTAAATTTAAGAAATTCAAATTATGCACAATTAGAAATAAAAGAATATGCACAAGCTATTGAAAATATTATAACTTCTTTTTGTCCAATAACTATGGAAGCAAAAAATAATAATCATACTATTACATTATCAAATGAACAATTAAATACATTAGATATTTTTACATATCAATTTAATAAATTAAAAACTAGAGAAAAAATTGAACTTAAAAATCTTTTTGAAAATAAAAATAATATTTAAAATAATTTCATAATTTTTATTTGTATATTACTAATAAATAAATAATTTATTTGATTAATAACATCTTTATGATTAATACAAGGAACTCCATTTATAAATAATAAAATATCATTAACTTTTAAATAATGATCAAATAGTGAAAATTTTTTTAATTTAATAATAGTAACTCCAGGACCTTTATTATTTTTTAGTGTAACACCTGCAATTTTAAATTTATTATCTTGATTAAATAATATAATTTCTTTTGAATTTATAATATTAAAATTTTCTTTTTTAATATTTTTATTTTCAATTATATTTACTAAATTTTGAAATTGATAATCTTGTCTCATTTCTCTAATATTTGTTCTACAAATTGGACATTTAGTATTCTTTTGACAATATTTAAATAAACAATAATGACAAAAATGATGTGTACAACTTCCAATTACAGCATCTGTAATTGTTTCTAAACAAATAGAGCATTCAAATATTGAATCCATTAATTTATTTATATACTTAAAAATATAATAAATTATAAATAAATTAATGAATTTAGTAGAAGAATATCTAAGTAATAATAAAAATTTAAAATTATCAACTAAATCTTTATCAAAAAGACTTAATATTAAAAATAAAAAAGTAATTTATTTATGTTATAATTCAAAATTACTTAGAAATGTTAAACCTATTGAAGTTGGCTCATTAGCAGCTAAACTAAATGTATTTACATTTTTGTAGTTTGATTATGAAATAAATATGCAAATATTATTGATAATAAAGGATTACCAAATAATAAAAAGATAACACATAATATAGAAATTGTAGGAGGTAATGAAAATTTAAATAAAAGACTTATTGCCCACCAATAAAAAGCTAATATAATTATTAAAGAAATAATAAATGTTACAATTAAAAAAATTTTTGAGTAGCCATCCATTGCTTCAGATTTTGAACCTCCAGATTTTGAATCTAAAGATTCTTTATTAAAATGGTTATGTGCATTGCCAATAAGAGTTGGTAAATCTAGAACTAAAAGCATTTATAATTATATAAATTTACATTATATTTTTTTTACAAATTTAAAATTATATAAAAATAAATAAATTATAATTTAATAAAATATGACTTCTAAAAAAGAATCTTATATTTCTTGTATAGAAGATTTAGCAAGTGAATTGGGTCTTACAATTAAAGAATTTAAAAAATATTCAGAAAATAAGATGTCTACAGATGATGAAGAATATATAGCTGTATATCCACCCAATCAAAATTTAATATATTCAAATGATAAGATATATGTACAAAATTTAAAAGTAATGTTAGGTCAAAATTTATATAAAGATGGTAAAATGGTACAAATGAATGATAAACTATCAAAAATTTTAGATATTGAAAATCCTCCAATTAATTGGTATATATCAGAAAAATGGGATGGAATAAGAGCAATTTGGGATGGTGAAAAATTTGTTTCAAGAGGTAATAATGCTGGAAATCCAAAAGTTTATTCATATGTACCACCTTATTTTATAGAATTAATGCCTCCAGGAATAGCATTAGATGGCGAAATTTGGATTTCAAGAGGAGAATTTTCTAAAGCAAGTAGACTTTCAACATTAAAAATTGGTAGAACATATAAAACTAGTAAAGAATTAAATGATCTGTGGATCGGAAAAGATAATGTTACATCAGTAAAATATAAAGTATTTGATTTACCAAATTCTTTACAAAATTTTGAACATAGATATTTATTATTACAAGATCTCATTAAAAACAGAATATTACTTTGGAATAAAATAAAAAGTAAATATAAAATATCACTTAATATAGATTGTCCACTTCAACTAACTACTCAAACAAAAATTTTATCAATGGAACAACTTATTTCAACTTATAATAATTTAACTTCAATTGGAGCAGAAGGTGTAATGTTAAGAGCTTCCAATAGTCCATATGAACAAAAACGAAGTAAATATTTATTAAAATATAAAATTAAAGAGGATGCAGAAGCAGTTGTTGTTGAATATTTACTTGGAACTGGACGCTTAAAAGAATTACTAGGATCATTAAAATGTGAATTAATTATAGATGGTAAATTAAGTGGAATTTATTTTAATTTAGGAAGTGGATTTTCAGATGAACAAAGAAAAGAATATAATGATCCTAAAAGTATAAATTATATTCCAATTGGATCAATTATTAGTTTTAGTTTTATGGAATTATCTAAAGATTCAGTACCAAGACATCCTGTTTATAAAGGAATAAGAGATGATTTATCAGTTTTAGAAAAAGATAAAGAAATAACGGGAACAGATGTTGATTATAGAAAGCATATTATAGATACATTTGTTATTTTAATAAAAGCATTAGAAGTAAACAAAGAACCAAATTGGCAATTTAAAAGAAAATCGTATAAACAGGTCGTAGATATATTAAATGTTAGTGATGAGGAAATTAAAAATGTTACTGATTCACTTAAAGTTTTAAGAAATGGAGGAGCTAAATTTGAGGGAGAAGAAGCTCATTTTACTAAAAATGGAGAATATAAAAGTAGAATTATCGTAAAGATTAATTCAATAATTCAAACAGGAATTTTTGCAGAAGCAGAAGAAATAAAAAATGATCCAAAAATGATTACTGTATCAGAATTAAGTAAAATTCCTGAAATAGGCCCTGCTAAAGCATTAAAATTATATGAAGATGGAATAAAATCAATCGCAGATTTAAAATTAGCAATTTCCAAAAATAAATCACTATTAAATAATAAACAATTAATTGGACTAGAACATTATGAAGATTTACAAATTAGAATTCCAAGATCTGAAATGAATGATTGGAATAATATTTTTAAATTAGCATTAGGAGATGTATTAAAAAAATTAAAAATAAATTTTGATGAAGTTAATTATCAAATGGTAGGATCCTATAGAAGAGGCTCTGAATCTTCAGGAGATATAGATGTATTATTAACTAGTAAATTATCTACAAAACAAAATAATCTAATATTTAAAAATTTCGTAGAAAATTTATATAAAAAAAAATATTTAGATGAAGAATTAGTATTTAGTTATGGAAAATCAAAATTTATGGGATTAGGTTTATATGATGAATATTATAGGCATGTTGATCTCTTCTTTTATACAGAGCAGGAATACCCATTTGCATTATTATATTCTACAGGATCAGCCCAATTTAATATTGAAATGAGAGCTTATGCTCTTAAATTAGGTTATTCCTTAAATGAGAAACAATTATATATATTTGATAAATCCAAAAAAATAAATCCAGTATCTGAAAATCAATATTTAAGTGATATTGGAAAACCATTTCCTACTACAGAAGAGGATATATTTAAATTTCTTAATTTACAATATATAATACCTTCAGAAAGACAAGCTGGTATGATAAATACTATCAAAAAATAATTATTAAAATCTTTAATATTTCTTAAGTATAGATATTTTTAGACACTGACTAACTGACCACTATCATCAGCATAATCATATGCCAGTGGCATTTGAAGATTCCATTTATGTATATATTTAGCTTGCCATTCTAAAGGTTGTCTGGTAGCTCCTTTAAATGCATTTTCTTTACAACCTTTCAATTTACACACTCTTCCTAAATTATCAGGTAATCCACCTTGTTTAAATGGTCTTCCTTCTGAGCTTTCTGGTCGGGTGCAAAAACAATGAGATAGTGCATCATAATATTTATTTGGTCCTGATAAATTACAAAATTCTTGGCCACAAGATGCACCTGTATTAAATGAACAATAATAATCATCACCACATTCTTTATTCATATAATCAGTTCTATAAGGTGATTGTTTACTATATAATATACAATCTCCCTCAGAGACTGTGGCGTCGCCTTGACCTTTTGGCGTGCCAATACAAAGATTTTGTGCAATAGGAAATGGTAATTCTTTTGAAATACAATTATTAGGTTTATCTTGATTAGTATTATCATCTTTACTTGGTTTAAATCTTAAATTATTAGGAGGTATACAATTAATATTTAAATGTTCTCCTCCACAATGAGTACAAAAAATTGTATTCAAATTATTTTCTAGTTTTCTATTTTTTTTTATACATTGTAAACATTTTTCACTATTATATTCATCTTTTATAATAGATTTAATTTTTTGACCTTTTTTACTTAATTTTGAAAAATTGTCTTTATTACTACATATTAAAAATACTATTAATAATAAACAAAATATTATTAAAATTATATTCATTAATTTGGCCATATTATTTTAATATTCTTATATTATAAATAATAATTTAAATTATAATTTAATTAAATTTATTTAACAATTTCCAATAATTGAACAATCACCAAAAGTACCAATATCAACATTACTTGAAGTCATACCTCTATTTGCAGGTTGTCCTTGTAAATTACAATTAATATTTTGAACACATGTCATTTTTTTTATACAGGTATTAAATTCATCTCCTTCTAGATCAGCACATAATTCATGTGGTGTATTTCTTAATTTTTCTTTATCTAAAAATAAATATAATGATATAAATATACTAGTTATAGAAAATAATAAAGTAATTATATATATTATCATTTATCAATTAATTAACATTTTTATTTAAAAATTTTTATTATTATAATATTAAATAATATTAAATGTTATCAACTGAAAATATTGAATATTGTAAGATAATTATTCCTGGTATAATATTAATTTTTTTAATATATTTTATATGTAATAATAATTTTGAAAATTTTGAATTATCATGGGGTGCAAAATCTCAAGTTCCAGGAATAACACAATTAGATTATAAACAACTCGATCCAATTGGTGAATCAAGACAACTACCAGATAATAATTCAAATTTAGCTCCAAATTTTAATTTACAACCATCTCAATTTTCTAATATGCAAAAAGAAAGTATTTATAGACAAAAAACTGGTAGACAAGCATATGACATAGAATATTTTGTAAATAAATATGATTCTAATTTTGGTGGTCTTTTAGGAACACAGATGGGACTAAAACCATAATTTTATTTTTTAAAAATTAATAAAATAAATAATAAAAATTATTATATTATATAATATTAATTAATATGGAACTTATACCAAAAGGTTCTCCAGAATATAAATTAATATTATCAGAATATAATGAAGTTATTTTTAATATTACTAAAGATAAATCATATAATAAATTTATTGGTGGATTACCAATAACATTAGAGAGAAAAGATATTTATACTTTGATGAATAAAGATATGGCTGGAAACTATAATTATTCTATTACACAAAAAGCAGATGGTAATAGATTTTTATTGTTTAGTTCTATGAAACAAGTTAATAAAAGATTAGTTGTTTTTATTGATAGAAATAATAATATATTTCAATTAAAAAATAATAGAGGTGAATATCTTCCTACAATTCCTGGTCCAAGAATATTAATTGATGGTGAATTAATATGTTATAATTCATCTAATAAACAAATTCCTTTATCTGATAATTTATATGATCATAAATCTTTTTCATTTTTATGTTTTGATATTTTATATGGTCCATCAAATATTGAATTAGAAGGTCCTCCTGAAGACAGAAGACTTAAAATTAAAAATGAAGTTGCAATGTGTGGGCCAATTGGAGGAAAACTATGGCCTTATACTCGTAGATATGATATATTATATAATTTAATATATCCTAATTTTTTAAATGAATTTAAACCTTTAATTTCTATTGCATTTTCTAATATTAAATGGTTTATTTCTGAGATTAAACCAATATATTTTATAAATATAGCTCATACTAAACAAATATTATATCAAAATAAATTTAATGAAGATGGTAAACAGCAACCAGAAGGATTATTTCAAATAAAATTAAAAAAATTTAGAGAAGATTTTTATAAACAAATTAATAATCTTAGAGATAAACAAGAAGCAAATTTACCACATGTAGATTTATTAAATTTTAAATTAGATGGATTAATATTTACTCCCTTTAATACTGAATATGTAATTGGAGGAGCTTGGAAAAAATTTATGAACATACAATATAAATGGAAACCATCTGAAGAACAAACAATTGATTTTGCAGTTCAAAAAGACTCTAATCTTTTATATATTTTTAAATATGTGCCTATTAAAATTAATATTGATGATAATTATATTAAATATGAATCTAGTTTAAATAGTAATTCAAAATTTGAATTTAAATATAATAAAGATCAAAATAATTTATTAATAATTAAACAAATATCATCTGATCATTTAATTACTGATCTGGAAAAAGCACAAGATATTATTAATAATAAAGATACTGAATCTAGTTTATATTTATTTATAACATATGATAAATTTAATAATATAATTTTAAATGCTTCTTCTAATAAATCATTTTATCCATTAAATATTAAAAAATTAGTTCCATTTACAATAAATAAAACAGAAAATGCTAAAATTTCTTCAAATTTTAATTCAGAATTAAAATCTTTAGGAATTAAAAAACAACCTAAAATATTAATAGGTGAATTTTCATTTGATAATAGTAAAAATCAATTTATATTAAAAAATTTAAGATTAGATAAAACTGAACCAAATTCTATTAATACAGCTATTAATGTATTTCGAGCTATTACAAATCCTGTAAATATAGAAAAAATTAAAGAATTTTTTCTATTACCAAAACTAAATGAATTAGGACTTAAGAAATTAATGAATTATTTAACAAAAAAACAATTATCAAGACTTGCTTTAATATGTGGATATAATAATGGAAAATTAAATTTATTTCCTCAACAAGTAAATTTAAATTTAACTAAAAATATTAATTTATTTAAATTAAATAGTGATTATGAATTTGAAATTAGAATTGGTTATATTGAAGAACATAGATTTCAAACAAATTTACCATTAACTTTATATCAACAATTTTATGATTTATTAATTAATAATAATATACCATTTGAAATTAATTTATATCATGATTATTTAAAAAATTCATATAGAAGTAGATATTTATTTGTTAATGATTTAAATAATTTTATCCATCTATCTACAATTAAAAAAGAACTAATAGAAAATATAACATTTGATTCAAATTACTTATTTAATTTAGATATTAGATTTTCATTATCAAATGAAAAACAAATAAATATTGAAAAAAATCCAGAGTTAAATATTAAATTAGGAGATTTAGAATCAAAAATATATGAGAAAAAAAGAACAACATTTAAATTAGGTTTTGTAAATATTGACTGTACAGAAATAAAAGAGATTTCTAAACAAGATTTTAATACTTATTTATATTCTATCGAAATTGAATTATTAGATAGAACAAAGCCGGCTAATATTTTAATTAATCAATTATCCTCATTATTATTAACTATTTTAAATTCAATTAATTCATAATCCAAATTTACCTCTTTTCATGCCCGCCGCTTTTGCATTCATTGCTTTATTTGCAAGACCAGATGCAATGCTTGGTCCTTCACCTGGTTTGCTTGGTTTAAACATAAAAAATATTAAAACAATAATTATAATGGCTCCTACTATTCCTCCAACTATTGCTGCAATCCCTTGCCACTTCAGAGGATTGCCATCTTCATTAGCTTTACCTAATGCTTCTTCAAGAGCTGCAAGACCAGCATCAGTGCTGTCGCTATCTTGATCTCCAGATGCATCACCTATAATTTGACTTGCAATTTTTGAAGCTTGTTGACTAACAATTTGTGATATAGCTTCAGCAGAAATATCCACTTTACTAGTTGCTGCAAAAGTATTACCTGTAATATTTGCATTCCATGGTACTTTTAAATTAACCGAAGAGGGGTCCTTCCCCTCGACATTTGTACTAGCAATAGCAGTTGAAATTTGATCACTTATATTTGATAAATTGTTGGATATTTGTTGATCAATTAATTCATTAATATTAGGCGCTTCAGGACCAGCACCAACACCAGTCATGTTTTTTATTTTAGTCCGTGCCTGCTCTTTGATGTTAAGACATGTTGTTGCTATCATCTGTTGGGAAGTTTTAATAGTTGCTTTTGAAATTGCGCTAATAGTCATTGATGAAGTTGCCGTAAAAGTATTGCCGGATAAGCTTGCTTGTTGTTGAGCTTGCAGCTGGTCAATACCTTCTTGCATTATTTTTAAGGTTCTAGTGAGATTTGCATTAGGTTTACCATTAGTGTATTTAATAGCCATACCAAACGCAGCTGTATAATTATCGTTTGCGTTTTTAATTTCTGATTCAAGTGCTTCAGTCTGCTGCCGTGTGGGTTGCTCATAAGTAATATTAATACTTGCATTACTATCAATTTTAACACCTACTTTAGCAGAAGCATTATTTATATTACACTGAAGATTAGAAATATTTGTTGAATCACTCATTAAATCCATCATTCTTTGTCCACAACCAGAACTTGTATTTGAAGAACTTGATGATGTAAATGATCCACCAATACTAGCGTGTACAAATAAAAAACTCATACTTCCACTTATTTCACCTGATGCTGCAGTAGTTTCTGCTGACATTTGACATTTTTGGTTCATTCCCATTGCTTCAGCAATACTTGCAGCAGGATTCACAGGATTAGCTGGAAAATGTGGAGCTGGACATTGCGATGGCGCCTCCGAACTACCGCCTGGTTTGGGAGCGGGACACTTACCAGATGGTGGTATCGGGCCAGTTGGTACTCCACTACTATTATAACATTGCTTTGTTGGAGGTTCTGGACCACCTGCAGATGACCCACATTGTGGTGTACCAACAGTGTAAAGTGTACCTCCTTTCGCGCCGCTCGCTGGTGGAGCACAAGGACCCATTGCAACTATTTTATATGTACCAGAACTATCAGTTTTGGCAATACCACCTAATACACCTGGAAAACAATTTGGATCACAAGCACAATTTGGAATATAACTACCAAATGAATCTGTGCAACCTAATTCAAAGCCTGATTTAAGTTTTCCGGCTTTTACATAATTTTTATTATTTTTTTGTACTTGATCTGCGACACTTGTTGTACTATTTTTATCTGGTACAAAAGGGACAAAAGCATTACCATTTCCATCACCCATACCCTCCTTTGTTTGTTTTGTGGGATCACAATAGAGGCTTTTTTCATTTGATAACTTTAGGATAACGCTATTAATTTCTTTTTGATTAAGATTTGTAATACCTGTGGACTTTCCATTACGCATATTTTGATAAGCTTTTTTAGCTTTATCAAGATTTGCAGGAACTACAGCTCCTTTATCATTGAATATAGGATTTTTAGGATCATTTACAGAACAAATCCAACCAATTTGATCTTTGTCAAGCCCTTTATCTTTACTACTGCCTACTCCAGCTTTACCAGTTGTAGTTTTTGCTTCTGGATTAAATTTTGATCCAGCATGCCAACCACCCTGTGGAGGAAATAAATATCCTTTTGGAAGAGTAGCACCATGTATTTCTGCAATAAAATTACCTCCTGTTGTTTTTAATATAGAAGGGGGCGTAGCACCATTTGTATATACTTGAGCAAAACTATTCGTATCAGCAAATTTTTCTAATATTTCTTTATCTGGCATCAAAGTTTTAATTTCTGCAAAATAATTATTATTTGTAGTTTTTTTCATTTTATAAATAATAATTATTTTTTTTTTAATTATTTTTTTTAATTA
>MDTG01239376.1_pt1 | contig 15288 bp, 16 predicted proteins | sample 811421 | NCBI WGS metagenome assembly MDTG01 (sample SAMN05326645, study PRJNA326480) | marine metagenome | isolation source: seawater | place: Pacific Ocean: South East | collected 2011
AATTAAACTATTTAGCCAATATAATTTATAATCATATTTTTCAGTATCTACTGGGTTACCATTTGGCGTATAGATATTTATAATTTTAATAGTTTTAGATTTATACTTTGCATCTGCTGTAATTATTCTCGATTGTTTGTTTTTATCTTTAAAAATATCATTTTGAATATTATTTAATTTGGTTTTAGATATAGTTGCAACACCATTATAACTTTTTTGTCCAAATACATAATTTTCATATTTTAAAGATTTTATTTCCTCATAAGGATAAGTATCATTTGGAGTTTTAATTTCTTGCATCATTAGAATATCGGGAGAAAATTTATTAAGATACTCTTTAATATTTTCAATTCTAGCTCTTATAGAATTAACATTCCAAGAACTTATTAACATTAAAGAGAAAATGAAACGCCACACCCACAAGATGATTTAGTTTGTGGATTATTTATTTTAAATGAATTACCTATTAATTCTTCGACATAATCTACTTCAGAGCCTTTTAATAAATCTGCAGATGTTTTGTCGATTAAAATATTATTATATTTTAAATCATCATTAGCGGCTTCTTTTTCGAAAGAAAAATCGTATTGAAAACCTGAACAACCACCGCCTTTTATTGCGATTCTAAAAAATGACCCTTTATCTTTAGATGACAACAAATGATTTATTTGTTTTAAGGCATTATCGGTAAATTTAATTTCTTTAATCATAAATTAACACTGCTATTACTAATATAATTATAATTTACCAATTTTAAAGTATGAAAAATTACAGCTATTTAGGTCAATTTAAAAGCAAGGGAAGACTGTTTAAAGAAATTCCCAATCAATATAGATCACCATTTCAAAGAGATAGGGATAGAATTATACATAGTGCGGCATTTAGAAGATTAAAACATAAGACCCAAGTATTTGTTAACACTGAAGGCGATCATTACAGAACTAGAATTACTCATTCATTAGAGGTTGCGCAAATTGCTAGATCAATAACGAGATATCTTAATTTAAATGATGATTTGGCTGAAACTTTAAGTTTGGCTCATGATTTAGGTCATACGCCATTTGGTCATGCAGGAGAGGATGCATTAAATGAGTGCATGACGAATTATGGAGGCTTTGATCATAATTTACAAACTTTAAGAATTGTTATGTTTTTAGAGAACAAATATTTTAAATTTAATGGATTAAATTTAACTATTGAAACTTTAGACGGTCTTTTAAAACATAATGGTCCATATAAAGACAAAAAAAAACTTAATAGAATTATAGGTTTAAGCAATTTAAAAAATAAATTTAACTTTTTGAAAAACCCATCTTTAGAGGCACAAATAGCCGCCTTGTCTGATGATATAGCTTATAACAATCATGATATACAAGATGGAATTAGAGCTAAACTATTTTCTTTAGGTGATCTAAAAGATATTAGTTTTTTTAAGGATATAATTAAATCATATAAAATAAATTTAAAAAGAAAAAACGATGAAATTTTGATATATCAAGTAATAAGAGATTCAATTAATTTAATGGTACAGGACTTAATTAAAACAACGATAAACAATATTAATTCTATAAAAATTAAAAATCACAATAATATTTATAATTCACATAATTACGTGGTATCTTTTTCAAAAAAATTCATAAAAATAGAAAGTGAAATTAAACATTTTTTAAAACTTAAAATGTATAACAATAAAGACGTTTTAAAAAAAAATAATAAAGGAAAGTTGATTACAAAGAAACTTTTTGAAAATATTTCTAAAAATCCAAAGAAATATTTAAATAAAAAACAAATGAAAAAAGATAAATACAGAGCAATAGCAGACTATATTTCAGGAATGACAGATAGATATGCTATAAATTTATACAATAAAATAAAATGAATATATTTGAAATATATAAAGAAAATATAATTAAAATTATAAAAAATTTTAATACTAAAAATATTCTTAAACTTCCAGAGAATTTAAATAATATTAATGTTGATGTTCCACCAGTAAAATTTGTGTGCGATATTTCAACAAATGTAGCAATGGTAATTTCAAAAATAAATGAAAAAAATCCAGAGGAAGTTGCAAAATTAATTATAAAAGAACTTTACAAACAAAAAGATATTGAAAATATAACTTTTGAGAAACCTGGATTCATAAATATTAAATTTAAAAAAATATTTTGGTCTAATTTTTTACTAGATGTTCATAATAACCACAAAACGTATGGTATTAATAATAAAGGTGTGAAAAAAAACTATCTAGTAGAGTTTGTTTCTGCCAATCCCACAGGTCCTCTTCATGTTGGTCATTGTAGAGGAGCAATATTGGGAGATGTTTTATCAAACCTACTAATTTACAATAATAATAATGTGACTAAAGAATACTATGTAAATGATTTTGGTGGTCAAATTAATAATTTTACTAAATCAATATTTTTAAGAATTAGAGAAATTTTATTTAAAGAAATTTTTCCTAACGACGATAAAGATCTTTACCCTGGTGATTATCTTATTGATATAGCAAAAAATATAATTCAAAATAATAAAAATCTTAAATTTGATAACTTTGAAAATATTTCAGATGAACTTACAAAAATATCAGTTGCAGAATCTTTAAAACTAATAAAATTAAATTTAAAAAATTTAGGAATTAAACATGATAATTTTGCCAGTGAAAGAGATCTTGTTCTTAATAAAGAGGTTGAAAGTGCAGTAAAAAAATTAAAAAAAAATAATTTCGTCTATATGGGTAAGATTAAAGCTCCTATTGGTGAAGATAATTCAAAATGGATTGAAAGAGATCAACTTCTATTCAAATCAACTGAATTTGGAGATGATAAAGATAGAGCATTACAAAAAAGTGATAATACATGGACGTATTTTGCTGGTGATGTTGCATATCATGAAAATAAATTAAATAGAAAATTTGATATTTTAATCAATATTCTTGGAGCTGACCATGCCGGATATATTAAAAGAATAACATCTGTTGTTGAGGCATTATCAGGAAAAAAAAATAAGTTAATTTGCAAGGTTAGCCAATTAGTAAAATTAATAAAAGATGGTAAACCATTTAAAATGTCTAAAAGAAAAGGTGATTATATAACTGTTGAAGATTTAATTAATGAAGTTGGAAAAGATGCAACAAGATTCATTATGTTAAACAGAAGCAGTGATGCTGAACTCGATTTTGATTTTACTAAAGTTAAAGAAAAATCAAAAGATAATCCAATTTATTATGTTCAATATTGTTACGCACGAATTTCATCAGTATTTAGAAACGTTAATATTAACATTAATGAAAATTTAATTTTTAATAATTTTAAACATGAATATTCATCTGAAGAAATTAAAATTATTAAAAAACTTGCTGAATGGCCTAAATGTGTAGAATTAGCAACAAATAAACTTGAACCTCATAGAATACCAACATATTTATACGAACTTTCATCTCAGTTTCATTCCTATTGGAATATGGGACGAGAGGATGATTCAAAAAGATTTATTCAAAATGAAAGCATACCATCTGATAAAAAAATATTCTTAAAATCTATATCCAAAGTGATAAAATCTGGAATGAATATTCTTGGCGTCGAAACACCAGAAAAAATGTAATGATTAAAGAACTTAAATATTTAACTTTTTTAGTTGTCATTATTTCATTTTTTTTTTTTACAGCCAAACATTATTTTTCAGACAAAAATATTAAAAATTCATTTAGAGCATTGGAAAACATTGATATGAAAATTAACAATTATGAAAAAAATCTTATAATCTTAGAAAACAATACAAATAATATAATTGAATATGTTGACAAACAAAATAAAAAGAAAAAAAAATATTATTTTTTAGATTTATTGAATTTTGATGATTAAAAAAAGAAAAGCTTTTATTTGTGGTATTAAAGGTAAAAAACTAAGTCAAAAAGAAATATTATTTTTAAAAAAATATAAACCATGGGGTATAATTCTATTTTCAAGAAATATTCATTCAATAAAACAAACACAAAGATTAACTAATCAAATTAAAATTCTGTTTAAAGATAGAAAATATCCAATATTAGTAGATGAGGAAGGTGGAAGAGTTTCCCGATTAAGAAATTTTATAGATAATTCTAAATTCTCAGCTGAATATTTTGGCGAACTCTTTAAAAAAGATAAAAAAAAATTTAACCTTTATTTTAACATTTATATTAAACAATTTTCATATTTGCTCAATCTTCTTGGTATTAATATAAACACTGTTCCAAACTTGGATTTAAGAAGAAAATTTTCACACAAAGTTGTCGGAGATCGATCTTATTCATCTGATCCTAAAGAAATATCAAAAATTGGTGATATTTGTATTAATGGTTTCCATAAAAGTGGAATATGTACAGTAATTAAACATATCCCTGGTCATGGTTTGGCTAAAGTTGATAGCCACAATAAATTACCTGTGGTTAATCATTCATTTAATTATCTTATGAAAAACGATTTTTTAACTTTTAAAAAGAAAAAAAGTTTATTTGCTATGACAGGCCACGTACTTTTTAACGATATTGATGAATATAATTGTGCCACTCATTCAAAAAAAGTTATTCAAATAATTAGAAATAAAATTAATTTTAATAACATTATAATTTCAGACGATTTATCCATGAAATCACTAAAACACAGCATTTCTATTAACACGAAAAAGGCATTTACAGCAGGTTGTAATTTAGTTTTACACTGCAATGGAAATTTAAATGAAATGGTAAAAGTAGCTACTAATTCACCTTATATTAATAAATTTATAATAAAAAAAACATCAGAATTTAAAGATATAATATAATAAGTTAATATAAAATTATGACTATAAACGATTCTAAAAATTTTAATGTAAATTTAAATATTTATAAAGGACCATTAGAAGTATTGTTGGATCTAGCAAAGTCACAAAAAGTAGATCTAGAGAAAATTTCTGTAACCAAACTAGCTGACCAATTTCATGAATTTATTACAAATGCAAAAAATTTAAATTTAGAACTAGCATCAGAATATTTGCTTATGGCTACTTGGTTGGCTTATTTAAAGTCTAAATTATTACTACCTGAAACTGATGATGATGAATTTAAAGCATCAGAAGTTGCTGAAAAATTAAAATTGCAGCTAAAGAAATTAGAACTAATTCGTTTATTGTCTGATCAAATTCTAAAAAGAAAAAGATTGGGAAAAGATATTTTTCTACGTGGCATGAAAGGAAAAATTAAATCAATTTATAGCTCAAAATATTCTCTCACATTATATGAAATACTTAAATCTTATTCATTCATAGTAATGTCTAAAGATTTTCAAAGAATGAACATTCCAAAACTACCTGTCTTTACTACTGAAGATGGCATAGGTAGAATAAAACAATTTTTTGGCAAATTAGATGATTGGAAAAATTTAAAAGAACTTGTTCCTGATAATTTTAAGAAAAATGAAAATTTTATTAGATCAGGTAACGCTGGTATTTTTTCTGGATCACTTGAATTAGCAAAAGAAGGTAGTATTTCTATTAAACAAAACAAACTTTTTGACGATATATTTATAAAGGAAAATAAATGAATAAAATAAAAAATAATAACGTATTAAATTTTCCATCAAATCTTACTGAAAGTGAAAGAGAAATTGAGGCTATTATTTTTGCTGCAGCTGAACCTTTAGACAAAGATACAATTAAGGAAAAAATATCTAAAAAAGTTGACATAGACAAAACTTTGCAAAAGCTACAAAAAATTTATTCTAATAGAGGCATTAATTTAGTTTGTATTTCTAATAGATGGTCTTTTAGAACTGCAGACAATCTTTCTAACTTGATGTCTCAACAAAAAACTGTTGAAAAAAAATTATCAAAAGCAGCAATTGAAACACTATCTATTATTGCATATCATCAACCAGTTACTAGAGCTGAAATAGAGGAGATTAGAGGCGTGGCTTTTGGCACTAATACACTTGATATTTTAATGGAATTAAATTGGGTTAAACCTTTAGGACGAAAAGAAATTGCAGGTAAACCAATTCAATATGGCACTACTGATGATTTCTTAAGTCATTTTAGTTTAAAAAAATTGTCTGATTTACCCACTGTTGAAGAATTAAGTTCAGCAGGGTTAATTGATAACACTAATATTGACTCAACTATATTTGGAACTGGAAAATTTTATAAGGAAAAACAAGAAGAAAAAAAAGAAAATATATATTCGAATATTGATGAAATGCTTAGTGGAACTCTTAAAAATGAGGATAAGGAGTAAAAAAGACACTTTAAAAAAATAAATATTAAGGATATAACTTTAAATATGAGTCCAAGTCTTTGGCAAATAGCAGTTGTAGTAGTTCTAATAGTTTTACTATTTGGAAGAGGTAAAATTTCTAGCCTTATGGGCGATGTAGCTAAGGGAATTAAGAGCTTTAAAAAAGGAATGTCTAACGATCCTGTTGATAGCGAACCCCCTGTGGATAGCGAACCCCCAAAAAATATTTCAGAAAATCAAGATTCAAATAACCAAGATTCAAATAACAAAGAATAAATCAAATGCCACAAATTGGCTGGTTTGAAATACTTATCATTGTTGGTATTGCTATAGTTGTTATAGGTCCAAAGGATTTCCCGTTCATGTTAAAAAAAATAGGCTCGTGGATAGGCTCTGTAAAAAGATATGTTAATGATGTTCAAAAAGAAATTACTTCAATCGAGATAGACAATAATGAAAATCCAAAAGATAAACAAAAAAAAAAAACTGACCTAAATGACTAAAGAAAATAAAGAAGTGGGTTTTATAAGTCATTTAACAGAGCTTAGAAAAAGATTAATAAATTCATTAATTTTTTTAATGGTCCTATTTGTAGTTTGTTATTATTTTTCAGAATTTATATATGGTTTTTTAGTTCAACCTTACGCTGAAGTCGTCAATAATGAAAATATAGAAAGAAGATTAATTTTTACAGCTTTGCAAGAAACTTTTTTAACGTATCTTAAAGTTTCATTTTTTGCCGCTTTTTTTGTTACAAGTCCTTTTATATTAATCCAAATATGGAAATTTATAGCACCTGGCTTATATCAACATGAAAAATCAGCAATAATGCCATATTTAGTGATGACACCTATTTTGTTTCTTCTAGGTGGTATGCTCGTTTATTATTTAATTATGCCTTTAGCCATAAAATTTTTTCTTTCTTTCGAAAGCTCAGGATTAAACACCGGTTTACCAATACAGCTAGAAGCAAAAGTTAATGAATATTTATCACTAGTTATGAAATTAATATTTGCTTTTGGATTAAGTTTTCAATTGCCAGTAGTATTAAGTTTGTTAGCTAGGGTAGGTGTCGTTGATTCAAAATTTTTAAAAGAAAGAAGAAAATATGTTGTTGTTATAATTTTTGCTGCAGCTGCATTATTAACGCCACCAGATCCCATTACACAAATAGGATTAGCTATACCTTTACTAATTTTATATGAATTATCTATTTTTTCTGTAAAAATTATAGAAAAAAGGATAGAAGAAAAAGATGCATGATATTAAATTTATTAGAGAAAATTTAGATAAATTTAAAAAATTAATTCTCTCACGTAATGTAAAAGTAAATTTTGAAGAAATAATTGAATTAGACAAAAAAAACCGTGATTTAATTCAAAAAAAAGAAAATCTTGAAAAAGAAAAAAAAGATATTTCAAAATCTAAGGATAAAACTAAATTTTCTTTATCAAAAAAAATATCAATTCAAATAGATACTTTGAATAGTGAACAAAAGAAACTTAAAGATAAATTAGAGATTGTATTATCTTCAATTCCAAATTTACCTTTAACTGATGTTCCTCAAGGTATAGATGAAAGCTTTAACAAAGAAATTATTAAATCTGGTGAAATTAAAAAATTTAGTTTTAAACCTAAATCACATTATGAAATTGGTGAAAAGTTAAACATGTTAGATTTTGATTTGGCAACCAAAACATCTGGTTCTAGATTTGTTTTTGTAAAAAATAAGCTTGCAACGTTAGAAAGAGCAATTTCCAATTTCATGATTGATACACATGTTAAAAAAAATGGATATACAGAAATATCTCCTCCATTATTGGCTACAGAAAATACAATGTATGGTACAGGGCAACTGCCTAAATTTGAAAATGACCAGTTTGAAATAAAATTAGATGGAAACGATAAAAAATATTTAATTCCAACGGCTGAAGTTATTTTAACTAATATGGTGAAAAATCAAATTTTAAACATTAATGATTTACCTATGAGATTAGTAGCTTCAACTCCTTGCTTTAGAAAGGAAGCTGGTAGTTATGGAAAAGATACAAAAGGAATGATCCGCCAACATCAATTTTATAAAGTTGAATTAGTTAGTATTGTTGAAATTAATAGTTGTATTGCTGAACTTGATCGTATGACTGAATGCGCAACAGACATTTTAGATCAATTAAAATTACCATACAGAAAAATTATTTTATCAACTGGAGACATGGGTTTCAGTGCAGAAAAAACTTATGATTTAGAAGTATGGTTGCCTTCCGAGAATAAGTATAGAGAGATATCAAGTTGTTCATCATGTGGTTCTTTTCAAGCAAGAAGAATGAAAGCTAGATATAAAAACAAAGATAATAAAACAATACCAGTTGGTACTTTAAACGGAAGTGGTTTAGCTGTCGGCAGAACTTTAATAGCAATAATTGAAAATTATCAAACAGAGGATGGTTCTGTAATTATTCCAGATGTTTTAAAACCATATATGAACAATATTGATAAAATTTCTAACAATTAGGAGTTGTCTAAACATAACATTTAGTATAAATAATCGACTAAAATTGAGGTCAATATGGATGCAGGAATTGGACAATTTATACCACTAATACTTATTTTTGTAATTTTTTATTTTTTCTTAATTAGGCCACAACAAAAAAAAGTAAAAGAACATAAATTAATGGTAGAAAATCTTAAAAGAGGAGACAAGGTTGTCACTTCTGGTGGAATTGTTGGTACAGTTGAAAGAATAATCGATAACGAGAAAATTGAAGTTTCAATTTCTGATAATGTTAACGTTGAAATTGTTAGAGCCACTGGGATACAAGGTTTAATTAATAAAATTGATCAAAAAAAATAACATTAAACTCAAGTGTTATACTTTTCTAAATTACGAATTTTAACAGTCTTTATATTCACCATTATTTTATCTTATTTTACCATTTTAAACTTTATTAATATAAATTTCACAAACTTTGATAGAAAAATTAATTTAGGTTTAGATTTACAAGGCGGTTCATATTTACTTTTAGAATTAGATAATAAGCCAGTTTTTACTCAAAAGATTCAAACAAAACTTATTGAAATAAAAAAATATTTTAAGGAACAAAAAATTTCTATAAAAAATGTATCTATATTAGATAATAAAATTTCTTTTAATGTAGTTAAAAAAGATATTGAATCGGTTAATGAGATTTTAGATAGTGATGATAGTCAGATAAATCCTTATTTTCCTAAATACAAATCACATGAGTTTGAGTTTGAAAATAAAAATAATAATTTTACTTTATATTTATCTAAATATGGAAAAGTTTTATTAAAAAATTCTTCACTGGAACAAGCCATTGAAATAGTAAGAAGAAGAGTTGACGAAATTGGAACTAATGAACCAAATATTTTAAAAAGAGGAAGTGATAGAATTTTAGTTGAATTACCTGGATTAGACGATCCAGGAAGAATTAAAAAACTTTTAGGCAAAACTGCAAATCTTACATTTCAATTTATATCAATTAATCAAGAAGAATCTTTTGGAACTGTAAAATTACCTTTTGAAGATGAGGATGGTAGTGCAATTGTCAGTAAAAGAATTATTTTAAGTGGTGATAATTTGGTTGATGCAAAACCACGTATGGATACTCAAAGTAATGAAACTGTTGTAACATTTACTCTTGATAGGGTAGGTGCAAAAAAATTTGGTAGAGCTACTAGCACAGGAGTTGGGAAAAGATTAGCCATAATATTAGATGGCAAGATCATAAGCGCTCCAACAATTAGAGAAGCAATTTTAGGTGGTTCAGGACAAATAACTGGTAATTTTACCTTTCAATCAGCAACTGATTTAGCTCTATTATTAAGATCCGGAGCACTTCCTGCACCAATGAATATAGTTGAAGAAAGAACAGTAGGACCTGATTTAGGTCAAGATTCTATAGATGCTGGAATATTTTCTTTAATTGTAGGTTTTTGTTTAGTCGTTATTTTTATGATATTTAAGTATAAATTCTTTGGAATAATATCAATTGTATCTTTAATCTCAAATTTGTTTATTTTAATTGGTATACTTACAATATTCGAAGCAACTTTAACATTACCTGGCATAGCTGGAATAATTTTAACTGTTGGCATGGCTGTTGATGCAAATGTTTTAATATTTGAGAGGATTAAGGAAGAATTACGTAATGAAAATAATACAATTATTGCTTTTGACTCAGGATATACAAAATCAAGAACTACAATACTAGACGCTAACATAACAACTTTAATAGCTGCTACAATTTTATTTTTTATGGGTTCAGGACCCATTAAAGGATTTTCTATAACATTAGGGGTAGGAATATTAACAACTTTATTTTCAGTATATTTTATATCAAGAATGATTACAGCTATATATGTACTTAAAAATAAAGATAAATTAATTAAAATTTAAAATGAACGAAATTAAATTTAATAAATATTATAAATCATTAAATTATTTATCTTTATTATTTATAGTAATTTCATTGATCCTTCTTATTTTTAAAGGTCTCAATTTAGGAGTTGATTTTAAAGGTGGTACATTAATTGAGTTAAGATCCGATAGCAAAAATTCAAATATTTCCGATATAAGAAATTCTTTTAATGAAATGGGTTTAGGCAATGTTACTGTAAAACAATTTGGTAATGAAACAGATTATATAATTAAATTTGAAAAACAAAATTCTAATGACCCTAATTTTATAACCAATCTCAAAGAAAATTTAACTAAAGCAATGGATACAAGTTTTGAATTTAGAAGAGTTGAAAACGTTGGTCCAAAAGTTAGTCAAGAATTATTAAAATCTGGAATAATTGCTATTTTATTGTCTTTAGCAGCAATGTTGTTTTATATCTGGATCAGATTTGAATGGCAATTTAGTCTTGGAGCTATAATTGCTTTATTTCATGATGTTATAATAACTCTAGGAGTTTTTTCACTATTTTCACTAGAAATAAATTTATCTATCGTTGCTGCCGTTCTAACTATTGTTGGTTATTCGATGAATGATACAGTTGTTATTTTTGATAGAGTTAGGGAAAATTTAAAAAAATATTCTGATATAAAAATTTTTGATTTAACTAATATTTCTATTAACGAAACTCTTTCAAGAACTATAATTACTTCAACTACAACTTTATTAGCACTATTTTCTATATTCTTTTTTGGTGGTGAAATTTTAAAAGGATTTTCTTTGGCTATGATACTTGGGGTTATTTTTGGTACTTATTCATCAATTTACATTGCGAACCCAATTTTAATATTTTTAAAAGTAGATCAAAAAACAATTTTAAAAGAAAAAAAAGATTAATATAAATTTTGCGCTGCCACCATTGATAGCAGCATCGGAAGAGATAAAACTGTGTTAGTTCTAGAAAATAACATGGCAGTTCTAGCTGATTTAGCTTTTAATTCAGGTTCACATTCAACTATACCCAATGCTCTTTTTTGGTTCGGCCAAATTACAAACCATACGTTAACGGCCATTATTATTCCTAACCACATTCCTATCCCTATTGCAGCATTTCTGCCTCCACCACTTCCAATTCCTAGTGCTAAAGCTTCATGAACATAGCCATTTAAATATGCAACAATTAGTCCTGAAATTATTGTCGCTAAAGCTGCCCATCTAAACCAAAATAAAGCAGCAGGCGCTATAACCTTGCTTATTGCAGGCTTTTGTTCATCAGGAATTTTTGACATGTTTGGAATTTGTACAAAATTAAAATACCATAATAAACCAATCCACATTATTCCAACAACAACATGAATATATCTAAATAGCCAACTCCAAAATAGTCTATCATATTCAAAACCGCCATTTCCGAAGAATAAAATTAAAAACAATAAGATTGCTAATGCTAAAGATAAATGAATTGTTTTTGATAATGATTGCAACAAATTTCCCATAAGTTTCATTATATACGATTAATATCTATTTCAAGCTATTTTTTTTACCTGTGAATTGATCATTTCTCTTAAATACTTACCAGTATAACTTTCTTTACTGTGACATATTTCTTCTGGCTTACCTTCAGCAATAATATTACCTCCTTTTACGCCACCTTCTGGACCCATATCTATAATATTGTCAGCAGTTTTGATAACATCTAGATTATGCTCGATAACCACCACAGTGTTTCCTGTTGCTACAAATGTGTGTAAAATTTCCAATAGTTTTTTTATATCATGTTGATGTAATCCAGTAGTTGGTTCGTCCAAAATATACATTGTTCTACCAGTAGATCTTTTTGAAAGCTCTTTAGCTAATTTAATTCTTTGAGCTTCTCCACCTGATAGAGTGGTAGCTTGTTGACCTATTTTAATATATCCAAGACCAACTTTTTTAAGTGTTAATAATTTTATTCTAATATTTGAAATATTTTCAAAAAAATCACACCCTTCATCAACCGTCATATCAAGCACTTCAGCAATGCTTTTTCCTTTAAATTTTATTTCTAAAGTTTCTCTATTATATCTACTACCTTTACATTCATCACATGTAATGTACACATCTGGAAGGAAGTGCATTTCATATGTAATTACACCATCTCCTTCACATGCCTCACATCGTCCACCCTTTACATTAAATGAAAATCTACCTGGTTTATATCCTCTGCTTTTAGACTCTGGTAAATTTGTAAACCAATCTCTTATTGGACCAAATGCCCCTGTATAAGTAGCTGGGTTTGATCTTGGTGTTCTACCAATTGGTGATTGATCTATATCGATAACTTTATCTATTAATTCTATACCTTTAAAGCCTTTAAATGGCTTTGGTATTTTTCTTGATTTATTATTATTCAAACTTAAGTTAAGAGCATTATATAAGGTTTGAAGTATTAATGTAGATTTACCACTACCAGACACACCTGTAACACATGAAAAAGTACCTAATGGAATTTTTAAATTTACATTATTTAAATTATTTCCACTTGCACCATTAATTTCTAAGTATCTACCATTTTTTGCGAGCTTTCTGTTTTTTGGTATTGGTATAAACATTTTGTTTGATAAATATTTACCAGTTAAGCTATTTTCATTTTTTTTAATATCTTCACTGTTTCCTTGAGCAACTATTTCACCACCTTTATTTCCCGCCAATGGACCTAAATCTATAATGTGATCTGCGTTTTCCATTGTTTCTGTATCGTGCTCTACAACGATTACTGTGTTTCCCAAATCTCTTAATCTTTTTAATGCATTAATTAATTTAATATTATCTTTTTGATGCAAACCAATTGATGGTTCATCTAAAACATATAAAACTCCTGTTAAACCTGAGCCAATCTGTGATGCCAATCTTATTCTTTGAGCTTCGCCTCCTGACAGTGTTCCAGATTCTCTTGATAATGTTAAGTAATCTAACCCAACATTTAATAAAAAATCTAACCTTTCATTTATCTCTTTTAAAATATGTTGTGCTATCTTAATCTGTTTTTGATCTAAATTTTGTTCTAAGGATTTAAACCATTTTTTGGCATCATAAATAGATTTTTCTGTTACCTGACTTATATTTAAGCTATTAATTTTTACGCATAAAGCCTCATCTTTGAGTCTTTGACCGTTACATTTTTCACAATTTGTGTCTGATTGATATTGAGCAATTTCTTCTCTTTTCCAATCACTGTCTGTCTCTAAAAACCTTCTTTCTAAATTATTTATTACACCTTCAAATGCTTTTTTGTACGAATATTTTTCATATCCATCATCATAAGAAAATTTTATTTCTTCATCATCAGAGCCATATAAAATTATGTTTTTTATTTTTTTTGACAATTTTATCCATTTTTCATTTAAAGAAAAACCGTAGTGTTTTGATATTGAAGATAGAGTTTGAGCATAATACATCGTGGAAGATTTAGCCCAAGGTTCAATTGCACCGTCAGCTATAGATTTTTTTTCATTTGGAACAACTAATTTTGGATCAACATTTAGTTTAATACCTATACCTTCACATTCTTCACATGCGCCATATGGGCTATTAAATGAAAATAATCTAGGTTCGATTTCTTCTATAGTGAAACCACTTTCAGGACATGCAAATTTTGTTGAAAATATAATTTTTTCTATTTTACGGAATTTTTTAGGCAATGTTTCATTTTCATATTCAACAAAAACTAAACCATTTGCTAAATTAATCGCTGTTTCGACAGATTCAGCTAATCTATTTCCTAATGTAGTATTTATAATAATTCTATCAACTAATATAGATAAATCATGTTTAACTTTTTTGTTTAATTCGGGAACTTTATCTATATCGTATAATAAATCATCAACTTTTATTTTTCTAAAACCTCTTTTTTTATAATTTAATATATCTTTTTTATATTCTCCTTTTCGTCCTCTAACAACAGGTGCAAAAATATATATAGTAGATTTCTTTGGTAAGTCTTTTATCTTATCTACAATTTGACTAACTGTTTGAGATTCTATTGGTTTACCAGTAAATGGTGAAAAAGGAATTCCTGCTCTTGCATATAGTACTCTCATATAATCATAAATTTCGGTCACGGTTGCTACAGTTGATCTAGGGTTTTTTGAGTTATTTTTTTGTTCAATCGAAATAGCAGGGCTTAATCCCTCTATTAAGTCGACATTAGGTTTTTTCATTTTATCTAAAAATTGTCTGGCATAAGCTGATAAACTTTCAACATATCTTCTTTGTCCTTCAGCATAGACAGTATCAAAAGCAAGAGAAGATTTACCTGACCCAGATAGTCCTGTAATTACAACAAATTTATCCTTAGGAATCTCCAAGGAAATATTCTTTAAATTGTGTTCTTTTGCACCCTTAATAAGTATCTTTTTCAACATAATTTTTGTTGCTTTAGATTAATAAAATTAATATTCAAGCTAAATTGTGATATATATATTTATAATTCATATCAATATATTTAAAATATTATGGCTGGAAGTTTAAATAAAGTATTATTAATTGGTCGTTTAGGCGCAGATCCTGAAATTAAGCAAATGGTGAATGGAAAAAGTGTAGCAAGATTGAGTTTGGCTACTAGTCAATCATGGAAAGATA
>MDTG01302097.1_pt1 | contig 15288 bp, 15 predicted proteins | sample 811421 | NCBI WGS metagenome assembly MDTG01 (sample SAMN05326645, study PRJNA326480) | marine metagenome | isolation source: seawater | place: Pacific Ocean: South East | collected 2011
AAGGCGAATCGGTGGAGGTCGTCGCGCTGTTCGGCGACGGTGGGGGACGTCCCGCCGTATTCGTTGGCCAGGGCCTCAAGCAGCTGCTCTGCGCGCGCCATATCCATCTGGCGGCAGGCCGCGGCGATTGCGTCTTTACGTTCCGAGAGGCGCTCTCGGGCGGCTTCGTTGTTCTCTCGCAAGATCCGCAGGAACTCGAGCGGAGATCGGTGGAGAACGCTCGGTATCTGACCTCGCTGCGGCGCTCCGATCGCGGCGAGGCCGCCGGGGATCGCGGCCGCGGTCGACACCAAAGATTCGGTTTGCTGCAGCGACTCAGCCGCGCGGTCGAAGCGCTCCTGTCGGTGGTGCGCCTGCACGGTCTCGCCGACGTCCAGCAGCAGCGCCGACGCCGCGCTGAGAAGCTCGCGGCGGTGCTCTAGCGCGGCGCGGCTGCGCGGGAACCGTCGCAGCGTGCGCGCGACGTCTTCGAGGTTCGCTCGCAGCGCGGCGGCGTCGTCGGGCAACGACTCTGGTCGACGCAGTAGCTGAGGGAGCCGCTGCAGCAAGCGGCGGCGGCGGCGCCACATCGTCGAGCGTCTGTCGTTCGATGGCGACGGCGGCGACTCGAATGTGCCTGTGGCCCAGTCATCCAGGTGCCGCTCCGCTGCGTCGTCTCGCAGCGACTCGATCAACTCGGCGCAGCGGGCCACCACAACGGATGCGTCGGGTCGCTGCGCAGCGGACGCGTCGCAGCACGCCGCGATCAGCGCCTCTACGTCCGCGTGCTGGGGGACGCGTCGAGCGGTGTCGCCGTCGAGCAGGAACGCGAGCGTGGCGCCGAGTCCGAAGACGTCGAACGAGGCGTCGGGCGGCGCGCCGCGCAGCGCCTCCGGCGGCGACCACGCGACTGTCCCGCCCGTGAATGAGCGTCCTTCGGACGGCGCGCCGATCGGTCCTGCGTGTTCGAAGTCGAGCAACAGGACGTCGCCGCTCGTCGTCGCCAGGATGTTCTGCGGTTTGATGTCTCCGTGGCACAGGCCTCGCGGCGCGGTCGGTTGCCGGAGTCCATGCAGCCGCGTAAGGGTCTCGGCGACGCCCATCGCGAGGCGCAGCGCCGTCTTCGCCGGCACAGCGCCGATCCGCAGGACCGTCGACTCGAGGTCCTCACCCTCCACGAACGTCTGTCGCACGCAGGGGCGCCCCGTCGCGTCGTCGACGCCGGCGCCGAGGTGGGGCACTACGCCGGGGCCGGCCGCCAGCACACCCATCGCGGCTTCGTGTTCGGCGTCGGCCGGCGCGCCGCTCGCATACACTTTGTGGACCTCGTCTGCGCGGCTGTCGACCGCGCGCCGGCGCCACACCGTTCGCAGAGGAGAGCAGTGTAGGCACGCTAGGTCGACGGGTTGTTCGGTGGGTGTGGTCGACATGTGCAGAGCCGAGCGTGTCCTCGCAGGAGGTGCGCTGCAGCCAAGTGGTGCTGGACGAAGGAGCTAGGCTAGCAGAAACTGTCAACCACGGCCTCGCGTCACGTCTTCCCGTCGGGAGCCGCGCGGCCCGGCTCGTTTTCGGAGCTCTCTTCACGATGCCTGTCAGTCTCGAAGTCACCGATCGTTCCGGGACGCGCGAACATGAAGTCGCGACGGATCGATTCTGGCTCGGCGCGGCGAGGTCCGGCTGCGAGGTTGAGGTGGACCTGCCCGGCGCGGCAGGTCGCCTCCTCGAGGTCGTCGCAGATGAGCAGGGTCGGCTTCAGGTGCGCGCAGAGCCGGGCTTGCCGTTTCCCATTCGCTGCGCTACCGGTGACGTCGGCGCCCGTCTTGAGCCATTCCTCGACGGTGACGTGCTCAACCTGGGTCCCGCCCTCGTCAAGCTCCGTTATCGGTCCGAGCGCGGCGATGACGAGGCGGAGCCCATCGACCCCGCCGTCTTGGCGGCTTCGCCAGGATCGCCGGTCGGGGCGTGGTATCGGACGTTCATGGAGATGTCGGATCATCTCGAAGGCCTCAAGAGCTCGGGCGAGATGGTGGCGGCGGCGATGGCTGCGGTCTTGGAGTCGACAGGCGCAGATCGCGTGCACGTCGAGTTGGACCTCGACGAGGGCGGCGGCGCTTTTTACCTCAGCCGGCCGGACAGCGCGCAGCCGTTCCGCGTCAGCCGTTCGCTGATCGATCAGGTGCGGGCCGCCCGTCAGGTCGTGCACGTCCCGATCGCGGCCTCAGACCCAGTCGCGAGTAGCTTCCATAGCGTGCGGAGCGAGGGCATCTCGGCGGCGGTCGCGCTCCCGGTAAAGGCGCTCGGCAAGCCCCTCGGGGTCGTCTACGCCGACTGCGTCAGCGACGGCGCGATGTTGTCCGCTGAAGACCTGCAGCGGGTAGCGTTCTGCGCGCGGATGCTCGCGACGGCGCTGGGCAACCGCGTCTTGGTCGCGAGCCTGCTGGGTCGCGACCAGAGCGACGCCGAGCACTGGGCGCTCGCGAGCAGCAGCCCGGCTTGCGCTGAGTTTATTCAGCGCGTGAAGCTCTACGCGCCCGCGGACTACACCGTGCTGCTTCGCGGTGAGACGGGCACAGGCAAAGAGGTCGTCGCGCGGGCGCTCCACGAGCTGTCCAGGCGCGCCAAGGGGCCGTTCGTTCCGGTGAACTGCGCGGCGATCCCCGAGCAGTTGATGGAGAGCATGCTCTTCGGCCACGAGAAGGGGTCGTTCACAGGCGCGGTGCAGCCGCGGCGAGGCCACTTCGAGGAGGCGCACGGCGGTACGATCCTGCTCGACGAGATCGGCGACATGGCCGTCGAGCTGCAGGCAAAGATCCTGCGCGTGCTCCAGGACCGCGTAGTCGTCCCCATCGGCAGTCAACGTCAGATACGGGTCGACGTTCGCATCGTCGCGGCCACGCACCAAGACCTGGAGAAGATGGTGCGCGAGGGATCGTTCCGACAAGACCTCTATTACCGTTTACGCGAGTTGGAGGTGACGCTGCCGTCCCTGCGGGAGCGTCACGAAGACCTGCCCGAGCTGGCGCGTCGGTTCCTTTTCGAGGCCGGCGAGGAACTGGGCTATGAGCAGGCGCCCGAGCTCTCGGCGGACGCGGCTACGCGGTTGGCGCAGCACCCCTGGCCCGGCAACATCCGCGAGCTTCGTCACGTCATCAAGGGCGCGGCGCTGCGCGCCGGCGGCGGCCCGGTGCGCGTCGCTGACCTCGACCTCGACCGCGCGGGAGCGGCCTGCACGTTGCCTCCCGGCGGCTCGGCAGCCGCAGCGCCGACGCCGTCTGGCGCCGCGTCGGAGCCAGACGGCGCCGACACGACCTGGAAGGAGCGGCTTGAGGCGCAGGAGCGCGCCGCGTTAGAGCGCACCTACGAACAAGCAGGGGGCAACCTGACGAAGGCCGCTGAGCTGTTCGGGGTGCCGCGCACCACCTATCGCGAGAAGCTGCTGCGTCACGGCCTCTTGGAGACTTGAGCTACTCAGGCGGCCGCTTTGGCCGCGGCGGATGCGAGGTTTGTCTGCAGCTTCGAATGGACGCGCTGCTAGGTTGTCACCTTGAGCGATCGATCCAATCCTCCTTCTGGGAACATGGCTCCCGGAAATACGGCCTCCGCAACCATGGTCGTGATCGGGGATCTCCACGGCCAGTGGCGCCCGGCGGACAGGGCTTATCTCGAGGACCTCGGCCCTGACCTCGCGCTGTTCGTGGGGGACCTCAGCGACACCGAAGAGGTCTCTGCTGCAGAGGCGGTCGCGGCCATTCAGGTGCCCAAGGTGGCGCTGCTCGGCAACCACGACGCGTGGCGCAGCATCAAAGAGAAGCGGGTCACCGACACGCTGATTCGGAGCATCGACGCGCTCGGTAGCAGTCACCTCGCATACGAAGTCTACGACGTCCCTAGCGCGCAGGTTTCGGTCGTCGGCGCGAGGCCGTTTTCATACGGCGGGCCACAGCTCCGCGGCGCCGAGGTCTATGACGAGCTCTACGGCGTCAGGGACTTTGAATCCTCAGCGCAGCGGATCGTGAAGGCGGCGCAGGGCGCGCAGCACGCGGACTTGATCATTCTGGCTCACAACGGCCCGACCGGGCTCGGCAGCGAGCCCGCGGACATCTGCGGCAAGGACTTCGGCCAGCCAGGCGGCGATTGGGGAGACCGAGATCTGGAGCTCGCGATCGAACTGCTGGAAGGCTGGGGCTTCCGAATTCGTGCGGTGATCTCCGGGCATATGCACCACCTCTTGCTTCATCCGCGAAAGCACCCGCGCAGACGCTTCGTCCGCCGCGACGGCACCTTGTTCATCAACTGCGCCGTCGTCCCGCGCATCGAGGAGCGCGACAGCAGAGAGTTGGCTTACTTCCTGCGGATGACCTGGGAGGGCGGTGAGTGCCTCTCGATACGAGAGGTCTGGGTGGACGCCGATGGCCAAGAGCAGGTCGTGGTCGAGCCGGATGTCGTGGGCCTCGACGGGCCGGCATCAGCAACCGGTGAGGCCTGAGACCGCCGACCTCCGCGCAGCAGGCGTAGCTACCAGTCCGCCGACACGGCTTCGACCGCGCGCCAGACACGCAGCAGATTGCCGGACCAGATCTTCTGGATGTCTGCTTCGGTGTAGCCGCGCCGGACCAGCTCGCGCGTGACGTTGCGGCTCTGTGAGGCGTTCTGCCAACCGCCGATGCCGCCGCCGCCGTCGAAGTCGGAGCCGATGCCGGCGTGATCGATGCCAGCGATCTGGACGATGTGGTCGATGTGGTCGCAGTAGACCGCGACGTCGGCCGGCGGGAACCGCGCGTCAACCTCGGGAGAGCGGCTCTGGAAGGCCTCCCAGCGCGCGTTGCGCTCGTCGTCAGAGATGCCCTCCGACGCCGGGCCGCTGAGGCCGACCTCTTCTTTCAGCACGTTGAGGGCCGCGCTGCGGTCGGCGTTGCTCTTGAGGAAGCTCGCCAAGGCGACGCACTGCACGACGCCGCCGTTGTCTCGGATCGCGCGCAGCTGCTCGTCGTCAAGATTGCGGCTGTGATCATTGACCGCGCGCGCGCCAGAGTGGGACGCGATGACGGGTGCTTTGCTCGCGGCTACGGCTTGGAGCATCGTCGACTTCGCCGCGTGGCTGACGTCGACCATGATGCCGACGCGGTTCATCTCGGCGATGGCTGCTCGCCCGAGCTCGCTGAGTCCTCCGTGCAGCGGCTCGTCGGCGGGCGTATGCGAGTCGCCTAGCTGCGTATGCCCGTTGTGGGCGATGCTCATGTAGCGAGCGCCGCGCTGGTGGAACTCCTCGATGCGGCGCAGGTCGGTGCCCATCGGGTAGCCGTTCTCGATGCCGATGCAGGCGATCAGCTTGCCTTGATCGTGCAGCCACTCGACCTCGTCCGCGCTCGTCGCCAGCCCAATCGTCTCGCGGTGCATTCGGCACATGCGGTGAATGGCCTCGAACTTTTTGTTGGCCTCGGCGTAGGCGCGAGCGTAGCCCGAGTTCGTCAACTTACGCTGCGCGACGTAGACGATGTAAAAAGCGCAGTCGTAGCCGCCGGCCTTCATCTTGACGAAGTCGACCTGCTGTTTGCCGTCGAGCGTCGGGTCGTAGCGCAGCCGGAACTCTCGTGCAGTCGCGGGGTCTGCAGGCAGTTGCCGCGGCGACAGGTTGTCGGCGATGTCTTTGTGGGTGTCGAGCGTCAAGCACCGGTCGTGGATCGCGTCAGCGTCCGTCGGCATGCCGCTGCACCCTGCAGCGAGAGAGAGCGCGAGCAAAAGAGTGATCCGCATGCAGCTAACATAACGATAGGTGATGCCACTTCATCATCGCAGGATGCGTGATGGTCGGCGTGTTCGCGCTGGCGGTGGCCAGCGCCCGGGCCGCGCGGCAGCTGCTGTCGGAGCGCGACCGCGGTCTGCTCGCGCGGCGTGACAACGCGACAGAAACACCTGCCCGGACGGCGCGACTAGCGTTGGGATACTTGCGCGATCTCGTGGGTGCGGCATCATCCACTGATTCTCTCTCTGACTCATGAGCGAAACCGCGGACATAGTCGTCATCGGTGGCGGCGTGATCGGTAGCTCCGTCGTTTACCACCTGGCGAAGCTCCTAGACCCGTCGGCGCGCATCGTTCTCTGTGAACGGGGACCGGTCGCGGGCGCGACCTCTGGTGCCTGCATGGGACACCTGATGGTGACCCCGGACACGGCGCAGGACTATGCGCTGACCAAGACCAGCGTGGAGCTGTGGGCGCGCATGAATGAGGAGGTCGGCGGCTTTGACTACAACCCGACCGGGGCGCTGTACCTCGCCGAGACCGACGAGGATCAGGAGATGTTCGCGGTGCTGCACAAGCAGTTCGCCGACAACGGCGACCGCGCCGACGTGCTGGACAACAAACAGCTTCGCGAGATCGAGCCGGGCTTGGCCGCGGACGTGCCAGGCGCGCTCTATTACCCCGGCGATGGCGTCGTGCTTCCGATGCTTGCGTGCGGCGCGATGCTTCGCGGCGCTCGCAAACTCAACCCGAACGTCGTCGTCCGACCGCACTGCGCGGTGACCGGTTTCGAGCGCGAGGGCGATCGCGTGGTCGGCGTGGTGACAGAGCATGGCGTCATCGCCACCGACACCGTCATCAACGCTTGCGGCGTATGGGCGCCTGACTTGAGCGAGCGGCTGGGTGAGAAGCGTCTCCCGATTTATCCTCGCGCTGGCAACCTCGCGATCACCGGTCACCACGTCTCGCCCATCCGGACGCAGCTCCTGGAGATCAGCTATCTGCGCTTCGCCCACGCCGCGAGCGAGATCGACCCGACCAGCGTCGACTCTGACAAGGGCGGGCACGCGGTCAACATGCAGCCTCAGCGCAACGGCGGCTGCCTGATCGGCAGTACGCGTCAGTTCTGCGGCATGGACAAGGAGATCAACCGCGAGTTGTTGCAGCGTTCTCTGCTCCGGGCCGAGCGCTACGCGCCAGGGGTCGCCGCTGCGCCGATCGTGCGTACCTGGGTCGGGTTGCGGCCCTACTCGATCGACAACCACCCGCTGATCGGTCCCTGGGACCCTGTCGACGGCTTCTACATCGCAGCCGGCCACGAGGGCCTCGGGATCTCTATGGCGCCGATCACTGGGTTGTTGATCGCGCAGCAGATCGCGGGCGTTGAAACGGAGATCGACGTCACGCCGTATCTGCCTTCGAGGTTCGTAGCGTGAGCGGGCGGCTGACCGACGCCGACGGGCGCGAACGCGTCGAGTTCACGTTCGAAGGTGACGCAGTCTCCGCATACGCCGGGGACACGATCGCGATGGCGCTGTGGGCCGCGCAGGCTGCGGCCGTGCGTCGCAGCAGCTCGGCAGGCGAGCCGCGCGGCGTGCTGTGCAACATGGGCGTCTGCTATGAGTGCTTGGTGACGGTCGACGGGCACAACGTCCGCTCCTGCATGACCGTCGTGCGCGCCGGGATGGTGGTCGAGCGCGGGGGGCGGCAGTGAGCGACCTGGTGATCGACGCCGACGTTGGCGTGGTCGGAGCGGGGCCCGGAGGGATGGCGGCTGCCACGCGGTTGGCGGCAGCGGGCTTGTCTGTCGCGGTGCTCGACGAGGCGCCGCGAGCCGGCGGCCAGATCTACCGTCAGCCGCCCGTCGGTGCGTCCGCGTCTGTCGGGATCCCGGAGCCGCCGAGCCACGACCAGGGCCACGCGTTGATCCATGAGTTCGAGCGCGCCCGGCTCCTCTCTGTTCACGGCGCCACCGTCTGGGACGCTCGGCCAGGGAGGCTGTGGTTTGAGCACGAGGGCCGGTCTCGGCTCCTGCGTTGCGAAAGGATCGTGCTGTCCCCAGGCGCCTACGACCGCTGCATCCCGTTCCCAGGCTGGACCTTGCCGGGCGTGGTGACGGCCGGTGCGCTGCAAGTCATGGTTCGCGGCTTCGGGGTCGTGCCAGGCCAGCGCGCGCTGGTCGCGGGGTCCGGACCGCTGCTTTTGCCGACGGTCACGGCGCTGCTTGGCGCTGGCGTCGAGGTGGTAGCGGCCCTGGAGGCGTCGTCGCGCTGGCGGGCGCTGCGCGCAGCGCCCGGCGTGATCGGGAACGCCGCCCGCCGACGTGAGGCCGTCTGGTATATGAAGCAGCTGTGGCGCCACGGCGCGCGGTTGCAGTGGGGGTGGACCGTGTTCGCTTGTGAGGGTGACGGCCGCGTGCAGCGCGCCATCATCGGCAAAGTCGACGCCGACGGTCGCCCGCGCCGCGGGACCGCGCGGACCATCGAGGTCGACGTCGTCGGCGCGGGCTTCGGGCTCGTCCCGTCGATCGAACTGGGCCTGCGGCTCGGGGCGCGATCCCGCTACAGGCCCGAGCGCGGCGGTTACTGCCTCGTCGTGGACGAAGAGCAGCGCACGGCCGAGCCGACCGTCTTCGCCGCGGGCGAGATCTGCGGCGTCGGCGGCGCCGAGGTCGCGGCCGCCGAGGGCGCGGTGTGCGCGTCGGCCATCCTCGGAGAGTTGGATGGTCGCGCGGCCGCGCCCGAGGTGCTGCGGGCGGCGCGCGCGGAGCGGCGCGCTGCCGACACCATGCTCCGGGCCTTCGCCCCGTTACCGGGGCTCAACGAGCTGGCCCGCCCTGACACGCTGGTCTGCCGCTGCGAAGACGTGACCCGGAAGCAGGCGCAGCAGGCCGCCGAGGTGCACGGCGACTCCATGCGCGCGATCAAGATGGGCTGTCGGGCGGGCATGGGGCCGTGCCAAGCGCGGATTTGTGGCCCCTCGTTGCAGGCCATGGCGACGGGGCAGAACGCCCGCGTCATGGACCGTCCCGTGGTCCAGGTGCCGCTCAAGGCCGTGCGCGCGGACACCATCCGAAATGCTCCGGAAGCCTGCTGAACCAGGGCCGTCCTGCGACCTAGGCCCCGGGGGAGCCGTCGGGCGAAAGAACTGCCGCCTACAAGGACTTAGTGCTGTTCTGGGCGGTTACTCGTGCACGCACCGGCGTGATTTGTGGCCGCGAGCGCTGCTGGCGACATTGACCCTCCACGCGCCGCGCCCTACTGTCCTCCGGCTCGTTTTAGCACCTTCCTCTTTTGCGCAAGACCATCTCGATCGGTTCCGACCTGCGGATCGGCGGCGGCAGCTTCGTCGTCATGGCAGGTCCGTGCGCGGTGGAATCGCGCGAACAGCTTTGCGCGACCGCGGACGCCGTCGCGGAATCCGGCGCAGGGCTGCTGCGCGGCGGGGCTTATAAGCCGCGAACGGCGCCCGGGTCCTTCCAGGGGTTGGGCGCCGAGGGTCTGGACCTGCTCACGGAAGCTTCGCGACGCACGGGGCTCGATGTGGTCACCGAGGTGCTCGACCCCCGCGACGTCGAGCGGGTCGCGCAGCACGCCGCGGTGCTGCAGGTAGGTAGCCGTAACATGCAGAACTTTCCGCTCTTGCGGGAGGTTGGGCGGCTGCGCCTGCCGGTCCTTCTAAAGCGCGGAGCGTCCGCGACGATCACCGAGTTGCTGCACGCAGCCGACTACATCCTCGCCGAGGGGAATGAGTCCATCATCCTGTGCGAGAGAGGCCTACGGAGCTTCGACTCGTCGACTCGATACCTGCTCGACCTCGCCGCGGTCCCGGTCCTTCAGCAGCGCACACCGCTTCCGGTCGTCGTGGATCCAAGCCACGGCACAGGCCACGCGGCCTTCGTGGCGCCGATGGCGCAGGCCGCCATGGCAGCGGGGGCCGACGGGGTGCTCGTCGAGGTGCACGCGAACCCGGACGAGGCGCTTTGTGACGGCCAGCAGGCCCTGACGCCGCCTCGATTCGCGAAACTGATGTCGCAACTGGAGCAAATGGCGCCACTCTTTGGACAACGGCTCTCTGCGCCGGGGCGGGCACAAGGCGCGCCTGCCCTCCCGAAAGGACCCCACGCATCGACGACGAGGTGATCGCCCCGTGACCCAACGACCACGTAAGCCGTATATCGCCGGCAACTGGAAGATGAATCTTGACCGGAGCAAGTCGCTCGACTTGATCAAGACGGTGAAGGGCCGCATCGGCGACGGCAACGACCGCGAGGTAGCGGTGTTCGTGCCGGCGATTTATCTCGCAGACGTCGGCGCGGTCGCCCAGGGCTCACCGCTGGGCGTCGGCGGCCAGAACGTTTGGTATGAAGAAAACGGCGCGTTCACCGGAGAAGCTGCGCCGCGCATGCTGCGCGAGGTCGGCGCCGATCGCGTGTTGATCGGCCACAGTGAGCGTCGCCACGTCTTCCACGAGCCGGAAGCGTGGATGGGGCGCAAGGTCCGCGCGGCGCTGGACGCGGACCTGCTGCCGATCTACTGCATCGGCGAGACCCTCGCCGACCGCAAGGCGAACCGAACAGACCGCGTCCTCAAGAAGCAGCTCGAGGCTGGCTTTGAGCTGGTCAAGGCCGAGGACGCGCACCGCATCACCATCGCTTATGAGCCTGTCTGGGCCATCGGCACAGGCGAGACGGCCAGCCTCGACCAGGTCAACGCCGCCCACGCGACGATCCGTAAGTGGCTCACTCAAAAGGTCGCCGAGGAGGCGGACGCGATCCGGATCCTCTACGGCGGCAGCGTCAAGCCGGACAACGCCGGGGAGCTTATGGCTCTCGAAGGCGTCGACGGCCTGCTCGTCGGCGGCGCGAGCCTCGCGCCGGAGACGTTCCTCCCCATTATCGAATACGACAAGTAAGCAGCGCGGCTACCGTCCCCCTGCATCTCACAAGGCTCCGCGCCGCCAACGCTCCCTCTCATGGTCATCCTCCACTACGTCAGCTGGGTCCTGTTCTTCCTCTCCGCGCTCTTGATGGTCACGGTCGTCCTGCTCCAGGAGTCCAAGGGCGGCGGCCTCGCCGAGGCTTTTGGCGGCACTGGCGCCGAGACGTTTGGCGTCAAGAGCGGAGGAATCAGCCGCTTTACGTTCTTGCTCGCCGGCATCTTCTGTGGCTCGGCGGTCTTGATCAGCGCCACCTGGAACGTCTGACCTGCCCCTGCCCGCGTGGCCGCGATCGCGAGCATGACGGGCGCCGGCTTCGCCGCCGGCGACTCGGAGATCGGACCTGTCCGGATCGAGGTCCGGTCCGTCAACGGGCGCGGTCTAAACGTGAAGCTCCGGGTCTCAGCTTCTTGCAGTAGCTATGAGGCTGCCATCGACGAGGCCGTTCGCGCGCGCGTCTCTCGCGGCTCAGCCTTGGTCGTCGTCGAGCGTACGGCGGGTGCCGCCACGTTGCCCGAGCGCGACCTGCTGCGCCGCACCGCCGGCGAGATGAGCGCGCTGGCAGACGAGCTCGGGCTGGCCAAGCCGAGCCTCGCCGAGGTCATCCAAACGGCCGTGAGCGGCAGTCGCTCCGAGTCCTCGACCTCGAAGCCGCTCCCGCCAGGGCTCGCGGGCCTACTCGAACGGGCGCTGGACGAACTGGTCGAGCGACGCCGCGCCGACGGCGCAGGAACCGGCGACGCGATCTTGGCGCAACTCGACGAGCTCGAGCGGTTAACGGTGGCCGCCGGCGAGCGCGCGCCCGCGATCGTCGACCATTACCGTGAGCGGCTCCTTCAACGCGTGCAGGAGTTCGTCGCGAACCACGTCCCTGAGCCGCCGCCGGCGGTGGATCTCGTCCGCGAAGTGGCGGTCTTCGCCGATCGCGTAGACGTCGCCGAAGAGCTGCAGCGCCTGCGGTCGCACCAGCAGGAGATCCGAAAGGCGCTGCGCGGAGGCGGCGAGGTGGGGCGGCGGCTGGAGTTCCTCTTGCAGGAGCTCTTGCGCGAGACCAACACGCTCGGCTCAAAGTCGCCGGACACCGAGACTGCTCATGCCGTTGTTGCGATGAAGGGCTGCATCGCCACGATCAAGGAGCAGTTGGCCAATCTGGAGTGACGAACCGAATGACAGAGAAGCGAGGCAAGCTGGTTGTGATCTCCGGACCTTCGGGTGCGGGCAAAACTTCGGTGTGCCGCGTGCTAAAGACGGATCCGGACGTGGAGTTTTCGGTCAGCGCGACCACCAGGCCGATGAGAGAAGGCGAGCAAGACGGCATCGACTACCACTTCTTGACGCGGGAGGCCTTTGAGCAGCGCGTCGCCGAAGATCAGTTTCTCGAATACGCCGAATACAACGGCAACCTCTACGGCACGCCGCGCTGGCCCATGGACGCGGCGCTGGAGCGCGGTAAGACCTTCTTGGTGGAGATCGAAGTGGACGGGACCCGGCAGCTGCGTCGCCGCGGCGTCCGCGGGCTCTACGTGTTCATCGAGCCGCCGAGCATCGCCGAGCTGCGAAGCCGGCTGCTGCGCCGCGGCACCAACGGGGCCGAGGAGATCGACCAGCGCGTACGCATCGCCGAGGACGAGATTCGCGCGGCCCGTGAGCAGGTCGACGGCGCGCCGCTGTACGACCGTTTCGTCGAGAACTCGGACCTCGAAGCGACCATTGGTCACGTCAAGGAGCTGCTCGGGTCGTGAGCGCTGCCCGTCCAAAGGCTGTGCTGGGAGTCGCCGGCGGGATCGCTGCCTACAAGGTCGCGATCGTCGCCAGCGGTCTGGTGCAGCGAGGCGTCGACGTGCGCGTCGCCATGACGCCTTCGGCGCTGCAGTTCGTCGGGCCGGCGACGTTTGGTGGCCTCACCAACTCGCAGCCGATCCTGTCCTCCACGCAAGTCGACGCGGACGGTACGGTGCCGCACATCGAGGCCGCGCGAGACGCGGGGATCTATTGCATCGCGCCAGCGACGGCGGGCGTGCTCGCGCAGCTCGCGTCTGGCGCCGCCGACGACCCCGTCGCGCTGCTCGCCACCACGGTGCGCTGTCCTGTGCTGATCTGCCCAGCGATGAACGACGCCATGTGGCAGAAGGACTCGGTGCAACAAGCTGCGGCCATCGTGCGCGGTCGCGGCGTCGAGGTCCTCGGGCCTGTCGAAGGGCACCTCGCCGAGGGCTACGACGCGATCGGTCGCATGGTTGAACCAGCGGCCATCCTGGAGCGGATCTGCGCCGTTCTAGGGGTCGCCTGAGCGTCGATAGATTCGACTTGGCGCTCGGAGGGGGCCGCGGGCCCGTTGGCTCTCAGCGGTTTGTTGGGCCCCGAGGAGCGCGACACCGCGGCGGCTGAGTCGCCAGACGTCGGCTAGCTGGCTCCGCTCGTGAGGTAGACGTCGAACCGCACGCGGTCGCCCCGGACCTCGAACGAGACGTCGTCCGCGAGCGGCGGATGCTGCGGGTGGCGCTTCACGACCACGCGATCTCGCGCCGCGGCGCGCGCGGCGGCTAGCAGCGCGGAGGTGTCGGTTGGCGGACCCGCCAGCGCCCTGCAGGCCTGCATCTCTTTTTTGACCTGCGCCTTCTTGGGGTCGGAGAACATCGGGTCGAGGTAGACGACCGCCGCAGGATCTGGTCCCTCGGCGTGGGCGCGCAGCCATTCGACCGCGTCCCCGCGGACGACGTCGATGTTGGCTGCCGACTCCTCGACGGCGACCTGCAGCAGGAAGCAGAGCGCTGGCACGCGCTCGATCGCCGTTACGGCGCACCCTAAGGCTGAGAGCACCATGGCATCTCTCCCGAGCCCCGCTGTCGCGTCGATAATTCGCTCCACCCGGCGGCGGTGCATACCAATGGCACGCGGCAATGAATCGGTACGGCGCGCCGTGCGAACCCTCCGTGCCATCGGACCTTCGGTCAAGTTGAGCTCCAGCTGGTAGCCGCCAGCATCGGCCGGGGCCTGTAAGGTCATCCTTCCTCCGTGGCGCAACAGCTGCCAAGTCTCGGGGAGGGGGGTGGTTGCCACTTTGAGCAGGAAGTGTTCCGCTATCAGCAGGTCGGAATCACACGCTCCGGGAGCCAGCGTCACTTCTGGTATTTCGAGCATGTGGGTGTGCTGATCCTGCTTCGGTCCTGCGGCTTTCATCTGCAACCGAACAGAATCGGCGCCGTATCCGTCCAATGACACGGGCTCGCCTGGCCCGCGTTGTTCCGCAGTGAGAATCTACAACTCCCCACAGAAAGTCCACACCTCGACTTGGGTGCTAGACTTTCGCAGATCGCGATGGCGATACCGATCCGCGGTATTGCAGCGCGTTCGTTCTTTCACCTGAAACCTCGCCCCTCCCAACCGCCATGCGGCGTCTGCATCTAAAGCTTTTCTATCTTCGTACGCGCATCAAGCGCGAAGCCCAAGGCGTGACCGCCAAGACGCTCGGTGTGCGTCCAGCGACCATGTCGCACCTTGAGCAAGGTCGTTCGCAGCCAACGCTGCCAATGCTCCTCGCGCTTTGTCAGCACTACGACGTAACCCCGACCTATCTGCTCGACGACGACCGCCCGATCGATCCGCGCGCTCGCGATCGATGGACCGAGCGCGAGAACGTCATCGCCCGAGGCGACTGGATGGAGGTCCCGGAGGGGGCCATGGTCACGACGCACGACGGCGTCCGTTTGGTCGCCGTCCAAGCTGGCGTTCGCTACTACGATGCGGCCGCCCAAGCGCAGCGTATGACCTGTCCGAACCAGGCCGCCGCCAGCGAGCTTGAGGAGAGCCTCGCCGCAGGCCAACGCTCGTCCGACCATGAGCTCGAGGAGACGCTGATGCGCGAACTGTTGGCGCAGCGTAAGCCGCGCAACAAGCCGGTGGCCAAGAGCGCTGTCATCAAGAACGCGATCGCCCAGTGAGGGTTCGCGCGGCGCGGCGCTGCCTAAGGGCGGCGCTGCGGCCGCTCGCTGCGGCGCACGGTTCGCGCCAGAAGCGCTCGTCGCGCTGCTTGGCGTCGACGGTGGATGCGCGGTGATCGCGCCGCTGAAGCTAGGTCTGCAACAACGCGGCCCGGGCAAAGCTCCCGACGCCAGGGGATGCGAAGACGGCGCGGGGCATCCTTCGCGGGAGCGAGAAAGGTGCAACGTCAGCCAACTTGGCACAGCGCGATGGCCGTCAATTTACGGGCCACCGAAGGTGCGATCTCTGCAGCCTTTCGTGACCACTAGGTCCTCATGGGCTAGCCTTATCAGGGAACGCAACGCGCTGTCCGCCCCTGGCGTCATGATCCTCCCGCTGAGGTCCCACCATCATGCTTCGTAACCTCCTCTCGGCCGCTCTCGCTGGCCTCTCAATCGCCGCGACCTTGTCGGCGCAGAACATCCCAACCGGCTTCAACCTAGACACGCTGGTCTCGTCCGGCCTGCAGGCCGGCAACGACTTCACGTTCTTGCCCGACGGCCGGATCCTGATCGCCAGCCGCGCTGGCGCGGTGCACGTGTTCGCCGAAGGCGTGGGGCTGCAGCAAGTCGGCACGGTCTCGTCGATCCAGACCGGCAGCGAGCGCGCGCTGCTGAGCATCGAGGCGGACCCTGGCTTCGCGACCAAC
>MDTG01023886.1_pt1 | contig 15287 bp, 10 predicted proteins | sample 811421 | NCBI WGS metagenome assembly MDTG01 (sample SAMN05326645, study PRJNA326480) | marine metagenome | isolation source: seawater | place: Pacific Ocean: South East | collected 2011
AATGGAGAGTTGGCAGAGTGGTCGAATGCGGCGGTCTTGAAAACCGTTGAGGCGCAAGTCTCCGGGGGTTCGAATCCCTCACTCTCCGCAATTAAAAAAGCCCCTTTGCTGGGGCTTTTTTATTATAATTGAGTTATACCACTGCAGGCAGTACTCTGTTATTCTGGTTTGAAGAATTCGTATCTTAGTATTTATTATTAAATTTATGACACATTTACTCTGTACAAAATATCTTGGAAATTGTACTATAGTACTTACTTTAGTATTGTTTACTCATATTATTAGCGCTAGTGCATGGGCACATATAGGTTTAAATAATGAAATTGTACGAGATACCGTATATCTTGAATATAATGGGTTTATTGATCGTGCTCTAGAGCAAATAGGTCAAATAAAAGCCGCACAAGTATCCGTGTCCCTTGCACAAAATCAAGTTCAAAAGTTTCGCGATCAACGCTTCTTACCTTCACTGAGAATGGAATCCGAGCATGGTATATTACCAAGTGTTATATCTCCAAGAGGGTATCCTGATAATGAAATATATTTAGATCCTAGTGCAACCTATGATTGGGATAACTGGGATTTCGCAAATAGATTTCGAGTTATTGGGATACAACCCTTATTTGTTTGGGGGGCGGTGGACAAAGCTGTAAAGGCTGCTCAATTCGGAGTTCAAAGTGTTGAGCAACAGTCCTCTGCCACCCAACAAGAAGTAGAACTTCAGCTTCATGGGCTATATTTTAGCTATAAGCTAGCCTTAGAAATTGAACGATTATTAGAGTTAGCTATAAAAACAATGGATACGGTTGAAAGCTCAATAAATCAGCAAAGAAAAGATAGTCCAGATCAGATAAACGAATCAGAAATTTATAAATTCAAAGTTTTCAAAGCTCAATTTAAGGCAAGAGAAGATGAAATTAATCAAAACCTATTATTTGTTAGAGAATCTTGGAACTATATTCTAGGGGCTGATTATACCGTATTTTTACCTGCTGACACATATCTAGAAGCACCAACAGACACTATCTCTTCATTATATTATTACCAGCAAATGGCTCTGCTCAATAGTTCTGAAATACAAGCACTTGCTTATGCAGAACAAGGTGCACGAATGTTTATTGAGGCAAAAAAAGCAGAATATAAGCCAGGCTTATTTATGGGATTTACAGGTACCTATGCTCATGCTCCTTCTCGTCCTCGTCAAGATAATCCTTTCATTTCATCGGATGGTAACACCTTAAATATGGCTTTTGGGTTCTCAATTAGGCAAAATTTAAACTTCAACCAAATGAAGACGAACTTGAAAAAATCAGAACTAGAAATGGACAGGCTGCATTTTCAGCAAAAAGCTATACAGGATAAAGTAATGTTAGAAGTGCACGAGAAATATAGGGATGCATCTATTGCTCAAAGTAAATATGAGGGCTCTGTTGAGGCGCTCAAAATTACCAAAGAATGGTTACGAATGGAACAACTAGATTATGATTTTGGTATTGGTGATGTACGCGATGTTGTAGACGCATTAAAACAAGAATTAGAACTTAGGATTGAAGAAAAACAAACCGTTTTTGACTACATTATTAACTTAGCAAGCCTAAATAAAGTTGCTGGCTTGTCTATAAATTAACTAAATAAGTAAATGTGATGAACAGCTTTAGTTATATATATATATTATTGGTATTGCTTTATCCAAATCCTGTGCTGTCCCAGTCTTCTGACGCAGCTGCTGATGTAAGAGAGCTAATGGTATCACGCGACCTACAAATTAAGCAATTATTAGGCGCTGAAGGTACGAAAAATTCAACCATCCAGAGAAATGAGTTAAAAGATATTGTAAATGGTATTATTGATTTTAATGAAATGGCTAAAACAGCATTGGAAGTAACTTATGATACGATTTCAGTAGAAGAAAGAATAGAATTTGTGCAGCTTTTTTCCTCTATTATTAGAGATCAATCCTTAGCAAATTTAGATATTTACAGAGCAACAGTTAGTTATGAAAGAATTGAGGGAATAAATGATTCAGTATATGTAGAAACACTTGCAGAGTGGGATAATATCAGAACCCCTGTACATTACATTTTGTCTAAGAGCTCTGGTGAATGGAGAATCGAAGACATGAGCATAGACGATGTATTTACAGCAGAGTCATATAAGCGTCAGTTCCAACGCATAATCCGAAGCCGAGGCTTTGATTACCTGATGATAACACTTCGAAAGAGAGCGGGAAGAAATTCATAACTTTTTGAGAAACCCTATATAAGTTCTATATTTAAAATAAACACGTGCTACAATCTGTTCCTAGTTCAAATAAACAAAATGAAGGATATGTCTATGTTAGTTATGGACATCCTAAGTACTTAAAGCATGCCATTGCATCAGTCACGACTTTACGAAGGTATGACAAAACTCGCTCTATTACTTTAGCTTGTAGCGCTAAGCATAAGGAAATTTTAGAACAAAAGGAGTTGGATTATCTGTTTGATGTTATCCATCAATTACCTGAGGAGCATGCATCGATTGTAGGTTTTAAGCACAATATACATCACTACCTTTTTTATAAGAAAAATCTATTTCTTGATAGTGATATTATATGGTGTAAAGATCCTAAAAGTCTGTGGAGTAGTTTTTCTAATTTTGATTTTACAATAACCGGAACCTTAGTCTCAGATGTTTACTTTGGAGCATCTAAAGGGGTACGAGTCTTATTCGATATCTTATTACGTAAAAGGCAGCGAACTTTAAAACGTTTTGGTTTAAGTTATTTGAGTCGAGTACAATCGGGTGTTATGTTTGCTCAGGATTATGAGATAACTAAACAAGTGTGTTTGTTAGCTTCTGAAATGTTAAATCGTAAAAAAGAAACTCATTTCCGTAGTAGAAAAATGGAACAAGGAAGAACCATGGAATCATGTGAGTGGAGTTTAGCTATGGCTATGTCGAAATTGAACATTCCGGTATATCCTTGGTTGCAGGGACACAATAGTCCTCAATTAGATTTTATAAAAGACCTTACTGAGTACGATGATGAATTTATGTACGTTAACTGCAAGTACTTTTGCGATGATTTCACTTATTCAATCAGGGGACTCAAGTCAGTGAGTATGCGACAATTTTTGATCGCAATTTTAAGTTTGTTTTCAGGTAAAACAGATTATTTAATGACCACACCTTATTGTTTGCATTTTGGGTGGTATCATCAAAAACAGCCATTCTATACTTTTGCTGAAAATTGTTGGCATCGTTTGACAAATGAGCAACATTCACAAAAGATTTCTAAAACCTTAAACAAGGTGAAAAACCAGTAAACCTTTTGTCACAAAAAGCTAAGTATGGAGAATAGCATAAAGACACCAAAATCTCCAAAGGTGCTAATGATAAGTCCATATTTTGTTCCGCGAAAGAGAATTGGAGCATTGCGAAGTTATAAATTTGCAAAATATTTAAAGGATTTAGACTGGCAAGTTTGTGTCATTCATTTAGAGGTAAAAGGACAGAAGTTAAGTAATAAGGAAAAGGTAGCCTTAGAAGGAGTGGATCTTTTTGGGCTAAAGACGCCTTTTGATCGTACCATTAACCGTTCTAGTAGTGATTTAGGAGTGGTAGAATTTCATGCTAGTAATCTAATGGAAGCGCATAGTTCGGCAGAGATTCAATCTAAAAGCGAGCCTCCTAGAACCAAATACAAAATCCCCTTACCAAATAGATCTGAATATGTTCCAAAAGACCAAGAGGAAAAAGAGGAAGGGACGCGACCAAAGAAGAATGTAGAACAACTCGATGCTCCAATTCAGCGGCTCATTGATGGATTTGAACGCTATTTACCGATGGATACTTGGTACCCTCTACTTCGTTCCCATTTAAATTACATGGAACAAATTTTAATTCAAGAGCAGCCAAATTTGCTGTGGGTTACAGCTGATCCATGGTCCGGTCTTAGTGTTATTCGAACCTTATCCAATCGTTTAGGTGTACCTTTTGTGGTCGATTTCCGTGATCCCTTTACCTTATGCCCAATACGGTCATCGAAGAAATCTAATTGGGCGAAGAAAGTTGAGAAGAAATTGGAAGCTAAGGTAATAAAAGAGGCAGCAGCCATAGTTTTCACCGCAGATGAAACTTTAAAATTATATCAAAAATCATATGCTCTATATGCCAATAAGATGCATTTGATTCATAATTCCTTTGATAATGATCTTTTAAATAGCTCAGTTGAGCCTGATCAAAAGATGGAGTTTGAGCAATATAATGAGTTATTTAGGGAAACAAATAAACCATCAGCAATCATTGATTTTTCGGAAAATTGTGATCAAACCTCTTTATTGGAAGGCAGTCCTAAAAGTGAACTATTTAATCTATTGTTCTTAGGAAAATTTAGATCCTCTTCCCCTATAGAACCTTTAATTAAAAGTTTCCAGGTAATTAAAAAGAACCATACCACATTTTTTTCTAACATCCGGCTCTATCACATAGGAACTCTAGAGGATCAAGTACAAAAAGAATTGGAAAATCTTGGTTTAACTAAACATTTTTTATCTCTATCGCCAATTCCATACGATAAAGTTCCTGATTTTATTGAAAAATTTGATGGGCTCATATCACTTCTGAACCCTATTCGAAACATGGTTATTCCATCAAAGTTTTGGGATTATTTACCCGCAACACCTCCCATTATTTCGATTGGAACGAATCTTGAGATGAAAGAAATATTAACAAATACTCAAAGAGGGTATCAATTTGAGAGTTTTCAAACCCAAGAAATAGCACAAAAGCTATACGAATTACAGCTTCAAAGACGATCATTTACATTAAAAAGTGGAACATCAAAAGAGTATCTTGAGCGGATTGTAAGATTTAGTGCCGAACATAAGACTAAAGAATTATCGGCTCTATTCCTAAGTGTGATTAAGGACTAAATGATATCAATCACAAGCCTAAGTACAATTATTAGATATCGTGTCATCTAAATCTAACATACCACCTACCTCATTAACAGAAAAAACTGGAGTTGTCATATTTGCACGCATCATCACAACTGTGATAGATTTAGCTTTAGCTATAGCTGTGGTAAGATTACTCTCAAAAACAGACTTTGCGATAATGGGTTATATATTTATGATCCATGAAGTTGCTCGAAATATTGCGGTATTGGGCTTTCCTGATAGTGTATTTTATTATTTTGAACGTTTAACGACTACGGCTAGGAGAGGTTTTGCTTTACAAACCATTGCTATTCTATTGCTAAGTGGTCTTGTGGCAGGCATGGCTATTTTGGGGTTTAATTATTTTCTACCAAATTTACTTAACCAATGGCCTGAAGAATCAATACGTGTGCTTCAGCAGTTTTTACCTTTAATGGCATTGGTCAGCGTATTGGAAATACCAACTTGGCCAACGACTAATATACTGCTGGCTTTGGATCGACAAAAAGTGGCTGCCTGGTATGAAATGAGTACATCGATTGTGGCTTTTTGTGCACTTGTACTTCCCCTTATATTAGGTTTTGGTTTAGAATTAGCTATTTGGTCATTAGTTGGGTATTCGGTCATTCGGTTTGTTTTCTCACTAGTCCTGCTAGGAATCATTTTACCGAGAGATGCGCACTTGGCTGATATGAAGGTCGATTTAACCACTATCGAGAAGCGTGAACTTCAAGGTGATTATCGGACTGAGTCGCGAATATCGTTGACGGATCAAGCTAAGTTTGCACTGCCTTTAGGTCTATCATCTTTGATGGGTCGTTTCAATAAGTACATTGATAAGTTCATAGTGTCTATATTTTTGGTCAACACCGCTTATGCGGAGTACTCTGTTGCAGCTAATGAAGTACCTTTAATTAAGGTAATTCCATTAGCTGTTGGATCGGTGCTCATCTCACGGTATGTGCAGTTTAATCTGCAATCAAAGAAAGATAAATTATTGGCGCTGTGGTATAAGGGTATAGAAAAAGTAAGTTTATTAGTAATACCTATGGCCATATTATTTACAATTCTAGCACCTGAACTTATCACATTTTTATTCGAAACTGAAGGGGTATCTTATGCTAATGCGGTCTTACCTTTCCAATTATACAACCTTATTGTGCTTATTCGAGTGACTCATTATGGGAGTATTTTGCAAGCTTTTGGGGATACAAAAGGAGTTTTTTATTTAAGTTTTAATCTGTTGGTAGCAAATGTACTGTTAAGTGTACCGATGACCATATATTTTGGAATTGTAGGAACTGCACTAGGTACGCTTATTGCTAATTTATACAATTGGCTATTACTTCTTAGAAGGATAGGTGGTCACATGAAACTACCTTTCTGGAAAGTCTTGCCTTTTCCGTTTTATGGTAAAGTTTTAGCCCTTTCTGTGAGTATAGGTGTAGTAATGTTCACGGTAAAAGAATATTTACTTACGAATCTTGCTCCCTTTCATTCCATTTTAAGTATTAGTCTAGTATATCTTGTAATGTATGTAGTTGCTAGCAGGTTAATCGGGTTAATTAGCCAACAAGACTGGAACACTCTAAAGCATTGGGCAGGGCTTTCATTTCTTCGTTAGTATTTAATAAGAGCGATAATATAATCTAAAAAGTTCTTCTTAGGATAGATAGGCCTTTTTTATTGCATATGTATTCGTGCTTTAACCCCGGAAACTCGCGCAACCATTGGCTGACAGCCTGCTGTTCACTTGGGCGGGCGGCATCATCCAAAATAATAATACATTCTTTAGAAAGCTTTGAGAAAAATAAGGGCAAGGCTGGATAACGTGCTAATTGGTTTGTTTTTAGAGGGGGGCCATCAACAATTAAAATGTCAATAGTATCTTTTGTAGTAAGCCTGTCTTTATTGTACCAACTATATGTTTTGTTACCAATTTGAGTCGGTTCCAATGGACTATAAAGTACTTGGGCTTTTGCTTCTAATTCATGTAGAGTGAGTAGATCCTGTGTTTTTTGTGCATACTTTTGACTGTGGTCTAGTGATATGATATGTGCGTCCTTTTCACCGTGCTGCTCCAGTGCGTAAGCGGTAATTAGGGTTGAAATTCCGCTACCTAGTTCTACCACTAACTTGGGTCTGTTTATCATGCATTCACGCACAATTGTCTCAGCTAAATCTGGGTATGCCGTCCACCTAGACATACTAGGTAGCGGATATCTTGGAGTAATAAAGGTATAAATACTTTGAATGGCCTGATACTGTGTTCGCTCTTCTTCCAAATCTTTTTCTACACTTCGATACATATGAAACAATAAGGCTATAATTACGAAAGTTAAAAGTGGTAGTTCTACGATGATGGCTGCCTCAATTCCAAAAAAATAATATACGGTAAAGCCAATAAGTAGCAGCAATATACTTGGGATAAAGATAAAGTTATTATCCTTATATTTAATGTTCAGGGAGTGCAAGTCCTCGTTAATTCTTCTAATCATAATACTATTTGTTCATCACTGATTGGGCTATTAACTCTCAATAACTGTTAAAAGATAACTAACCAACTGCTGATTCATAAAGTAACTTAAAAATGATCATGTTAACTTCATATGGCTATTCCTTTCGATTGATATTGAATGAACATACTAAGATATCGGCTTTTGGCTATATTGTGCTTATTCTTTCTGTAATTTTGATGGTAACTGATAAATTAAAAGCACAAGATACAAAATATATTCGCAGCTTAGCTACATCTGAAGATGGTGGTCTAATGGTGGACGATTTTGAGGACGATAGCGTTGGGGAGTTACCCTACAATTGGTTCGAGCAAAGAGGACTAAACCGGCCCTATAATTATCCAGTGGATATTAAAAAGGACTATTTATATCGTATTGCCAATGAACAAAGCCCTAATACTAAAATTAATCAATTCTTACGATTTGACGGAATCAAAGCAAAACATTTAAATTTCCCCTTACATCAGGTCAATAATTTAAATCTCAATAGAACTCCAGTACTATCTTGGAAGTGGAGAATATGGGATATTCCTGCTGGCGCAGATGAACGAAATAATAAAGTAAACGATACTGCAGCGAGTGTTTATGTTGTTTTCAAAATAAAGCGGATGGCATTGGTCAAAGAGGTGCCACAGAGCATACGTTATACATGGAGTAGCAGCTTGCCCATTGGCACGGAGATTTCTGCTTTTTTTGGTTACCAAAAAATTATTGTAGTTGGAACAGGGCAACCCAGTAATCTTAATGGAGAATGGAAGGCTTTTTCTCGTAATCTAAAAGAAGATTATGAACGGCTTTTTGGTGAAAACTTACCAGCTACTCCTCTTGCAATTCTTCTTCTTAGCGATGGTGATTCCACAAATGACTTTGCAAAAGCCGACTATGATGACATTGGATTTTATCCAACAGGACATCACTAAACAAGTAAAGGCCATGTAATTAATTTATAATTAATTAGTTTTTATCCTCCAATACTGTTTTTAGTACAAAGACTAATTTAATTACGAATTTCGTACCTTTATCGGATGAAATTTATTCTAGATTGGTTTTTTCCATTACTCAAAATTAATATCCATCACCCATTTAAGGTTTTATTGGCGGCTTTCGTACTTGCTTCTTTAGGCGGATATTACGCAGTTCAGTTAAAGGTAGATACCGACTTAGCTAATTTATTACCAAAAGATCACCCTAATGTTCAGGCATTAAATGAACTTAAGGATATGGTAGGAGGGGAAACGGCTATGCAGGTGGTTATTAAGAGCCCCAATTTTCAAGCAAACAAACGATTTGCAGAAGCTCTTATTCCAAGGAGTTTGGCCCTTTTTTATCCTCGGTACAATGATGGCTATTTCCAAAGGGTAGAGTACACCAAGGATACCGAATTTATACAGGATAACGCTCTTTATTTGGCAAGTGACAAAGAATTAGAGGATTTGACAGGGTGGTTGGAAGACGAAATTAAACAGGCTAAAGAAAAAGTTAATCCCTTTTATTTTGATTTAGGTTTTGAGGATGATCTTCAAGAGGAAGATACAGATATAGAAGATTTTAGGGCATCCTACGAGTCAATCGTGCCATCGGAATATCCGGTTAATGAAGATAGTACCGTTATGGTTCTGAATTTCTATCCTACAGGATCTAAGAGTGATATACAATTTTTAGAAGATATGTTTGCTGCTTATGAAAGCTTGTTAGTTGATATGAAACCAATGGATTATAATGCTCAAATGCAGGTTTTTTATGGGGGGAGGTTGCAGCGACATTTAGAAGAATTGACTTCTATTATGAGAGATGTATTAGGTAGTTTTGTTTCTGGAATAAGCAGTGTGATTTTATTGGTTATGCTTTATTTCTTTCTCAAAAAGTATTTGCATTATCGTAAAGGAGAGGATAGAGAACATAGTTTTATAGCTCATTTGATAAGAATGCCTTTACCTATATTAATAATTGGTGTTCCACTGATAAGTAGTTTGTTGTGGACATTTGGCTTGACCTATTTTGTTTTTGGAATGTTAAACACAATGACTTCTGTTCTGTTTGTCATTTTGTTTGGCCTTGGTATTGACTATGGTATTCATTACTACGCCCGATATATAGAATTACGATCTGATGGATTGGGCGTTGAAAAGGCCATATTAACGACCCATGAGACTACGGGTGAAGCTATTATTGTAAGCGCACTAACTACCGCAGTAGCATTGTTTGTATTAATTGTGGCTGATTTTAGAGGGTTTTCTGAGTTTGGATTTATTTCAGGTGTGGGAATACTTTTCGCTTTATTAGCCATGCTTTATTTACTCCCCTCAATCTTAATAATTCTGGAGAGGTACAACTTAATATTGTTTTCGAAGCGTAAGGAAAAAAAGGTTTATTCAACTCGAATTTTCCCTTTTTACCAGAGTGTGGTGGTGTTGGGAATGTTGATAGCAGGGATTGTATTATTAAGTACTGGAAATCTTCGGTTTCAGTATGATTTTGGCAAATTAGAGCCTCGCTTTCCTAAATATGAACAGTTTAGTAAGCTTTCTGGACAGGTTAGTACAAGTACTAGGAGAAACCCAGCCTATATTATTGCGGATGATGAAAAGCAAGTTCAGCAGTTATTAGAGGTCTTACGACAACGAGCCAATGTTGATAGTTTAAGCCCAACCATTGCTAGTATAGAAGCTTTACAAGAACGTTTCCCACTAAGTGAGACAGATAAAAAAATTAAACTAAATAAAATTAGTTATATACGTAAACTTCTATCGGATCCTTTATTGATCAATGATAGTTCGGATGATTTTGTACGTCTACGTAGAGCTTCACAGACTAAGACTGCACTAACTATTGAGCAAGTTCCTGATTATTTACAAGCCCAATTTGTATCTAAAGATGGTGAAATAGGTCGATTTGTAATAGTATATCCTTCGGTTGGATTATCCGATGGGAAGCAGTCTATTGCCTTTAAAGATGATGTCTCTGAAATTATTCTATCCGACGGAACAACAAAATACGCTGCAAGTACAAGTATTGTAGCTGCTTCGATGTTAGATTTAATGCGCTCTGAAAGTCCCTATATGGTTGGAGCCACTTTTCTAATTATTTTTCTTTTTATGCTGTTCACATTTAGATCCATAAAATGGTCCATCATAGCAATGTTACCGTTAATGATTGGATTGCTATTTCTATTTGGAATAATGCTAATCACTGGGTTTCAGTTTAACTTTTATAATTTGGTGGTACTACCTGCTATCTTAGGTATAGGTGAGGATAGCGGAGTACACTTGGCCTACCGGTATCGAGAAGAAGGTAAAGGACGCTTAGCTGTCGTTTTAGCTAGTACAGGGCAACACATAACCGTTGGTTCAGTCACCACTATGTTAGGTTTTGCAGGCTTATTATTTACGGCACATCCAGGTTTGCAATCGTTGGGAATTATGGCGGTACTTGGAATTGGAATGACCTTAGTAACATCCCTTACTTTTTTACCAGCTCTGTTACAATGGTTAGAGCTAAAGGGTAAAATCTAGTTTCAATTTGATGTAACTCGTTTGACTATTATTGTTTCCAAAAAGTGGAGGAAAATAATATTATCACAGTGAAGAGTTCTAATCGACCAATCATCATTAAAATGATTAGAATCCATTTTGCGGCATAAGGTAAAGTGGCAAAATTATCCGTTGGGCCGAATTCACCCCAAGCCGGGCCAACATTACCCAAAGCAGAAATACTCGCTCCAATACTGGACATTAAATCATAACCAAAAAGGCTTATCAATATGACTCCAATTCCAAAAATTAGAATATATAGAATAAAAAAACTTAGTACAGTGCGTTGAATACTTGGTTCTATTGCTTGATCACCTATACGAATAGGTATAATGGCTCTTGGGTGAATGATTTGTTTAATTTCACGTCCTAGATTTGAAATTAGTATCATCCATCTGACCATTTTTAAACCACCACTTGTCGATCCAGCACTAGCTCCAGTAAAAAAGAATAATAGTAGAACTGATGCCCCAAAGGTATACCATAGTTCGTAATCGTCTGTAACATATCCTGTAGTCGTAATTATGGCAACTACTTGAAAGCTACCATATTGAAGGGCCTCTAATAAAGTACGCCCATCAAAATACCATAGTGAAAAAGTAATTATAAAAATACCGATAACGGTGACAAAAGTATAAAAGCGCGTTTCGCGATTGTTAAAAAATGTACTCATGTCACCTTTGAAGAGTCGGAAATGCATGGCAAAATTTACGCCAGATAAAAACATAAACAATGTGACAATTACATCGATATAAACGGAATCAAATGCTGCTATACTATGGTCTTTGGTAGAGAATCCACCACTTGCCAGTGAAGTGAAAGCATGATTCAGCGCATCGAACCAATTCATAGAAGGGTGTAACCATAATAGCATAAATTCTAGAGCAGTCAATGCAAGATACACTACCCATAATAATTTTGCTGTTTCTTGTACTCTAGGAGTTAGTTTATCAGCGGTAGGTCCCGGAGATTCAGCTTGGAAAAGCTGCATGCCTCCAATACCGAGTAAGGGTAAAATTGCTAATGAAAGCACAATGATTCCCATACCTCCGAGCCACTGAGCTAGTGAGCGCCAAAATAGAAAGCTATGCGGCAGAGATTCTATATTTGGGTTTTGAAAACCAGTTGAAGTGATGCCACCCATTATAGTAGACCCTGTAGTAGTAAGGCCACTCATTGTTTCAAATACTGCATCAGTATATGAGGGTAATATGCCAGATATGATAAAGGGTAAAGCCCCTACAAGCGACAGAGTAATCCAAGTTAAAGCAACTACCATGAAACCTTCCCGAATACGTATCTCTTCAGTAGGCTTGAAGAGCCACCAAAGTAAACCGCCAGAAATAAATGCTATACCTGCTGAAATAAGAAAACTATGCCATGTATCCTCTGCATAGATTAAATCTATACCAACAGGGAAGAGTAGGGCGAAACCCAAAAAGAAAATGAAGGCCCCTAGAATACCTAATACAACCAAAAAATCAATTTTTGGGCGATTTAAACTGGATATAGGACTATTTGGCATAACCCTATTGAAATAATTGACTGACTTTATCTATTGCTTCCGGCAAACAAAAAACCATTACTCGATCACCTGTTTCTATATGCGTAATACCGGTTGCAATTTCTACCTTACCTTCGTGCAACCCCCCGCCAATAACACAGCCCTCAGGCAAGTGTGATTTATTTAACGGTTTCTTGGTAATTTTTGACCCATCACCTGCCTGTAGTTCAATCACCTCTGCTTTAATACCTCTTAATTCAGTAACAGAAATAACCTTTCCTTTACGAACATAACGATGAATTTCATTAGAAGCGGCTACTTTTTTATTGATTACTGCGTCTAAACCAATCGTTTGACTTAGGGGAATAAAATCTTGTTTTGAGATTAATGCCACGGTTTTTTTCACTTCTAGATGTTTGGCCATTAAACACGAAATAATATTTGATGCCTCGTCATCTGTAACGGCTACAAAAGCATCCATTTCACCTATTCCCTCAGTAGCTAATAGATCAGGATCGGTTGGGTTTCCGTGGAGAACCATAGCATTTTTTAGCTCAACTGCAAGATCATTAGCCTGTTCAAAATTAGGTTCGATTAGTTTTACACTCCATTTTTTTCTTTCATCCGAACACAATAGGCGTGCAATCATCCGACCAATAGCCGATCCTCCTGCTATCATTATTCGACTAAGTTCAGTTTCTTTTTTACCTGTGCTGGCTATAAGTCCAGGAATATCCTCTGTTCTAGCTAAAATGAAGATTTGGTCGTATGCTTGCATTTTAACGGAGCCACTAGGAATAAGCGTATGTCCGCGTCTGCCAATTGCAACAACGCGAAAGATTGCTTGAGCGTACATTTGAGCGTATTCTATTAAAGTTATTCCTAATAGAGGAGAGTGCTTATCCAACCGGATACCGACTAACTGCATTCTATTTTCTGCTAAATTTATTACATCACTAGCAGCTGAGCGCTTTAATAAGTGAGCAATATCTTTGGCAGCAATTAACTCCGGATGAATCATTACATCTATGCCTATGTCGCTTGGAGAAAGAGGGCTGTTTACTTGTGAGAATTCATCGCTGCGAACTCTCGCAATAACAGTTGCACATCCTAATCGTTTACCCATCATTGCCGAAATCATATTCACTTCATCCACATTGGTGACGGCAATTAACATGTCAGCTTCACCAACTCGAGCCTTTACTAAATCATTTGCAGATGTGGCACTACCCTCAACGGTTAAAACATCAAGGGTTTCCGTAGCTCTTTGTAGGCATTCTCTATCTCGGTCGAGTATAGTCACATCGTGTTTTTCTTTGGATAACACACTTGCTAAGTCATATCCAATTTCACCCGTACCGATTATAACAATCTTCAATGGTGCACAGTTAATTAAACAATAATAAAGCTACCATCTTTTAATCATAAATAAAAGAAAACAAGTATTTTCACACGTTTATTGCCAATAGTACCTTAGTATGATGGTACTACTTTAATAATCTAGGTGTTTCATTTTGAACACAACATAGCAATTAAGCAAAGAATTTGCTCGAATTCTTGGAGGAAAAGGAATATATATATATTGAAAGCATCGGAGGTGCTTTTTTTTATGGCTCGGTTCGAATAATGGCCAAAGAGTTAGCTAAGTTAAGTGAATCGAGTTAATTCTTATTCCTTTTTGTACGTTAGTAGTTGTTCAACCCGAATAATAGCATCTTTTAAATGAGCTCTTTGGATGCTATTTTCTGTTTCTTTGTCTAAATATTGTTTTAAGTCTTGTTCTAAAAAGGCTAATTCTGTTCGTATTAATGGTCGAATGTCAGAATTTTTTAGATCTACAGGATTCCTACTGCTGCCCATTTGATCCATATTTAAGAAAGAATCAAAACGTGAAAGATATACGCGTTGAAGGGTACGTCGATAGACATCAATTTCTCCTTTCTCCTCATAAATCTCTTTCCAAATTCCAAGGCGAAGGGATTGAAGCATTTCATCGGGGGGCAGTACATCCGATCCAAGTTCGGTATATTCAATCATACGAAGTAAGACGCTTGGATTTAGCACAGAATTAAGTAATCTACCCTGTAGAGATTGTATACGGTCAATACTACCAGTTGCTTGAATGTTTTGTAATATGTTGGTGTCCAAGAGCCAGTATGGAGTAGAGAAAACATGTTCATTCAAGAATTCTAAAGCACGAAGTTGATTTTCTTTGCTCACAGGGGTATAGACAAAACCATCTTGATCTGCCGATTTTCTGTTTTGATATCCCCCGCCAATATTAGTTGCAACGTGTCGAGAATAGCGTGACCACATACCGATTAGTTCTCCATATATCTCCTCTAGATCCTCATAGCCCTTACCTTCAGTATAGGTCCATTCCATTAATTCAGGAACAATTCGCTTTAAATTCATAAGGCCATAGGTGCTTGCTTTAACCGGATCATCCCCTAAATCTTCGGTTTGTGCGGATGGGTCATAGCCCGTTGAACCTGCAAACTTGTATACAGGATCTCCCGATTTTTCCATGATCCATGAATCTAGGGTCACCTTTTCATCTTCAGGTGTCTTTGCGTTTATAACCAACCTGTATCCCCAATTAACCGAATAGAGATCATAGGGGCCTATTTGACGAATGAAGCGAATATTTTCATCTCCTGGTTGAGCCACATAGTTCTGCCGAGCATATTCCATAATGGTTGTAGCAATGCCATACTTTTGGGTAAAACTACCCGATCGCAGTGAGTCTACAGGGTAGGCAGAACTGGACTGCATGTTGTGGGGTAGTCCTAAAGCGTGACCGATTTCATGTGAA
>MDTG01384154.1_pt1 | contig 15286 bp, 10 predicted proteins | sample 811421 | NCBI WGS metagenome assembly MDTG01 (sample SAMN05326645, study PRJNA326480) | marine metagenome | isolation source: seawater | place: Pacific Ocean: South East | collected 2011
GTGATCCATTCCTCAACCCAGCACCCCACGGAAATTCAACATAAGGTGGCCGAGGCGCTAAATATTGCGCTCCATGCAGTGCGCGTAGAAGTGCGGCGCATGGGCGGCGGGTTTGGTGGCAAAGAAAGCCAAGGCAATGCGCTGGCTGTCGCCTGCGCGCTGGCCGCTTCCTTCACCGGGCGGCCGTGCAAAATGCGTTATGACCGCGACGATGATTTCATCATCACAGGCAAACGCCATGACTGCCGAATTGATTATCACGTCAGTTTTGATGACAACGGCCGGGTGCAAGCGCTGGAGTTTACCCATTATTTCCGCTGCGGCTGGGCGCTGGATCTATCATTGCCAGTGGCAGATAGAGCGATGTTACACGCAGATAACGCCTATGACCTGCCGCATGTGACAATCACCTCGCACCGGCTCAAAACCAACACGCAAAGTGCCACAGCCTTTCGCGGCTTTGGCGGCCCGCAGGGGATGGTGGGCATTGAAAGGGTGATGGATCATATTGCCCATAGTCTGGCTTGCGATCCTGCGGACGTTCGCCGGCGCAACTATTACCCGGAAATGACCTGCGAGCCCGCCGCGCACCCGTCGATCACACCCTATCAGATGGAGGTGACCGATTTCATCTTAGGTGACATGACCGACAGCCTGTTGCAGCGTTGTGACTATCACGCGCGCAAAGCTGAGGTTGCGCGGTGGAATGGCCAAAATACGCTGCTGAAACGCGGCATTGCCTTTAGCCCTGTGAAATTTGGAATATCCTTTACGCTGACTCATCTCAACCAAGCGGGCGCCTTGGTGCAAATCTACACAGATGGATCTGTTTTGATCAATCATGGCGGCACAGAGATGGGCCAAGGCTTGTTTCAGAAACTGACACAGGTGGCTGCACGCAGTTTGGGGGCGCAGCAGGCGGTCATTCGCGCCTCAGCGACGGACACCAGCAAGGTTCCCAATACCTCTGCCACCGCTGCCAGCTCTGGTGCTGATCTCAACGGCATGGCGGTGCAAGCGGCCTGTGAAACACTTATTGGCAGGCTCAAGGATCATCTGGCCGAACAATATGGTGTAAACGCCACAGAGATCAGCTTCGCAGAGGGACAGGTCACCGCCCCTGGCCTCTCGCTCACCTGGCAAGAAATGATCGCCTCAGCCTATCAGGCGCGTATTTCGCTCTCCGCCACGGGATTTTACAAAACCCCGAACATTGCTTGGGATCGCATCAAGGGCGCGGGCCGGCCGTTTTTGTATTTCGCCTATGGCGCGGCGGTAACAGAGGTTGTGATTGATACGCTCACCGGCGAAAACCGTATCCTGCGCTGCGATATTCTTCACGATTGTGGGGCCTCTTTGAACCCAGCCCTGGACATTGGGCAGATTGAAGGCGGCTTTGTGCAGGGCGCGGGTTGGTTGACGATGGAGGAGTTGGTTTGGGACGCTGCGGGGCATCTCAAAACCCATGCGCCCTCAACCTATAAGATTCCGGCCTGTTCCGACCGGCCAGAGGTGTTCAATGTGGATCTGTGGCCCGGTCAGAACAGTCAAAAGACCGTTTACCGCTCAAAAGCCGTGGGTGAGCCGCCCTTCATGCATGGTATTTCGGCCTTTCTGGCGTTATCAAACGCTGTCGCGGCCTGCGGACCGCAGTATCCCGACTTGCAAGCGCCAGCCACTTCCGAGGAAGTGTTCAACGCCATCGCCAGGGCGCGAGCATCTACGCCATGAGTTTTGATGTTACAGGAACCAATGCGGCCATAACCGCCTACGGCGCCGTGACCCGTGTTGTGATTGCTGACATAAAAGGCTCTTCGCCGCGTGAAATCGGCGCATCGATGTTGCTTTGGCCAGGAGGACAAAGCGGCAGCATTGGCGGCGGTGCTTTGGAGTATCAAGCCTCGCAAGCGCCACAACCCGGCCTGCGGCGCTATCCGCTGGGGCCAGAGCTGGGGCAATGTTGTGGTGGGCATGTGACGCTGGTTACGGAGCACTTCACCAGGCCCATTGACATAACCGATGTCTTCATCCGCCGCATAGAGGGCGACATGGCGATGCCTCTGCCCATTGCACACTTGCAAAAGGCTCGGCGTAACGGCTCAGCGGACCTCACGGCGCTGATCTGTACCGCAGGCTGGCTTGCAGAAACCCTAACACCGGAAGCGCAACCGCTGTGGATCTGGGGGGCGGGGCATGTGGGACGGGCGGTCGTGCATATCGCCTCTCAGATACCAGACCTTGAGGTGACTTGGATTGATACCAGCCCAGACCGCTTTCCCAAGACCCCGCCCGAGGCCGTAACGCTGGTTCCGGCCGAAAACCCAGCGCCACTTATGGCTCATGCACCGCGGCACGCGCAGCATTTGATCTTTACCTATGCCCATAGTCTGGACCTGGAACTGTGCCACGCTGCTCTGCTGCGCGGATTCGATTTTTGCGGTTTGATTGGATCGGCCAGTAAATGGGCACGGTTTCAGCGGCGGTTGATGGCCTTCGGACATGCACCAGGAGCCATTTCAAAGATAACTTGCCCAATTGGTGATCCAAACCTTGGAAAACAGCCAATTTCGATTGCGATTGGGGTCACCCAAGCCCTATTGTCTTACAATATGAACGCCAAAACGCGACACAGGAGTGCTCTTCATGAGTAAGACACTTTTACACCTAGAGGGGCTGACAAAGGCCTACCCCGGTGTCATTGCCAATCAAGATGTGGGGTTTGACATCGGCACGGGAGAAATTCATGCGCTCTTGGGCGAGAATGGCGCCGGTAAATCAACTTTGGTCAAGATGATCTACGGATTAGTACGGCCCAATTCCGGGCGCATGCAGCTTTTTGATGCGCCCTACGCCCCCGAAGAGCCCCGTGCGGCACGGGCCGCGGGCGTGGCGATGGTGTTTCAGCATTTCAGCCTCTTTGAAGCTTTGAATGTGGCGGAAAACATCGCCCTCGGCATGGAAAACCCACCAAAACCCAGCGCCCTTTCAGCCAGGATCACGCAAGTCTCTGAGGCCTATGGCCTGCCGCTGGATCCGGAGCGGCTGGTGGGGGATCTCTCTGCGGGGGAGCGTCAAAGAGTCGAGATCGTGCGCTGCCTTTTGCAAGACCCCAGACTGCTCATCATGGATGAACCCACCAGCGTTTTGACCCCGCAAGAGGTACAAACCCTCTTTGCTACGCTGCGCAAGCTCAAGTCAGAAGGTACCTCCATTCTCTACATTTCCCATAAACTCGAAGAAATTCGCGATCTGTGTGAGACCGCAACCATTTTGCGCGCGGGGCGCAAGATCGCCACATGCGATCCGCGGGAAAAATCCGCACGCGAGTTGGCAGAGATGATGGTCGGCGGCACGCTCAACTCGGCAAAACCGCAACACGGCGCGCTCGGGGATGTGGTGCTAGACGTGGCAGATCTTTCACTTGCACCGCAAACAACCTTTGGCACAAGCCTGAAAAATATATATTTTTCCCTTCGCAAGGGTGAAGTCTTAGGGATTGGCGGCGTTGCGGGCAATGGCCAAGACGAGCTGGTTGCTTGCCTGTCTGGTGAAGTGGTCCGCCCGCAAGACCGAATCAAACTCAACACGATGGGCATTGGGCATTTGGCGCCAAATGCACGGCGCGCCTTGGGACTTTTGGCCGCCCCAGAGGAGCGTTTGGGCCATGCGGCCGCGCCCGATATGAGCCTGACAGAAAATGCCATGCTCACGGGGATGGTACGCAAAGAGCTGAGCCGTTCAGGCTTCCTGGACTGGCCGCGCGCCCGCGCTTTTGCGGAGGAGGTAATTGAAACCTTCGATGTGCGCACGCCCAATGCACAGTCTGCCGCGCGGTCCCTGTCCGGCGGCAATTTGCAGAAATTCGTCATCGGCCGCGAGGTTCTGCAAAATCCTTCAGTCTTGATCGTCAACCAACCCACTTGGGGCGTCGATGCAGCAGCGGCGGCGGCCATTCGCCAAGCCTTGCTAGACCTGGCAAGCCAAGGCGCAGGGGTCATCATCATCAGCCAGGATTTGGATGAGCTTATGGAAATTTCCACCAATTTCGCCGCACTTAATGCCGGCCGCCTTTCAGCCGCCCGCCCAATGTCGGACCTAAGTTTGGATGAAATTGGCCTCTTGTTGGGAGGCGCCGATGCTGCGGCTTGAAAAACGCCCAAACCCCTCGAAAACTTGGGCTTATATGGCTCCGGTTCTGGCGGTTTTTGCCACGATGATCGGCGGTGGCATCATGTTTGCAGCTTTGGGAAAGGATCCCTTTGAAGCCATCCGCACAATTTTCTATGATCCGCTGTTTTCTGAATTTGCATGGTATTATCGCCCGCAGCTTTTAGTCAAAGGCGCGCCTTTGATTATGATCGCCATCGGTCTGTCGATGGGGTTCCGCGCTGGCATTTGGAACATTGGCGCCGAGGGGCAATATATCATCGGTGCAATTTGTGGCGCAGGCGTGGCGCTGGCTGTCTACCCGGCGCAAAGCGCGTTCATTTTTCCAGCCATGATTTTTTTTGGTGCATTGGGCGGCTTTTTCTGGGCCATGATTCCTGCGGTTTTAAAAACAAAGTTTGGCACCAACGAAATCTTAGTTAGCCTCATGCTGGTCTATGTCGCAGAACAGCTTTTGGCATCTATGTCTCTGGGTTTGTTGAAAAACCCTGAAGGCTTTGGCTTTCCTGGGTCCCGTAATTTGCAGCAATACGCCAGCGCGCATAATGCAGAGCTTTGGACAGGCACCGGCATTCACATGGGCGTTATGTTTGCCTTCATCTCCGTGATTTTTGCCTATGTCTTACTGGCGCGGCATCAAATGGGCTTTCATATTCGTTTGACCGGGGAAAGCCCCAAGGCGGCCAAATTTGCCGGGGTCAATCCAAAGCGGCTTGTGGTTTATTGCCTTGGATTTAGTGGCGCTTTGGCGGGGCTGGCCGGCATGTTTGAAGTCTCCGGACCCAGCGGACAAATCAGTATTGATTTCAATGTTGGCTATGGGTTTACGGCCATTATTGTGGCATTTTTGGGCCGGCTCCATCCGATTGGCATCCTCTTGGCCGGCCTGCTAATGGCACTGACCTATATTGGTGGGGAGATTGCGCAATCCAGCCTCGGCCTGCCCTCTGCGGCGATCCAGGCCTTTCAAGGCATGTTGCTGTTTTTTCTACTTGCCCTCGACATGCTGACGAACTTCAAACTTAAATTAGCAAGTGCGGGGAGCCCCCCATGAAAATCTGCGGTGACCACCCAGACTTTATTTCAAACAGGACATATCTGTCATGGATTTAAGCTCAATCAGCCCAACTCTCTTGGTCGCCTCGCTCATGGTGGCCGCAACACCTATTTTATTGGCCGCAATTGGGGAATTGGTGGTCGAAAAATCTGGGGTTTTGAACCTTGGAGTTGAAGGTATGATGATCATCGGAGCCATTGCCGGCTTTGCCGCGGCCGTGGGGACCGGATCGCCCATCATCGGCTTTCTATGCGCCGCGTTTGGCGGGGCGGCCCTCTCATTAGTCTTTGCTCTTTTGACACAATTTTTTCTGTCAAATCACGTCGCCACGGGCCTGGCGCTCACGCTCTTTGGCCTCGGGCTTTCGGCACTTATGGGGCAAAGCTATATTGGGATTAAGCCCCCAGCGAGTGCGAAGTTGGATCTGCCTGTCATTAGCGACATCCCCGTTCTCGGTCCGGTGTTATTTTCTCATGACATAACAGTCTATATCGCCTTGGCCCTGGTTGCTGCGGTTTGGTGGTTCTTGAAATATACCCGCGGTGGATTGATCCTGCGGGCCGTGGGCGAAAGCCATGATGCCGCCCACGCTCTGGGCTATAAGGTCGTAAAGGTTCGCATTATGGCCATTATGTTTGGAGGTGCCTGCGCCGGGCTGGGTGGGGCAGCCCTCTCACTGGTGCGCGTGCCGCAATGGACCGAAGGCATGACAGCGGGAGCTGGATGGATTGCCTTGGCTATTGTTGTTTTTGCGAGCTGGAAACCCGCGCGCGTGCTTCTGGGTGCCTATCTTTTTGGCGGCGTTGCCGTTTTGCAGCTAAATCTCCAGGCCGCTGGTGTGTCAATTCCAGTTGAGTATTTGTCGATGTCACCTTATCTAATAACCATCATTGTGTTGGTTGTGATGTCAGCTCATCGCAACAAAGCTGCACTCAATGCACCCGCGGCCCTTGGCCGCGCGTTCCATGCCTCGCGCTGAGGTAATTTATTAACGGGGGAAAACCTAATGAACATTAAAACAATCCTAGCCAGCGCCGCGTTGGCGATGACAGCGGCCACGGGTGCGCTGGCCGAAAAAACCAAGGTCGGCTTTGTCTATGTCGGCCCAGTCGGTGATGGCGGTTGGACCTATGAGCATGACCAAGGCCGCAAGGCCGTTGTGGAAGCGTTTGGTGATAAAGTCGAAACGATGTATGTAGAGAGCGTTCCAGAGGGCCCAGATTCCGAACGCGTAATGACCAATATGGCGCTTAAAGGCGCTGATTTGATCTTCACCACCTCCTTTGGGTATATGGACCCGACCATCAATGTTGCGGCCAAATTCCCAAATGTGAAGTTCGAACATGCCACAGGTTATAAGCAAGCTGACAACGTTTCAGTTTATTCTGCGCGCTTTTATGAAGGCCGTGCGGTTCAGGGCCATATTGCGGGCCAAATGACAAAATCCAATATTATTGGCTATATTGGCTCCTTCCCAATTCCCGAAGTGATCCGCGGCATCAACTCTGCCTATATCCACGCCAAAGCAGTGAACCCAGACGTACAATTCAAAATTGTTTGGGCCTATACTTGGTTTGACCCCACCAAAGAAGCAGATGCTGCGAAAGTTCTCATTGAACAGGGCGCAGATGTGGTATTGCAACACACGGACTCCACCGCACCGCAGGCCGCCGCTCAAGCTGCCGGCAATGTGATTACCTTTGGTCAAGCCTCCGATATGGCGGCCTATGGACCAATGCCCCGCGTATCTTCGATCATCGATGACTGGGCCCCTTATTACATCGCTCGGACCAAAGCGGTCATGGATGGCACTTGGACCTCCACAAGCACTTGGGATGGTATCGGCGCCGGCATGGTCGGCATTGGTGAAATTTCAAGCGCCGTTCCTGCGGATATAAAGGCCTCGGCTGTAGCTCTGCGAGACAGCCTGGCCGATGGCTCCTACCATGCCTTCACTGGCCCGTTGAATAAACAAGATGGTTCCACTTGGTTGGCAGCGGGTGAAACCGCTTCTGATTACGGCGATGGCGGTTTGGCCGGCATGAATTTCTATCTTGAAGGCATTGAAGGCGACGTGCCAAACTAAACAAATCCGATATAGGTTTGAAAAGGGGGCCTCTGGCCCCCTTTTTGCTTTTGAACGCCGCGCAACTGTGCATGATTGCCCTATGGACGATTTTATCATCATTGGCGGCGGCATTGCTGGCATTTCAGCCGCAGCGCGCTTGTCGGAGCATGGGACTTGCCGGGTCTTGGAACGCGAGGCGCATTTGGCCTATCACAGCTCCGGGCGCTCGGCGGCGCTCTATGAGGAAAATTACGGCAGCCCTTCGACAACCGCGCTTGCAAAAGCTGGGCGCGCCGATTGGGACGATTTTCTGGACGGCGTACTCAGCCCACGCGGCTTCATGATTTTATGCCTGCACGGTGAAGAAACCCAGTTTGAGGCGGACCGGCGGCATATGGATCTGACCGAAATTTCGATAGCAGAGGCCCAGGCAAGCGTGCCGATCCTCGACACCCAAGAGGTTTTGCGCGCAGCCTGCAGCACAACCGCGCAGGATATTGACACCGATATGATGTTACAGCGCTTTACCAAACTCTTGCGCAGGAATGGCGGGGTGATTGAAACGCATCAATGCGTTCAGGCCATTCAGAAAATTGTTGGCGGATGGCAGGTCACCTGCCAAGAGCAGACATTCACGGCGCGCCGGTTGATTAACGCGGCAGGGGCTTGGGGCGATGAGATCGCCGCACTGGCCGGTCTTGCACCCATTGGGCTGACACCGATGCGCCGCAGTGTGGCACGACTGGCCGCGCCAGGCGGGCATGATCCTTCGACCTGGCCCATGCTTTTTGGCCCCGGTGAGCGGTGGTATGCCAAGGCCGACGCGGGTGCATTGATTGTCTCGCTGGCGGAAGAGACCCCCAGCCCGCCCATGGATGCTTGGCCACATGATCAGGATCTGGCCAAAGCTCTGGCGCGTTATCAAGACTATGTGACCGAAGAGATAACGCGGCCTATATCGTCATGGGCTGGCCTGCGCACGTTTTCGCCTGATCGCAATCTGGTCCTGGGTGCCGCGCCGCAAGAGGAGAGTTTCATCTGGGCCGTGGGACAGGGCGGATATGGATTTTTCACCGCCCCCGCCGCGTCGCAACTGGTGGCCGCGTCCGCGTTAGGCCGAAAACCGCAGCTGACGGCTGAAATTGTGGCGCAGCTAAGCCCAGCGCGTTTTATATCCTGACTTCGCCAATCTGCAAGAAACCGGGGGGGGCGTGATGCCCCACCCTTTGGATATTATCCATCCATCCGGATGGTGGCATTGCTGGGATCATAAGGGCTGTCTTGCACAACTTCGCAATCCCAAAGACTGTTGAGCATTTTCACCTGCAACTTTATACCCGGCACCGCAAGTTCTGGCGGCAGGTAGCCCATCCCGATAGATTTCCCAAAATGGACCGAATAGCCGCCGGAGGTAAGGCGACCAACTCGGTTCTCGCCATGATACAGTACTTCGCGGCCCCATGGATCCGCATCCTCCGGCCCATCAATCAACAGTGTGCAACATTTTACCCGAACCCCAAGCGCCTCCATAGCCGCTTTGCCATGAAACTCTTTCGACAGATCCAAAAAGCGTGGCAGATCAGCTTCAAGCGGTGTAGCATCGCGCCCCAGCTCTGTTCCAAACGCGCGATAGGACTTTTCCTGCCGCAGCCAGTTTTGCGCCCGCGCGCCCACCAATTTCATACCATGTTTTTCACCAGCTTTTTCCAGAAGATCAAACAGATAGTTCTGCATCTCCATCGGGTGATGCAGCTCCCAACCCAACTCGCCAGTATAGGCCACCCGGATCGCATCCACCGGGCACATGCCCAGCTCAATTTGCCGTGCCGACAGCCAAGGGAAACGCTTGTTAGAAAGCGCCGTGGCAGGGTCTGGATCATTAATGACGTCTCGCAATACATCCCGCGCCTTTGGACCTGCGAGGGCGAAAACGCCACATTGAGTGGTGACGTCTTGCAGCTCAATACGGCCAAATTCGGCCTCTTTGTCCTCAATCGCCTTTTTCAGATAATCTTGGTCATAGGCGCTCCATGCCCCAGCTGAAACCAGGTAGTATTCCTGCTCCGATAAGCGCACGATGGTGTATTCCGTGCGCGTGGTACCATGGCCGGTTAGAGCATAGGTGAGATTAATGCGGCCTACACGCGGCAATTTATTGCAGGTGAACCAATCGAGAAACGCCGTGGCACCCGGGCCTTTGACGATATGTTTTGTAAAGGCTGTCGCATCCACAAGCCCCACCCCTTCGCGGATGGCGCGGGCCTCTTCGACGGCATATTGCCACCAGGCTCCACGGCGGAAGCTACGAGATTTTTCGTCAAAATCTTCCGGCGCGTCCAATGGACCAAAATAATTGGGCCGCTCCCACCCGTTGACCCAGCCAAACTGCGCGCCGCGTGCCTTTTGCCGATCATAGGCCGGCGCGGTGCGCAGCGGCCTTGCGGCGGGGCGTTCCTCATCGGGGTGGTGCAGAACATAAACATGGTCATAGCATTCTTCATTTTTGCGCATGGCAAATTCTGTCGTCATCCAATTGCCGTAGCGTTTTGGATCTAGGCTGGCCATATCAATCTCAGCCTCACCATCCACCATCATCTGCGCCATGTAATAGCCAGTGCCACCAGCCGCTGTGATGCCAAAGCTAAAGCCCTCGGCCAGCCACATATTGCGCAGGCCGGGTGCTGGGCCCACCAAAGGATTGCCGTCGGGCGTATAGCAAATTGGCCCGTTGAAATCATCTTTGAGCCCACTTTCCTCGCAGGAGGGCATACGATGAATCATCGCCATATATTGCTCTTCAATCCGCTCCAGGGCGAGCGGGAAAAGATCGGCCCGGAAGCTCTCAGGCACCCCATGTTCAAACCGAGCCGGAGCCTCTTTTTCATAAACCCCAAGGATCCAACCACCGCGCTCCTCGCGCACATAGCTTTGCGCATCGGCGTCGCGGATCACCGGGTGCTCAGGGTTGCCCTCAGCGCGGTAGGCCACCAGCGCCGGATCTTGCTCCAAGACGACAAATTGATGCTCAACCGGAATGGCTGGAATTTTGATGCCCAGCATTTTCGCTGTGCGCTGCGCATGATTGCCAGAGGCGGTGACCACATGCTCAGCTGTGATCACAATTTGCTCCTCCGAGGGCACAAGGTTCCCGCCCTTTTCGATCATTTTCGTGCAGGTCACCTCCCAATGGCTGCCGGTCCAATGAAAACCATCCGCCTGCCACCGACGCTCAATGCTGACCCCCAATTGCCGCGCGCCCTTGGCCATGGCCATGGTGACATCCGCCGGGTTAATATAGCCATCCGTCTGATGATAAAGCGCGCCTTTAAGATCGTCGGTACGGATGAGCGGCCATTTGGCTTTAATTTCATCCGGTGACATGAAAACATAGGGAACGCCGCAGGTTTCCGCCGTTGACGCATATAGGCGATATTCATCCATCCGCTCCTCTGTTTGTGCCATCCGAAGATTGCCCACCACCGCAAAACCCGCATTCAAACCGGTTTCCTCTTCAAGGGATTTATAAAAATCAACCGAGTACTTGTGGATATGCGTAGTTGCATAAGACATGTTGAACAGCGGCAAGAGCCCCGCCGCATGCCAGGTCGAGCCGGAGGTCAGCTCATCGCGCTCAATCAACATGGTATCCCAACCGCGTTTTCCAAGATGGTAGGCAATGGAGGTCCCAACTGCCCCGCCACCGACAACCAATGCTTTTACTTGCGTCTTCATCGCGCACGACTCCTTTTTGCGTTGCGCATAGATTGCCCTAAGACGGCGTAAAAAGGGAAGTCGCGCCGACGTCCCAGTTGCAAAAACCGACCTCACAAGATTTTTCACACCAAAATATATCATCCCAAGGCGATTCTGTCGCTGCTAAGCACCCTTGCAGCGCGTCATGTGGCGGGGTAGACGCGAGCGATCCCGGCGAAGATCACTTATATCGCTGGACGATGAGACGCCGCATCTGGACAGGCATGATGATGACAAAAGAATGGCAAAAAATTCTCAGCGTAATTTTCTGCATCGCGATCTGTGCCGGGGCGGGCCTTGCGAATCCGCCAGAAAAAGGCGCTGTCACAAAATTGCCGATACCGCGTTACGTTTCTTTAAAGGCCAGTGAAGGCAATGTGCGGCGCGGACCGTCGCTCACCCACCGCATTGATTGGATCTTGAAGCTGCGCAACATGCCTTTGCAGGTAGTGGCCGAACATGGCCATTGGCGCAAAGTGCTTGATTTTGAGGGCGCGGGCGGCTGGATCCATTATTCACTGCTGTCAGGCAGCCGCACGGTCATGGTCGTACAGGATCATCTGGATCTGCGCAATCAACCGGCAGCTCAGTCGCTGGTCACCGCAAAGCTTGAGCGCAACGTGCTGGCGCGGCTTTTGTCCTGCAATCCCAATTGGTGCCGGCTGTCATCCGCAGGCTATAAAGGCTGGGCCCCAAAAACCGCGCTTTGGGGTGTCACCGAAGCAGAAATCTTCGACTAAGCTACAATCCGCGATTGCGCAGCAAGGCGGTCGCATCCGGCAATTTTCCGCGAAATGCCACATAAAGCTCCTGTGCATCCGCACTGCCACCTTTCGACAAGATATTGTCCTGCAAAGCCCGCGCCCGTTCCATATCAAACGGTCCACCCGCTTCCTCAAAGGAGGCAAATGCATCCGCATCCATCACCTCTGACCACATATAGCTATAATACCCGCTCGAATAGCCATCGCCCGCGAATACATGGGCAAATTGCGGCGTCGCATGGCGCATCCCAATGGCCTCCGGCATGCCAATATCTGCCAAAACCTCTGCCTGCCGCGCCATGGGGTCTCGGGGGGCGTCAGCTTCATGAAAACTTAAATCCACAAGCGCAGAAGCAATATATTCAACAGTCTGAAATCCCATATCAAATGTCGCAGCCCCGAGCATACGCTTGAGCAAGTCATCGGGCATCACCGCGCCGGTTTGCGCATGAATGGCAAATTTTTGCAGAACTTCAGGCACTTCAAGCCAATGCTCATACAGCTGACTTGGCAGCTCGACAAAGTCGCGCGCCACCGAAGTGCCAGACACGGACGAATAGCTGACATCACTCAACATCTGATGCAGCGCATGGCCAAATTCATGAAACAAGGTGCGCGCATCGTCGAATGACAGAAGCGCGGGCGCATCGCCGGAAGGCTTGGCAAAATTGCACACATTGATAACAGTTGGAGCCCGCGCGCTTGGCCTCTTACGCTGGCTTTGCAAAGCGCTGCACCAGGCGCCAGATCTTTTGCCGCTACGGGCGAAGTAATCGCCAATAAACAACGCTATATGCGCGCCGTCGCGGCGAACCTCCCATACCCTCGCATCCTTGTGATGCAAGGGCAAAGACAACTCTTGAAAGGTCAGGCCAAACAGGCGGCGCGCGCAGTCGAAAGCCGCCTCAATCATCTGATCTAATTGCAAATAAGGCTTCAACTCCGCCTCATCAAGATCGTGTTCAGCCCTTCGGCGCTTTTGTGCATAGTACCGCCAGTCCCAAGCCATAAGCGGTCCACTCAGCCCGTCTTGCGCCATCATTTGGGTCAAGATTGCCGCATCTGCCTGCGCCCGCATCTTCGCTGGAGCCCAAATCTGCATCAGCAAATCACGCACACGGGCGGGTGTCTTGGCCATCTGGGTTTCCAACTTGAAATCGGAAAAACTCTCATACCCAAGCAAGGCCGCCTGCTCTTGCCGCAGGCGCAAGGTTTCAGCAACGATGTCTCGGTTGTCTGTCTCGCCACCATTCGCGCCCCGCGCCGCCCAGGCTTTATAGGCCACCTCGCGCAGGTCCCGACGGCTGGAAAACTCTAAAAATGGCACGATAATTGACCGCGATAGGGTCACCACAGGAGCATCAAACCCCTTTTCCTGCCCCGCAGCTTGCGCGGCCTGCACCACGAAATCAGGCAAGCCCGCGAGATCATCTGCCTGCAATGGCAGGGCCCAGTCCCGTTCATCAGCCAGCAGATTTTGCATGAATTTCGTACCCAAGCTGGCAAGACGCGATTTGAGTGTGGCCATGCGCGCGGCCTCTGCCCCGGTCAGCTTAGCGCCGGCCCGAATGAAGTCGCGACGGGTGAGCATCAAGACCCGCTCTTGCTCGGGCGACAATCCCAAAGCGGCACGGCGCGACCAGAGATCTTCGATCCGCGCAAATAGCGCGACATTCGACGTCACAGCAGAGGCATAGGCCGACAGCTTTGGCGCAAACTCCCGTTGCAGCTCTTCGCGCAAGGGCGTACTATCGGTGCTTGCGAGGGTGTAAAACGCCGCCGCCAGCTGATTGAGCGGCTCTTCAGCCAATTCCTGCGCCTCGATCGTATTTTCAAAGATGGGCGCTTCCGAAGATTTCCCAATCGCTTGCATTCCAGAACGCGCATGATCCAATGCCGCATCCATAGCTGGTGCAAAATCAGTGTCTGATATGTGATCAAAAGGCGCGAGGCCAAATGGTGTGGTCCAAGGTTCAAGCAGGTTCATATCAAGACTTTCCATCCGAAGGCTGTGAGCAGCAAATTGGGCAATCAGCCCGCGATTTGGTTTTAATCACACGGTTTTGCGCATCGAGCACATTGTAGATCGCCATCTGGCCCCGCAAAGGTGAACCAGCGCTCAAAATATATTTCAACGCCTCCGCCGCCATGAGGCTGCCAATAATTCCGGGCAAGGCTGCAAAGACCCCGGCCTGCGCACAGCTGGGGGCCAACTCTGGTTTGGGCGCACTGGGAAACACACATTGATAGCACGGACCGGAGCCTGCGGGATCAAACAGCGCGAGCTGCCCTTCCCATTGGCTCAAGGCACCGCTGACCAAGGGTGTTGCGCGCGCCACGCAGGCCGCGTTCACCACATAGCGTGTCTCAAAATTATCCGTACCATCCAGCACAATGTCATATTGGCCGATCAGCTCTTCCACACCCTCGCCAGTGAGGCGGTGATTGTAACTGTTCACAGCAACATAGGGGTTTAATTCGCCAATGGCCTGGGCCGCGGAGGTGACTTTGGCGCGGCCTATATCGGCGTCGCGGTGAATAACCTGCCGTTGCAAATTACTGGCCGCTACCGTGTCATCATCAACAATGCCGATGGTTCCAACCCCGGCAGCCGCCAAATATTGCAGCGCCGGCGCGCCCAGCCCGCCTGCACCAATCACCAAGACTTTTGCGCCGCGCAGCCGCATCTGCCCTGCCCCACCAATCTCGGGCATAACGATATGTCGCGCATAGCGGTCCAGCTCAGCGTCCGACATCCCTCCCTCGGAGGCGTGCATCGGCGCTACGGCACGAGACCGTAATTTGCGCAGGCCCTGCCGATAGATCCAAGTAATCGCCGCAAAAGCCGCAATGATGGCCCAGAGCTCCCACGAACCCCCGGTGTTTTGCCGCAACGGATGACCATCGGGCAAAATCACATGAGCGAAAATTACCGCTGCAAACACCACCGCAATCATGACCCAGCGTTGACGATTAGGCGCGCCCATGGCCCAGCCAATGCCCCAAAGAACCGCACAGATTGTTCCAACAAGTATCATGAGCCGCGCCCTGTGGAGCCAAATCCACCGGTGCTGCGCAACGTCGTGTCGAGCTCTGACACCTGAGAAAATTTGGCCTGAACCACCGGTGCCACAACCATTTGCGCAATTCGGTCCCCGTGGCGCACCGCAAAGACCTCAGTGCCAGTATTGAGCAAAATCACCCCAAGCGGACCTCGGTAGTCACTATCAATCGTGCCGGGTGCATTGGCCAATGTGATCCCGTGTTTCAAGGCAAGCCCAGATCGCGGGCGAATTTGCACCTCATAGCCCGCAGGTATGGCCAGACGCAGCCCGGTGCCAATCAATACCCGCGCGCCAGGCGGCACAACAACATCTGCACGACCCGAGAAATTGGCCCGCAGATCTGCACCAGCGGCGCCGGGAGTGGCATAGGCCGGCAGGCCGAAGCTCGAATCAGCCCCCTCATCCCAGATCA
>MDTG01400921.1_pt1 | contig 15286 bp, 15 predicted proteins | sample 811421 | NCBI WGS metagenome assembly MDTG01 (sample SAMN05326645, study PRJNA326480) | marine metagenome | isolation source: seawater | place: Pacific Ocean: South East | collected 2011
AAAGAAAGAATAACAAAAAAAACAAAGCTTATACAAATTACTCATGCTGGTGGAGAGCCAGTTAAAGATATAAAAAAAATTGCCAAATATGCAAAAAAAAGAAAAATTTATTTACTTGAGGATTGTAGTCAATCAATTGGAGCAAAGGTCAATGGAAGGTTGGTTGGATCATTTGGTGATATAGCCGCTTTTTCAACAATGTATAGAAAAAATCTTGCAGCTAATTCTTCTGGTGGTTTAATATTCACTAAAAATCTTAAAATTTTTAAAAAAGCTTTAGCCTACGGCGATAGAGGTAAAATATTATGGAAAAAAAATCTTGATTTCAGAGATCCGGGAAATAGTTTATTTCCAGCTTTAAATTGGAATACAGATGAATTTACTTGCGCAATTGGATTAGCAAACTTAAAGAGATTAAAAAAAACGAACTCTATGAGAAAAAAATTTCTAAAATATTTAATCTTAGAATTAAAAAAACAAAAAATTATTTCATGTAAACCTTTAAATTATAACGATGGATATTCTCCATTTTTTTTTCCAATAATGTTTGACAAAGAAAAATTAAATATTTCAAAGAAGAAATTCTGCGAAGCACTTATCAAAGAAGGAATTCCGTTAGGAATACACTACGGTTGTGTTGTTTCAGATTGGAAATGGGCAAACGTTTACTTTAAAAAAAAGTTCAAGACTAATAATGCCACATCAACGAGAAATAGCTGTTTTCACTTATACTTAAATGAAAATTATAAACTTAATGAAGCAAAAGATATTGTTAAAGCTATAAAAAAAATTGAAAATTTTTATATTCGTTAAAGTTAAAATAATTATATTTTATGAAGATATTGATTACTGGTTTCTCAGGTTTCTTAGGTAATTCTATTGCTAAATTTTTCTTAAAAAAAAAATTTGAAATTATCGGCTTATATAATAACAAAAGACCATCTAACTTGTCGAAAAATCTCAAAATTTTAAAAATAGATTTAAGAAAAAAAATTCCAAAAATTAAATTTGATATATTAATCCACTGTGCATCACGTACCCATGTAAATTCAATTGAAAATAGTAGACTCAAATCAGACAATGAAAAAATTACAAAAAACATATTAAAAATTTCTAGTAATTGTAAAAAAATTTTTTTTATTTCTTCTTTATCTGTTTACGGAAAAATTAAAGACAATTTTATTAACGAAAAAACGAGAATATTAAAACCAAATATTTACGGAAAATCTAAATTAGAAAATGAGCAATTATTTATAGAATATTCAAAGAATCATAATATACCGCTTTTTATTTTTAGATTGCCTGGAGTAGTTGGTAGAAATTCACATTCTAATCTTATTTCCAATTTATTTGAAAAAATCAAAAACAAAGAAAAAAGAATACCCATTTACAATAAGAACTCAAACTTTAACAACATTATACATGTAGATGAGATATGTAATTTTATTCTTTTTATTTTAAAAAGAAAATTCAAAAATATATTTTATATTTTATTGTTATCTAGCAAAAATCCCGTAAGGTTCTTAAACGTTGTAAAACTAATTGCAAAAATCAACAAAAAAAAAATAAATCTAATTTATAAAAAATCTGAAAAAAAAAGTTTTTTAATAAAAAATGATTATGCGAGGAAAATTGGTTTTAAGCCTTTATCAGTCAAAAAAACAATAGAAAAATTCTGTAAAGGTAATATTTAAAAATTTTTTTGCAGAAAATTTTTAGAAAAACTTCCTTTTGCACTATATATGTTAGTAAGTTCATGAAACCAAACATCTCTCACAAGTCTATTTTTCTCATTAATATATTTTTGACGCAAATTCATAAGTAATTTTTCATTAAAATCATTTTGAATTTTTGATAAAGTGAAATCTCCTTTTTCTAGGAAATTACAATATTCTTTAACTTCAATTAAATTTTCATCAGCGTTATGATCTTGATATATGATTTCATCATCTGATGAATAATATGGATCATGATACTTATTTGGTAAATTTAAGTATTCATGAATTTCGATTTTTTTTCCATTTTTTTTCCAAAACATCTTTTTTAATGATGATCTAGATGCTTTATTGGTTGGGAACGCCTCAAAAATTCGTGGGTTATTAAGAATTAGACTTTTTTTATTATGCAAAAACATTGCATAATCTAGTGGTCCAGAAGTAGAGCCTGAAAAAAAAAACTCGCAATTTTTAATAATAAATAAATCTAAAAATTCTGTTTTATCTCTTAAAAATGAGTAATCTAGAAAACCATCCTTATCATTTTGATACAATCTTTTATTAGATATTCTTCCAATTCTTATTACAAAAAAACCCCTATTTATCAAATATTCAATTGAACTTTTATAAATTTCTACGTCAGAATTTCTTATAATTCTTCTTGAATAATCTTTCCTATACTCAGGATCTCTTACATGCAAACAAACATATTTTCTTTTATCAATATTTAAGCCATGATTTTTTAAAAAATTTCTACAAAAATTAATTTTATCATTTTCAATATCCAATTCTAATTTGTTAAATTCATATTTTGGAAGACTCTCAAAATTCATTTTTTTTTCAAATTCTTTGATATAGGGTTTATATAAAATCTTATAATCTCCTATTTCCGGGAAAAAATTTGCTTCTGAAATTTTAATTTTAAAAAATTTTTTGAGCGCTATTGCTGTAGATCTTTTTATCAAAAATTCTATATTTAGAAAAAAAGTTATAAATATTTTTATAAAGAAATAATTTTTTTGATTTGAGTTATTTATAATGACATTATTAATTAGATAATTATTACAAATGTGATACCCCAGTGATTTTTTAAAAATATTTGGTGTCACTAATATCAATTTCTTATTTGTAATAAGTTGCGCTGATTTAATTTGATCAGCGATTGTTCCAAACGCGTAAGGTAAAACAGTTATAATAAAATAGGGATTTTTTTTTATAGTATTTAAGAAATTTAAAATTCTATAAAACATAAAAATTTAGAGAGACCAACCATCATCTACTATCAAATTTTGCCCTCTAATGTACTTGGATTTATCTGACATTAGAAATTGTATGGATCCAATAATATCAGTTGCATCAAGTAAACCTTTTTTTCCACAAGATTTTTTATATTTTTTTATAAATTTACTTGGTTGCTTATCTTTTATGCCCCCTGGACTTATACAATTAACTCTTATGTTTTCTTTACTAAACAACTTAGCTAGATATTTCGTTAGATGAATAATCCCCGCTTTTGACGTGGAATATTCAACAGGACAATTTATTTGTGAATTTTTGTAATGCCAAAACTTAGGTGCACTTACACCTAATATTGATGAGATTAAAATTAAATTTCCAAATTTTTGTTTTTTATATATCTGTGTTATCATTTTTGAGAATATTATAAGTGACCCTAATAAATTCCATAAATTATCCTTAATTGAATTTTCATTTATATATTTAAAATCTTTAAATAATTTTTTATTTTTTGGATACATGCAGTAAATTGTTGTATCTATTCTTTTAAATTTCTTTATACAAAATCTTATCAAATTTTTTATATTCATCTCTTTTGTTAAATCTTTTGAAAAAGTCTCTATGTTTTTTGAATGATTATTTTTTTTAATTTTTAATAATTTCTTTTTATCAAAATCTGCTAGTACTATATTTAAATTTTTATCATTTGAGATCTTTTTGGTTAACTCAGATCCAATTCTGCCGCAAGCGCCAACTATTAAAATTGTTTTCATATATCTATAATTTTTTTACTAGCTTATAATCAAATTCGTCATCAATATCTATTGATCTTGATCGAGGCATTTCTATAAATTTACATTTTCCTGATAAAAGATTGTTAAATTTAAGAACATAATCAGTTTTAAACACAAAACATGCGTTATTCATATCATAACATTTAGGAGCATCTTGTCTTCTATAAATATTTTTTTTGTTTATTACTTTCTTAATTTTTTTTTTTATCAATTTTTACCATATTAAAATAAGGATTTCTAATTGATGGATTCACTGTGAATACAAAATCTAATTTTTTCCTTGTTGCTAACTTAATACACCTCAAAATATCTTTTTTATTTCTAAGGGGACTTGTTGTTGGTAATGAAACAATATAATCAACTTTATAATTAATCTTTTTCAAATATCTAATAGCATGTCTCCACGCTTCTAACTCAGGAGTGCCATCTAATGAAAGATGTTTTGGTCTTTTAAAAGGAACTTTTGCCCCATTTTTTAAAGCCTCTAACATTATTTTTTTACTGTCAGTTGATACAAATACATCTTTTATAATACTTATTTTTTTTGCTTGAGTAATTGAATTAGCAAGTAAACTTCTATTTCTAAAATTCAATAAATTTTTATTTTTAATTCCTTTTGAATTACCCCTAGCAAATATGAAACAAACTACCTTCATATATTTTTTTTCTTTAGTGTTTTTATGAGTTTCACAATTTGTAAACCCTCTCTAAATGTGCAAAAATTTAAAAAATTTTCTTTTTTAATATTGTTATGAACATTTAATAAAGAGTGGTTTTTTTTTAGTTTGAATTTAAAAATTTTGTATTGATTTGTAAATATATTTCTAATTTCGATTCTAGAGTTTATAAGATCACATACTATTGTTCTATTTTTTTCATTAACAATTATTTCTCTTTTGTTTATTTTTGTAAAATAATCTAAGTAAAAAATACTTTTAATAGATTTTTGAAAACACGAGAAAAATAGTATATCATCAGAGTCTATCGACAAATTTGATATTTTTCCAGAATAAGAGTTATTTATTCTACTAATTTTTCCAAATAAAAATTGTGCGTAGTCAATTTCATGACTAAGATCTAAGGCGACGCCTCCACCTTTTTTTTTTGATGATGAATAAGAGGATTTGTAATCTATGTTTTTTCTCCACTCTGGTAAGAAACTCATACAAGATATATAAACAGAAAAAACATTTCTCAAGTTTATTATCTTTTTTAATTTTTTTATCATTTCGTGAAATCTTAAATTGTAATTAATTAAAATTTTATTTTTGGTGTATTTTTTTTCAAATACTTTATTAAATAAGGGTTTTTCAACAAGAACCAACGTATCTTTATAAAATTTCTCTATTAAATCAAGATGACTTTGATGATCTGAAGTTTTTGATGCTACAATAATTAAATCTGGTTTCAAACCTTTTATTGAATTTTGTTTATTTAAATATTTATTTGATTTTCTGTGGCTAAAAAAAAATATCTTTGGTTTATTATATACTTTTTTTAAAATATCAACATGTTGCAACGCAATAGATCCTGTTCCAAATATTAAAATAGTTTTCATAATTTATTAGAAATTTCCCTTAAAATTTTTATAATCTGAACCTAAGTCAAGCCAATTTTCATAAATAGGAAATAGAGAAATTTTTTCATTTTTTTTTTTAAGATGATTAACAAGTTCTTCTATATTCTTAAATTTATATTTTTTAATATATTTTATAATTTTTGATGAAAATATATATATGCCAGCATTAATCTTGAAATCTATTGATGGTTTTTCTTCAAAGGCTTTAAATAAATTATTTTGAGATTTGACTACACCATAAGGATTTTGATATCTAAAATGCTTAATGCACATTGTCATCAAACTTTTTTTTTTTGAATGAAATTGAATAACTTCATTTAAATTAATATCAGAAATAACGTCACAATTTAAAACAACAAAATTTTTTGATATTTTTTTTACTAATCTTAAAGATCCGATTGTTCCAAGTGGTGTCTTTTCTTCCAAAAAGTTAACATTAATTTTTTTATCATAGTTTTTTTTAAAATATTTTTTTATTTTTTGCTTTAAATAATAGATAGAGATATAAAAATTCGAAAATCCTTGGCTACTTGATTTATCTATTATGTGCTGAATTAAAGCTTTATTTTTAAATTTTAATAAGGGTTTCGGACATAGTTTTGTAAGTTTTTTTAATCTTTTTCCAAAACCACCTGCCATTATCACAATATCGAAATTATTAGATTTTTTCGTTTTGTTTTCTTTTTTTGAATAAATAAATAATAAATTTTTATTTTTTAATACTGGTATATGGTCAATCCTATATGTATTTAGGATCTTTTTTGCATTTTCTTCAGAAAAATTTTTTGACTGAATTGTGACTGGTTTATAATTGATTATAGATTTAATTTTATCATTAAGCTTTAACCCTTTAAGAAAACCTCTTCTTAAATCTCCGTCAGATATAGTCCCAATTAGTTTTTTTTTTTTATTTACAATTATTGATAGTTTAATTTGATTTTCATTAAGATTATTTATTAGTTCCTCAATAGAAGCATCTAAATTTAAAGTTTTTTTGTTTAGTTCCCTATTTTTAATGATCATCTTAAAATTTTAAGTCAAAAAAAGTTTTATTTTTATGATCTTTTAAATTGATATCTTTTATTACTCTAATAATGTTTTCAGTAGTATTTTTTTTATAAAATAGATTCTTAATATCTTTTTTCGTTGTTTTTTTTATATTAATTGCCTTTTTAATTAATTTAATAATATTTTTTTTTTGTGCTTTTGAATTTAGAATAGAGTTTGATTGTATTCTTCCTTTTTGTCTAGATCCAATATTAATTGTATATTTTTTAAAAGATGGCATTTCTAAAATTCCACTAGATGAATTTCCTACAATACAATCAACATAATTTAATAGAGAGTAATAGTAAACATCTCCAAAAGATTTGATAATAACAGAATTAGTATTTTTTTTTACAAATGTTTTTATGTTTTTAATTATATCATTACTATTCAGATCTACACCTGGGTAAGTAAATATAATTCTCATTTTTTTAAATTCACTCAACGCTTTTAAAGTTTCTCTAATCACCAAACCTGTCTCATTTGAGCTATAAGTAACCGGCTGTATATTAACCAAAATATTTTTTTCTGTGAATTTAAATTTAAACTTTTCCTCTATTTTTTTTTTTGGTAGAAATTTTGATTTTTTAATATTCTCTGCTCCTAAACCTCCAAAGGTAAAAATCTTTTTTGGGTCCTCGCCCAATTGTATTAGTCTTTTTTTATAGCTAGGATGAGATACAAAATGAATGTTTGATAATTTTGAAATACAATGTCTAAAGGTATCATCCATCGAACCTGATGTTAATTCTCCTCCATGAATATGTGCAATTTTTACTCTTGAAAGAAAAGCACTAATGGCACATGATAAAATCTCAAATCTATCTCCTAATATTATTAATACGTCAGGTTTAAACTTTGATAAATATTTAAAAAATTCTATTGAAAGGTTTTTGGAGTCTCTAAGTAAGTGATAGGAATTATTAGATAAATTTTTTATCATAATTTTTTTTGAAATTTTAATTTTGTTCTCTATAATATCTCTTACAGTATATCCAAATTTTTTTGATAAATGGGACCCAGAAACAACTGTTTGACAATTAATATTATTTTCTCTGCTTAATCTTAGTATTAATGGTTTAAGAATAGAAAAATCTGCTCTAGTAGTTGTAAGAATTGTTATTTTCAATTTATTTCAATTTTTTGATTAATTTTAAAATTTTTTATAGCTTTTTTTCCTACAATTTTATCCCAGTATTTAGGAGAAATTCCATTTTGGGGTCTCTTACAAATAAGATTTTTTTCATCAAATAATTCTCCTTTTTTGATATCAAATTTAGCAAAAATTGATTTTCTAACTAATTTTTTTGTTTTAATTTCGTCTTGATTGGGTTTTTTTGAACTTTTGCCCATAATTATGGAAACATCTCTTATAAGTTTGACATACTTTGAAAAAACTTTTGGCTCAAAACTTGCTTTATGATCCGGTCCTTTTAATCTTTTATTTAATGTTATGTGTTTTTCGATTACCTTAGATCCTAATGAAGCAGCTAAGGCACCTGTGATAATATTTTGCGTATGATCAGAATATCCAACATCAGTTTTAAATTTATTTTTAATTGTCTCAATACAATTTAAATTTATATCAACGTCTTTTGTAGGGTAGCTAGTTGTGCAGTGCAAAATTGTTATATTTTTTTTTTTTAATTTAAATTTTGTGAGACATTTTAATGCGTAATTAATATCACTCAAATCTGACATACCGGTTGATAAAATTACATTATTTGCTTTTTTTGATATTTCATGAAGTAAAGGTGTATTATCGATTTCTCCAGAAGGTATTTTTATATTTTTTATTCCTATTTTTATTAATTCATTTAGACTTAGAATATCAAAAGGTGAGGTTAAAAATCCAATTTTTTTTTTTTTTGAATAGTAAAATAAATTTAAAATTTCTTTAGAAGTTAGTTCAAATTTCTTAAGCAGTTCATATTGATTTTTATATTCTTTATCTTTTTGATAATCTACCAATCTAGCCTGTTTTGTTACAAGTCTATCAGCTTTAAATAATTGGAACTTTACAAAATCTGCACCACTTTTTTTGGCACAATCAATAAGCTTTTTTGCTAATCTAATACTTCCATTATGATTTACACCTATTTCAGCTATAACTTTTACTTTATTTCTCACAGTAGAAACTTTGTACCATAATTTATATGTTCGGACTACTTGGTATATTAATTATTCTTTTTTCTAAATTCTTTGAGTTTTTTAAGTTCATTTTTGGGCAATTTTTTAAATAACTTATTGAGTCAAGTAATTGCCAAACTGGCCTTGTAGAAATTTTATTATAATTTGTTTTTTCTAATATTTTATTACGCGTGTTTAATTCAGGTGAATTAAGGATTATTGTTTGTAACCAATAGTTGCTTTTAGAATTTTTGGGTTCTTTAAAAAGTTTTAAGAAGGAGAAATTTTTAAATAAATTTTTATAATTCAAATAGACATTTCTTTTCATTTTTAAGATTTTTTTTAAATTTATTATCTGAGCAAGCCCTAAGGCACAATTTATATTTGGCAGCCTGTAATTATATCCAAGTTCATCATATTGGTATAAATATCTATGTTTTACTTTTGAAATTTGAGATATATGTCTTGCTTTATCATAAATCTTTTTATTATTAGTTATCAATGCCCCTCCGCCTCCACTAGTAATTATTTTATTTCCATTAAAACTTAATATTCCTGAAAGACCAAAAGTTCCTACATGTCTTTTTTTATAGTATGTTCCAAGAGCTTCAGCTGAATCTTCAATTAAATTAATTTTGAATTTAGCACAAATATTCTTAATTTTATCTATTTCTGCTGCGTGACCAAAAGTATGCAAACATATAAGAGACCTAATTATTCTTTTGGTTTTTTTGTTTATTGAATAAGTTTTTTTAATTATTAAAATCTTTTTTAAATAATTTTCTAGTTTAAAAGGGTCTATGGCTAAATCTTTATCTCTTACGTCAATCAAATGAGGAATCGCTTTACAATAGATAGTTGCATTTGCTGAGGCAATATAATTTAAATTTGGCATAAGAACTTCATCATTGGTTTTTACTCCCGATGTTATTAAAGATAAGTGGATGGCAGCAGTGCCACTAGATGTTAATACTACATATTTTGATTTAGTAATTTTTTTAATTTCATTTTCAAATTTTTTATGAAAGTAACCAAATGAGGATACCATGCTTTTATCAATAGCTTCATTAAGATACATTTTTTCTTTACCTTTTAAATATGGTTCATGTAAATGAGTAAATTTTTTTTTATTAAATCTTTTTTTTAGTGAAGTTATTAATCGAGTAATTTCATTTTTTTTATTATACTTAGTGAGCACGATTTTAAATGATGTATTTTGAAGTAGTAAGTTTTTTTTTTTTATTTTTTTTATACCACTCTATAGTTAATTTAAGTGCCTTTTTAAACCCTTCCCTTCCACCATACTTTGGTTTCCAAGATAACAACTTTTTAGATTTTTTATTTGATGCAAATAACCTATAGACCTCGCTATTCTTGGGTCTTATCCTGGCCTTATCAATTTTAACAGTAAATTTATAGCCAAAATCTTTTTTTAATATTTTAAGAATATCTTTTATGGATATTTCAAAATTACTTCCTATATTTATTGTCTCTCCAATAATTTTTTTTTTTGTTTTCATCGCACATATAAATGCATCAATTGTATCCTCAACATATGTTAAGTCACGTGTTGGTGAAATATTTCCTAGCTTTAAAATCTTTTCGTTATTCAAAATTTGAGAAATAATCGTTGGTAAAATTGCTCGATTGGATTGTAATGGCCCAAAAGTATTAAAAGGTCTTAATATTGTTATAGGAACACCATATGACTTATAAAATGAATATGAAAGTTGGTCTGCTGCAACTTTGGATGCAGCATACGGCGATTGAGAATTCAAACTGTGACTCTCATCGATTGGTATTTTTTGGGCTGTGCCATATACCTCACTTGTCGATGTAATAAATACTTTTTTTACTTTATTTTTTTTTGCAGAATTTAAAATATTATAAGTGCCCAGAATATTTGTATCAATATAACTTTTAGGAGATATGTATGAATACGGAATTGATATTAGTGCAGCAAGATGAAATATAACATCAATTTTTTTTGAAACATCGTCTAAGAAAAAATTATCTCTTATATCACCAGATATAACCTCTAAATTTTTTTTTTTTCTTAATTTAAAAAATTCAAGATTACCGTCATTATTATCTTTGTTATAAAAAGTTAATGCTTTAACTTTGTAGTTTAAATTAACTAACTTATTTACTAAGTTTGAACCTATAAAACCACATGCGCCAGTTACAAGAATTTTCATAGATCACAATATATAAGTAGATTAAAGGTTATATCAAATAAATTATAATAAATTTAAATTTTTATTAGATATTTATAAAAATATGCTAAATATAAATTATGAATACTTAAAGTTAATTATATGATTTCAGAAATTAAAAGAAAATTAGATAATACACTAGGAAGGTTCTTTTTCAAAAATTTGAATACATTCTCTATAAATCTGTATAACTATGCATCAAAAAAATTTATATTCGGAAAAAAAATCAATGGTGAAGTTGAAGAATTTATAAAAAAAAGATATCAAAAAATAGGATATGCTGACAAAATTTTTTTAACAAAAATAAAAGAGGAATGTTTAAAACAACTTCCTAATGGTGGTGAAAAAGCGAGATTTGAATTTTCAATTAACGAAAAAATATTAGAAAACATAAAAAATATCATAAATAAAAACTGTATTAATTATTTAAATGAATTAGAAAATTATTATAAGGCAAGCATTAAATTATCATGGGTAGAAATTACTAGAAATTATAACTTCGATACAAATGATGAGAAATATAGTAATTTTTTTCATACTGATGCTTACACAAATGATTTCTTTAAAATATTTATTAATTTACAAGATGTAAATGAAGAGCATGGTCCTTTAGAGATTGTTGAAAAAAAATACAGCAAAAAATTTTTAAAATTTATGAATATTAATAATAAAAGAAGAGTAATAAATTTCAAAAATGACAATGTTTTAAAAAGTTATTTATATAAAAACCAAGGTTATGAAGGTGAAATTTTGATTTGTGATACTACGGATCTAATACATAGAGCTGGAGTTCCAGAAAAAAATAAATTTAGAGACATTATTTTTTTAGAATTTGTAGTAATTCCCTTTGAGAAAAATGATAATAAAGATATTTATTCATTTGAAAATTTAAATAAAGATATTTACTTAGATAAAGATAATTTTTTTTCTAAAAAAATTGGAAAGCCTACAGGACTTAAAAATTTATTCATAAAATTTTTGAAAAAAAAAAGAAGTTCAAGAAATTTTAATGCTAGCTAAATTTTTTTTTAAAAGTAGTTTGTTTAGATCTTTATATTCATATTTAAGATTTATTTTTTACTGTATCTTTTTAAAAAGATATAAATTTTTACATGATGATAATTCTAATAATTTGGACGAGATTGATCTATCATCATTAGGTTACAATGATGAAACGAATGATCCTCCAAAAACTTATTTCAAGAAAATTAGAGATTATGAAAAAAAATCGTTAATCCAGAGTGCTTTAAATTATAGAAATATCTTAAAAATGTTTTCTGGGAACAGGTCAATGTTATTAATTAATCAAATTCTATCTTTATCTTATCTTGATAAAAAAAATTTGAGGGTTTTGACAGTGGGACCAAGGACTGAAGCTGAAATTTTTTGCTTAATTGCTAGTGGTTTTAATAAAAAGAATATTGAGGCGGTTGATCTTCAGTCCTACTCTCCTCTTATAAAAGTTGGAGATTTACATGATCTAAAATTTGCAGATGATACTTTTGATTTGATAATATGCGGATGGACAATTGCCTACTCATATAACAAAAATAAAGCTGCAAATGAACTAGTAAGAGTTTCAAAGAATAACTGTATAATTTCAGTTGCTGGTACTTATGCAGAAAATGAAAAGGGATCAATTACTATTGAAAAATTAAATTCTTATTTTCAAAAAAATATAAAAAAAACTTTCTTTTCATTAAATTATTTAGATTTTCCAAAAGAAATTTCATCAAAACACTCGATTTTAACATTTTCCATTAAAAAATAATTAATCATCTGTGCCGTCTTTGTTAACAGTGTGCCTTAACATCCAGCCTTTTTTAGTTTTTTTCCATATATGAGGAGAGCGAAATTTATTACATAAATTCAAGAAATAATTTTTTTTTAAACCCAAATAATACATTATTTCATCAAAGTATATATTTGGAAATTCACCATCGTATTTTTTTATTAGTTTTTTTCCTTCCTCTGTCGTTATGTGATCATTTCTAATTTCTTGAGAAACGTCATAAGTGGCTCTACCTATTCCAAATTTGATAAAGGTTGTATAATAATGCAAATCATCAATTTTGTCGTCAATGCTGTTATATTTACTGTAGGTACCTTGAGTCCTAAAGGGTCTTGGTCTAAATCCACAATTTTCAACTGAATAGTAATAAGTCTCTTGTGGTATCCATTTCAAATAATATCCAAGATAATGAGTTTCAATTTCATTTTTGGAAACTTCTTCAGCAGAGGGGGGAAGAAATATGTCTAAATTTTTAAGCTTGATTCCATAACTATTTATTAATTCTTTAATATTTACTCCTCCCAAAAAAATTTTATTAAAGTTTTTATGTGTAAAATATGATTTACTCCTAAGAGATGAGGTGTTATCTCCTATGGGGTTACCATGTTCAGCCTCATTTTCACCAAAAAATACTAAAGGGATTTTGAATTTTATGGACATTTTTATTGCAAAAATTTTTTGCCCTAAAATAAATGTTTGAAAAGGATGTAATAAATTTTGTATCGCTAATTTAGTTAATAATTTCATAGTTTGCTCATCTCTTTGACACGAAAAGTTAGTTAAATTTCCAGAAGAAATCCAATTTTTAAAATTTCTATAACCATAATCTGTATAGAGAATTGGAGACCAGGTGACTGTTAATGGATTCATCCCGTATTTTCTCTTAAGTATATCTGAAGCATAACAACTGTCCTTTCCACCACTACCTGGAACTATACAATCAAATTCTCCGTGTTTTCCTCGATGTTTTTCCAATAAACTGATTAATTTTTTTTCTCTATCCTTAAAATTTATTTTTTTTTTTAATCTTGAAAATTTCCAAGAATCTGAAAATCCATTTTTATCAATAAAAAGAGTTTTTTTTTTTGATTTAGAATTGTGGGAAAATTCGATGGATGAATTTGGTCTTTGATTGGAGATTAAAGTTTTTTTACAAAATATTATTTTTTTTGGTAATCCATAAAAGGTTTTAAGTTTCATAAAAATCTATTTAAATGTTTTAAAAAATCAATACCAGCTTTACCACTTTTTTCAGGATGAAATTGGACTCCGATAATATTCTTATATTTAACAGCAGAGCAAAATGAAATTTTTCCATTTTTTGTTTTGAAAAGTATATTTTTTTTATCTTCAGGATTGCAATAATAAGAATGTACAAAATAAAAATTTTTATTATCAAATTTAAAAAATTTTCCTCCATACTTAGTTTTTTTTATCTTACTCCAAGTCATATGTGGAACTGTATCACTTATACTTAAATTAAATTTTTTAACATTTCCTTTAATTAGGTTTAAACCTTTTGATCTTCCAAATTCATCGCTTTTCTCAAACATAAGCTGCATTCCAAGGCAAATACCAAATAAAATATTATTATTTTTAGAATGCACAAAGTTCTTAATTTCATTTTCTAAACCCGTAGATTTTAACTTTGATTTTGCATTTTTGAACGCACCAACGCCAGGTAAAACTAGAATATTGTATGATTTAAGACTTTTAGAATTTTCAATAATTTTTGTTTTACATCCAATTTTCTTATAAGCATTAAATATGCTGTGTATATTATTTATTTTAAGGTCAATTATACCTACTTTAATTTTATTTTCTAACATTTACACCTTTTTTAATTAAAAAAGTTTTTAATTTCTTTATCATATTTATTTTTTTATATTGTTTAATATTTTCTAAATAATGAAAATTTCCTATGTCTTTTTTTTTAAACTTAATTGGTAAAATATTATTATAATGTAATATAGACGAAATAGAGACTCCTGAAATATTTGTTTTTTTTATTATATCGTGCACGTCATCAAAATTTCCTGCACCTCCACAAGCTATTACTGGTATTTTTAGAAAACTAGATATTTTTTTTGTCAAATAAATATCGAACCCAGATTTAAGTCCTTCTTTATTAACAGAAATTATAATAATTTCCCCAACACCAAAATCCTCCAATTTTTTTGCCCAATCAAACGGGCTAATATTAATTAGATCTCTACCATTAGACTTTGATATAAAGTATTTTTTTCCTACCTGTATTGCCTCAATATTAGAAACTATTGTAGAACTTCCAAAAATTTTAGATGCTTCTTTAATTATTTTAATATTTTCAATGGCAGAACTGTTTAAACAAACTTTATCAGCGCCATTTTTTAACATTATTTCAATGTCATGTAGACTTTTAACACCTCCACCAACCGTTAGTGGAATAAATAAATCTTTCGCAGTTCTTTTTATAAATTTTGATATGTTGTTTGTGCCATATAATGAAGCTACTACATCAGTATATATTATCTCATCAGCACCTTGATTGTAATAAGTTTTAGCAAACTCAAATGGATCACCTAAAACTCTTAATCCTTCTAAATTTATTCCTTTAATAAGATTGCCATTTTTAATTTCAAGACGAGGAATAATTCGAATTTTTTTTTCCATTTTTAGAGACTAGAGATATCATTTTTATCCATACTATTTATTTAAAAAATTTTTTTCAGTGCATAAATCAAGCCAATTGAGCTATTAGTACTGGTCAGCTGCACGCATTACTGCGCTTCCACATC
>MDTG01438495.1_pt1 | contig 15285 bp, 14 predicted proteins | sample 811421 | NCBI WGS metagenome assembly MDTG01 (sample SAMN05326645, study PRJNA326480) | marine metagenome | isolation source: seawater | place: Pacific Ocean: South East | collected 2011
ATACTTATTTAAATTTTTAGATTCAGCATTATTTTTGTTATAAATTATGAGAAAAAAAATATTAGTAACTGGAGGAGCTGGTTATATTGGATCGCATACTGTTGTGGAATTATACCTTTCTGGATACATGCCAATAATTGTTGATAATTTATGTAACACCTCAGAAAGAAATCTTAATGGAATAAATCAAATTCTTAAGACTAATATTCCGTTCTTCAAATTTGATTGTACTGATATTGTTAAAATGAATAGAGTTTTTGATACATATAAAGATATTTATGCTTGTATTCATTTTGCAGCATTTAAATCAGTCAGTGAATCGTTAGAAAATCCACAAAAATATTACAGAAATAATATTGGCTCTACTGAAGTTTTATTAAAATGTTTGGAGAAAAATAAATTTAAAAATTTAATTTTTTCTTCATCATGTACTGTATATGGAATGCCGGATAAATTACCTGTAGATGAAAATGCACCTTTTAAAAAAGCTGAGTCCCCTTATGGTGAAACAAAGCAAGAGTGTGAAATTTTAATTAATTCACACTCATGTAATAGTATATCTTTGAGATATTTTAATCCTATTGGGTCACACGAATCTGCTTTAATTGGTGATCGTTCAAGTGACAGAGCTAGCAATTTAGTACCAATAGTAGCGGAAGTTGCCTGTGGTATTCGTGATGAATTGATTGTAAATGGAAATGATTATGATACTCATGATGGAACTTGTGTTAGGGATTATATTCATGTATATGATTTGGCTGTTGCTCATGTAAAAGCATTAGATTTTTTATTAGAAAATAAAGTAAAAAAGGCTTTTAACGTTGGTGCTGGAAAAGGATTGAGTGTTTTAGATATAATACATAGTTTTGAAGAAGTAAACAATTTAAAATTAAAATACTTAATTGGCCCAAGAAGATTAGGTGATATTGAAAAAATATATTCTAATGGTGATAAAATAAAAAGTATATTAGGTTTGACAGCGATCAGAACTACAAAAGAAGCATTAGCGACAGCCTACAAATGGCAAAAAAGTTTATAGACAACGTTTATTATGAAAAAAACTACTAAAATTTACATTGCTGGTCATAAAGGTATGGTTGGCTCAGCAATTTGGCGAGCTTTAGAATCCAAAGGTTATTCAAATTTAATTGGTAAAACAATTATTGAACTAGATTTGAGAAATCAACAAGCTGTAAATGAATTCTATAATTTAAACAAGCCTGAAGTTGTTATTGATGCAGCTGCTAAAGTTGGAGGTATACTTGCAAACAATGATTATCCTTATCAGTTTTTAATGGAAAATATGCAAATTCAAAATAACTTGATTGATGGAGCATTTAAATCAGGAATTGAAAAATTTATTTTTTTGGGAAGTTCTTGTATATATCCAAAGTTTGCTCCTCAACCTCTAAAAGAGGAATACTTATTAACAGACTCATTGGAACCTACTAACGAATGGTATGCCATAGCAAAAATTACAGGAGTTAAAGCTTGTCAATCCATTCGAAAACAATTTGGAAAAGATTATGTAAGCTTAATGCCGACTAATTTGTATGGCTACAATGATAACTTTGATTTAAAATCCTCTCATGTATTGCCAGCTATCATACGAAAGTTTCATGAGGCTAAAGAAAATGATTATAGTTCTGTAAATCTTTGGGGCAGTGGAACACCTATGCGTGAGTTTTTATTTGTTGATGATTTAGCTCAGGCAGTCATTTATGCTTTAGAAAATAAATTATCAAAATATTTATATAATGTCGGCTCAGGAAAAGATATTACGATAAAAGAATTAGCGGAAACCATTCAAAAAGTTGTAGGGTATCAAGGAGAAATCATTTGGGATACATCAAAACCTGACGGAACACCTAGAAAATTGATGGATGTATCTAAAATGAAAGCTATGGGTTGGACCTATACAACAGAACTAGATGAAGGAATTGAAAAAACTTACAATTGGTTTTTAGAAAATATTAACAGCTTAAAAGAAGTAAAATTATGAAAGTAGCATTAATAACTGGTGTAACTGGTCAAGATGGTTCTTACTTAGCAGAGTTTTTACTTGAAAAAGGATATATGGTTCATGGTATTAAAAGGAGATCGTCTTCTTTTAATACTGAGCGTATCGATCATATTTATCAAGATCCTCATGAAGAAAATCCAAGATTTAAATTGTACTACGGTGATTTAACGGACTCTTTGAATATAACTAAGATTATTCAAATGTGTCAGCCCGATGAAATCTATAATTTGGGTGCTATGTCGCATGTTAAAGTTTCATTTGATGTTCCTGAATACGTTGGCCAAGTAGATGGATTAGGTACTCTTAGAATTCTAGAGGCTGTTCGATTATTGGGGCTAGAAAAGAAAACCAGAATTTATCAAGCTTCAACCTCGGAGCTCTATGGTGGTATGCCTGAAAATAAAAATAAAAAGGGATTTTATGATGAAAATTCTCCTTTTTATCCAAGATCTCCATATGGTGTAGCAAAGATTTATGGTTTTTGGATTACGAAAAATTACCGTGAAGCCTACAACATGTTTGCTTGTAACGGTATATTGTTTAATCATGAATCTCCAAGAAGAGGTGAAACTTTTGTAACTCGTAAAATAACAAGAGCAGTAGCAAGAATTGCTTTAGGTCAAAAAGATAAATTCTATTTAGGAAATTTAGATGCAAAACGTGATTGGGGACATGCAAAGGACTATGTGAAAGTTATGTGGATGATTCTTCAAGCTAATAAAGCTGAAGATTGGGTAATAGCAACTGGAAAAACTACTTCCATCAGAGATTTTGTTCGATTGGCTTTTAGAGAAGTTGGTGTTGAATTAATTTTTAAAGGATCAGGAGTTAATGAAAAAGCTTATGTAGCATCATGTAATGATAATAATTATCAAATTAAAATTGGAAAAGAAATTTTATCAGTTGATCCACAATATTTTAGACCAACCGAAGTAGATCAATTAATAGGTGATTCGACAAAAGCAAAAGAAAAACTAGGATGGTTTCCTGAGTATGATTTATCTTCTCTTGTTAAAGATATGATGCAATCAGATATTAATTTCTTTAAAAATTAGAAAAAGTACTGGTTTATGAATTTTAGCTTATGAAAATCACAATTTTGACAGATAATCCAAAAAGTTGGATTATTCCATATATTGAACAACTAAAAATTAAACTAAAAAATCATCAAATTTCTCACATTTTTAGTTCTAATGATATATCAGATGGAGACATTATGTTAATTCTTAGTTGCGAAAGAATTTTAAATTCAAAGAATCTATCTCTTCATAAAAGTAATATAGTTGTTCACCCAAGCAAATTGCCTCTAGGAAAAGGTTGGTCGCCATTAGCTTATCAAGTATTAGATGGGGTTAATAAAATACCTATCTCATTATTTGAGGCAAATGAAAAAGTAGATAATGGAGATATATATTTATTGGATTATATTGAATTAGAAGGACACGAATTAAATAATGAAATAAAACATCAACAAGGATTAAAAACTATAGAGATGATAATTAAGTTTATTGAAAAGTTTAGTTCAATAAATGGAATTCCTCAAGTTGGTGAAGAAACTTTCTACACTAAAAGGACAAAGGAAAATAGTGAGTTAAATATTAATAAATCAATAAAGGAACAATTTAACTTACTAAGAATTGTAGATAATGAAAGATATCCTGCATATTTTTACAAAGACAGTAAAAAGTATGTCTTAAAAATTTTTAAAGAAGATGATTGATTTTACAAAATCTGCCTTAACCGAGAATAATCCTTTTAACTCTACTGCAAAAGTAATAGAATGGCTAAGGATTAGAAATACTTTAATTAAAGTAAATGTTACCAAAATATCTTTTCAAGATTTAGATCACTGGTTTTTTGATAAAAAAAATGGTGTTTTAAAACATAAATCAGGTCAATTCTTTACTATTGAAGGAGTACATGTAAAAACAAATTGGGGTAAAGTATCGGAATGGGAGCAACCGATTATTAATCAACCAGAAATTGGCTATTTAGGTATTATTACTAAAGAGATAGATGGTCTTTTATACTTTTTATTGCAAGCTAAAGTAGAGCCAGGTAATGTTAATAACGTTCAATTATCACCTACCTTACAAGCCACTAAAAGCAATTACACACAAGTTCATAAAGGTGAAAAACCGCGTTATTTAGAATATTTCCAGAATGCTAAAAAAGAGGAAATAATTTTAGATCAGTTGCAATCAGAACAAGGAGCAAGATTTATTGGTAAAAGAAATAGAAATATTATTATTAAGATAGACGAAGATATAGAGGTTCATGAAGATTATATTTGGTTAACTTTAGGTCAAATAAAAAAATTAATGCAAAAAGACAATCTAGTAAATATGGATACTAGAACTGTTATTTCAGGCATTCCATTTGAGTTTTTCGTTGATTTAGATACTAGTTTGGGAGATTATGAATTGGGCATGCTCAATTCAGCTAATACAAACTTAAAAACTAAATATTCTTTTGATGAAATTATAAAATGGATAACTGTGTTAAAATGTCATTATGAAATTTCAATAAAATCAGTTTCAATTTTTGATATTATAAATTGGCAAATTACTGATGATGAGATTAGACATATAGATAATAAGTACTTTAAAGTTATAGCTGCCCAAGTAGAAATATCTAATAGAGAAGTAACTAATTGGACACAACCTCTAGTAAAGCCTTTACAAGATGGTATTATAGCTTTTATTGTAAAAAAAATTAATGGTATTTATCATTTTCTGGTACAGGCAAAACTTGAGTGTGGAAATTTTGATATTATTGAAATGGCTCCTACAGTGCAATGTATAACAGGTAGTTATTCAAATTCATCAGATGTTCCATACTTGAATTATGTATTAAATGCACCTTCAATTCAAATAAGATTTGACACTTTACAATCTGAAGAAGGGGGAAGGTTTTTCAGAGAACAGAATAGAAGTATGATTATTGAGGCTTCAGAAGATTTTTCAATTGAGGTTCCAGAAAATTACACGTGGTTGACGCTTAATCAGCTAAACTATTTTATAAAATTTAATAATTACGTTAACATACAAGCAAGAAGTTTAATATCAACCATTAATTTTACATAAAGCTTAAAAAAATGAGAATACCATTCAATAAAGTTTACATAGCAGGTAATGAAGAAAAATACTTACTTGATTCATTATATTCTGGAGATCATTGTGGAAATCATTCATATTGTAATAGAGTAATAAATTTAATGAAAGAGAAACATTCTTTCAATGAAATTTTTTTAGTACCATCTTGTACGTCAGCTCTAGAAATGGGAGCATTATTAGCAGATATAAAGCCTGGAGATGAAGTGATTTTACCTTCATATACATTTAGTTCCACAGTTAATGCTGTAGTTCTTTTTGGCGCAAAACCTATTTTTTGTGAGTTGGAAAAAAATACAATGAACATAGATGCATCTAAAATAGAAGCATTAATAACCTCTAAAACTAAAATGATTTTACCGATTGATTACGCAGGAGTTTCTTGTGAAATTGATGTAATAATGGAAATTGCAAATAAGCATGATTTAATAGTCATGCAAGATTGTGCTCAATCTTATGGAAGTTATTATAAAGGAAAAGCATGTGGTACACAAGCGCATTTAGCAACTTTTAGTTTCCATGAAACAAAGAATTTTAATTCAGGAGAAGGAGGTGCTTTAGTTGTAAATAAAGAAGAATGGTATGAAAGAGCACACTTTTTACAAGAAAAAGGAACGGATAGAAGACTTGTTTTAAAGGGAGTAAAGAATAAATATAGCTGGGTTGATAAAGGTTCAAGCTATTTGTTGTCCGATATGTTAGCATCAGTTTTATTAGCTCAGCTTGAGAAAGAAGACGAGATGAAAAGGTTAAGGAGTAAGATAACAGAAGCATATACTGCTCTTTTTAGGAAATATGAGAATGAAGTATCATTCTCTAAATTCTCTAAAGATGTTGAAATTAATCATCATGCATTTTGGGTTGTTTTTGATACAAAAGAAAATTCAGAATCATTTATGTCCATGTTAAGAGAAAAAAAAGTGTCTGCTTATATCGGATATTTACCTTTACATTCGTCTCCTAAAGGAATTGCTTTTGGTTATAAACCAAGTGATCTTCCTGTTACAGAAGATTTAGCTAATAGAATTGTAAGATTACCTTTCTACACTGAACTAGCAAAAACAGGACTAGACTATTGTATCAAATCAATAAAAGAAGTTCTTAATAAAATTTATAAAAAAGATTTATGTTAAAGTTTGCATTAATAGGTTGTGGAAATTTAGCATTAAGATATGCTATACCTGCCTTAATAGATTCAAGTAAAACTGAATTGGTAGTTTGTGTAGATCCAAATAGAAGAGGTCAAAAAGAAATTATTAAAGAAAAATATAATTTACCTTTAGTTACTTCATTATCTGAGGCAATTAATAATTATGATTTTGATGCAGTATATATTTCAACTCCTGGGGGAACTCATAAAGATTTAGTTGTTTTTGCTGCCAATCATAAAAAGCAAGTACTTTGTGAAAAATCTTTAGGTTCTAATTTAAAAGAAGTTGAAGAAATGGTTGAAGTATGTAAAAAAAATAATGTAGCGCTGTTTGAAGGTTTTATGTATCAATTTCACACACAACATCAATTTGTAAAAAAAATAATTCAAGATGGTGAAATTGGTATTCCATTTCATTTTCAAGGTAGTTTTGGATTTCCACCAATAAATGAAAATGATTTCAGATATAAAAAAGAATTGGGTGGAGGTGTTGTTTTAGATGCTGGCTCATATACTATGCATGCAGCAAGACATTTCTTTGGTGAGGAACCAATTTCATCACATGCTATTTTAGAAAATGAAGGACATGAAGTAGAGATAAGAGGAACAGTTTTGTTAAATTTTGGTGAAAGCAGAACTGCAAATTTAATATTTGGTTTTAATAATATGTATCAAAGTAAATATACAATTTGGGGAACTAAAGGTATAATAACTTTAGAAAGGGCTTATGCTGTTCCTGCAGATTTTAAACCAATATGTGTTGTAGAAAAACAAGGTGATAAAAAAGTTTATACTTTGGAATCATGTAATCATTTTATTGAAGAAATAAAATATTTCAATAATAACTATAAAAATGAGGAGTCAAAAAAAGAATGGTTTAACGAAGCTATAAATCAATCTAAGGCATTAGAAAATTTATTTTTTTAATAAATGGATCCTAAACTTTATCTATATCGCAATGAAACTAGCTATTTGTCTATTAAGTTACAATAGAAAAGAAGAACTTCAGGTTGTATTATCTTCAATTTACTACTTGCTGAACAAAGAAATTCATGAAATAATTTTGTTAGATCAAGGTTCTAATGATGGGTCAAGAGATATGATTGCAAATCAATATCCATTAGTAAAATTAAAATTTATTAATAAAAATCTTGGAGTAGCAGGAGGGCGAGACTTTTTAATTAAAAACAGTAATTCGGAAATTTGTGTTTTTCTTGATGACGACTCATATTTTAAAAATACTCAGGATCTTTTAAAAATTTCTGACATTTTTAAAAATCATAATTACATAAAGTTTACTTCATTTAAAATTATAAATATAAATAATGAACTAGCCGATTGGCCACATCCCAGAGCTCTTAAAAAAAAATGTGATAATGAATGGAGATGTTTGAATTTTGTAGGTTGTGGTCATGCAATAAGAAAAGATGCTTACTTAAAAGTAGGTGGCTATAATACACTTTCTCATTTTTATGCTGAAGAACTAGAGTTAACTTATAAACTATTTAATCATTTTGGATCTAAAATGGGTCTTCATATTGGTAATATTGAAGTGATTCATTTAGCAAGTCCCAAGCAAAGATTGCATTGGTCAGGAAAACGATTAGAGTATAGAGTTAAAAATAGAATAAGTTTCTACTTACAAAACTTTAGTTATTTCAGTCCATTCACATTTTTAATAATAACTGGATTTATTATGAGTGATATGATTTTAGCATTTAAGAATAAAAATATCAAAGGTTTTTTATCAGGTTTAAATCAAATTAGAGCTAAATCAAAAAATAGAATGAATCTCATAAACTCAATTAATTATCAATGTTTGTATTTTAAACTATTGTTTGGTTATGAAATTTAAGCATTATAAAATTAGAACAAAATTGAGTAATCTCCCTTATCCTTTGGTAGCTTGTTTAGCTCTCTTTTTTGTCATAACTAGACTAATAATTAGAAAAAAAATTATTTTGATAATGACACCAGGTAAGGTAGGAAGTTCATCTCTTTACTATTCTCTGTTGAGAAAGACTAATTTCTGTGTTTTTCATATTCATTATATATCTAAGATAAGAATTTTAAAAGAGTTTAATTTAGAGAGGGATAGTAGTAAAGGAGGTGCTTCATGGCATCTTTATGTTTCATACTGGATTAATTTATTCATTAAATGGTTTAAATTCAAGTATAAATTAATATTGTTAGTGCGAAAAGGTTCATCAAGGTATTTGAGTAGTGTTTTTCAAAATTTAAATCAAATGCCTAAAAATGTTTTTAATCAGAAAACAGGATTCATTAACTATCCTGAACTAAAGAAAACTATTTTAAATGGAGTAAATGAAGATATTACTAATATAAATGACTATATTAAATTTGAACTAGGATACTTTAAAATTAATGACAATGAATTAAAAATAAATGAAACTTTTGCTGCAAAGGGGGGAGATGATGTTGAAATTTTATATACAACTCTATTTCAGACAGATCCATTACTTTATATTAATTCTTTTTTGGGAACTAAAATAAATAGACTTGAAAGAGCTAATGTAGGAAAAGATAAATTTTATTCTGAAGAATATAAAGAAATGAAAAAAGATATAGAATTGATTACTAGTCCAAAATATTATGCTTTAGACTCTAAATTAGGATTTTAATGAATTATTTATTTTCATATCACACCTTAAGATTGGGTGGAATTGAAGTTTATATTAAAGATTTAGCTATAAAATTAAATGATTTAGGAGATACAGTAACTATATTTTTGGCAAATTCAACAGGCCATTCTTCTGAATTGTTAGAGGAGTTAAATGAGGCCGGAATAAATGTGACTATTTTAAAAAAAAATATTCATTGGCTTTTAAACTGTATCAAACCAATCAAATTATCTAAAAAAACTATAATTATTTCCTTTGATGTTTTAAGTTATGCGTTTTCAGAGGTTATTTTTAGAAAAAATAATTTGGTTCATATAACCGGTATATATCATATCGATGAATGGCGTTTTAATAATTGGCCTATAATGAATTTATTATCAAAAAAAATTTTATCAAGAATACATGGAGATAACTTTTTTGTTTACAATGAATTTGCAAAAGATAAATTCTTTAAATTATTGAAATCATCACCCTCTTTAGTTCCAATAGGTGTCAAGATTCCATCAATGAAATATATTATCCCAAATAATAAAAGTTTTAATATATTATTAGTTGCTAGGGTTGTGGGATGGAAATCATTTTTATGGCAATCTATTAAATATTTAAATAACACTTCATTTAATTACCAATTACATATAATTGGAGATGGGACAGAAATGAAAAACCTTAAGCAATATGTAAAAATAAATCTAAATGAAAATAAGGTTCGCTTCTATGGAAATGTGTCTACTCAAAAAATGCTTGAAATTGCTCAAAAAATGGATATAGCCGTAAGTGTTGGTACTAGTGCGGTGATATTATCTTCAATTGGCTTACCTACATTAGTAGGGATAGAAAATAGTAACAGAGATATACTTTTAAATTATGGTTTTTTCTCAAATATTAAGGGGTATACTTTTAATGAAAAAGAAGCTAAATTAGAAAAAAGTTCATTCGATATTATTGAAAAATATTTAAATCTTGAAATAAATTTGAAAAAAGAAATAATTAAAAATCATATACTTCAAGCAAAAAAATTTGATCTTAATACTTGTGTAAATATCTTTAGAGAAAAATCGATCCTTTCTAAGATTTTTTCAATCCCCTTAATGTATTCCTTATTAATAATATTATTATTTTTTATTAATAAATTAACTCCAAAAAAATTTCAATATTGGCAAAGAAGAATCAACTAACTATTATTAGATATGCTGCTCAAGGATCTAGAATAATTTTCGCTTTTTTTTTATTGTTATTAGCTAAAAATCAGGGTGATATCACCAATTATGGAAGGCTATTAAATATTAATGCAATATATGCCATGTTGACATCCGTTGCTATTATGCCATTTATTAATAAGCTATGGGAAAAATATGAGTTTATATCAGTTATAAAACAACTTTCTAAATGTTTTATTATTATATCAATCTTAATGTTTATAATTTTTTATAATTTTTCGTCAATTTATAATCTTTTAATAGTAATTATTGGAAGTTATATTTTCGTATTTACAAATATTCTTATTCAGTTTTTTCAGTCACAATCAAAACTCTTTTTCAAAGTTCCAGCAATAGTATTGACAATAAATTTTTTTTCTGTTATTATTATTATGTTTGCAAATAGTTTCTTAGAACTGATAATTTTTTATTTCTTACCCTATCTAATTGTTTTATTTTTTTTGCCACACTTTTATAAAGAATTAAATGAAAAAAAAGTTAAAGAAAAATGCAAACTAAAAGACACTTATGATTTTTTTAAAAATTTATATGGATGGAGCTTGGTTGTATCTTTGTGCTGGCCTATTGCTTTTTTTATTATTAGAGAAATAGTTTCAGTTCGAGATATAAAAATTTGGGAAAACTATGAATTCACTTTTAGAGTTTTTTTAAGTGTGTTAGGGCTTGCTAGTGCATTTATAATCAACTATAATTTACATGACATGAAAAATAAATTATATGATGTAACCAAGACATTAATAACTAAGAGTTTAGTTCCTTCTTACATATTATCTGTTTTGGCCTTTGTGTTTTTATTTTTGTACTTAATAAATATTTCTGTAATAGATTTGGTGTTATTTTTTATGGCATATTTAATTAAAATAATTTTACTTTCATTAAGTTATCCGCTATTTGGTGTCTTTAAAATTAAACCAATAGCAATTATAGAAATTCTAAATTCTGTTTTACTTGTTGGATTAATTTATATAAATATTTCTGTTGCATTCTCAATATTTATTTCTACTTTAATAAGTGGTTTTTCAATATTTTATATTTGGAAAAAAACAATAATATCAAAAAATAAATTATTTAAATAATGTTTTAAATTCAATCTTTGTTCAAGAATCGTTTAATTTTAATAAAAATAATTGCAAAACATAACAAAAATTTTTCTCAGTTTTATTGGTAACTTGTTTAAAGTTACTTTATTGTCATATCCTTTTGTTTTTGTTTTTGTTAATCTTAAAAAACTTAAAATCGAACGATTTTTTTTATATATATTTCTTTATCTAGCAGCTTCAAGAATCATTTCACATGATTTGTTAAATTACAATTTATTATATGATAATTTAGAAACTTCTATGTTATTAGATTCTCTATTCTATTTTGTTGCGTATTTTTTTAAGTCTATCGGATTTACATTTAAGATGTTTTTTTTAACATACTTATTGATCTCATATGAACTTTTATTAAATATTGCTAATAATATTTCTGAAAAATTTAATCTCAATAGAACATCCACGTTTTTTATTTTTATTAATTCATTACTTTTTATTGAAGTATTTGAGCAAAGCACTCAGTTTTTAAGGCAGTTTTTGTCATGTTTGATTATACTAAACATTATAACAAACAAGCGAATTACTGCTAAAAAATCTATTTTTTATTTTCTTATAGCTTCATTTACTCATTCTGTAGCACTAATTTATTTGCCTTTTATAGTTCAAAAGTTTTATTCATTTAAAAATTTAATTATTGCTATGTTACTAATATCAATTTCGTTTTTATTAATTGATTTAGAATTAATTTATTCTTCTAGTCTATATAAAACTTTAGCTTTAGAGACCATAATGTTAGATAAAACAGAGTTTGGTGATAATGGAATTTATTTTGTAGGTTTTGGATCATTAATTATATTAATTATGTCTTTTTTTATATCAGATTTATTAAAATTTAGTTATGAAATACTAATAATTTCTGCCATAGTACTTGCGTTACAGTTTTTGCCTGATCAACTTTATATTCTAAAGTATAGATTCATTTTATTTTGTTATCTGCCGGTATTATTAATTTTACTTCTTGCTATTGGTTTGATTTTTAAGAAAAGTAAGAAATTAAACTTTATTGTTTTAATCATGTTTACTCTAGTAAATTCTATAAGATTTTTTAGTCAACTTGGAGATATTTTTGAATATAGTTTTTCGATTGAAAACTTAATACTAATCTAATTGTTATTATGACTATCCACTTTGTAAACTTAATTTCATGGAGTTTTTTTGTTGATAAAGACTTGAATGATTCTATCGTATTTGCCGATAGTATAACATTCTGTATAATTGCAAGATTATTTGGCATAAAATTAAAACAAAATTCAGGTGTTGCTAATGTGGCGCAAATATGTAATAAAATTTCTACTGGATATTTGCTTTCTAAAGATAATTCAATTCCAAATAGTTTTGTATTGCCTTTCTGGAAAGATTTAAATGAAATAACTTTAAATCATGAATTGTTGAATTTTATTTCAAAATATGATAATATAGTGATTGCAATTTCTAGCCCAAAACAAGATAAGTTAGCTATGTTAATTAATAAAACTCAATTAAATAAAAAAATTTATTGTCTAGGTGCTGCTGTAAATATTAATAAAACTATTAAGTTTCTTGAAAATTTTAATCTTACTTGGTTAGGCTTTCTTTTAAGTAACCCGCTTAGAACATTAAATAAAATTTATTATACAATCCATTCAATTATTGCTATTTTATTTGATCACAATACTAAATTAAATTTTATTTGTCTTGCAAAAAAAATCAATTCAGAAAATTTATTGAAATAAAATAAATAATTTAAAATATAAAGTATGCTTTAAAAAAGTGTAAGATATTTATATTATCTTTTTTAATGTCAAAATTTTAATTATAATTATTTAATATATCTTTGTTAAAATTTATAATATTTATGAGAAGCTATTTTCTTTTTTTAATTATTACTTTTTTGCTTTTTTCTTGTTCTCATAAAAATCAATTAACATATATTAAAAACACAAAAGCTGGCGATTTAAACAAAGTAAAGTTCATTAATAAAAACTCTATTGAAATTGGAGATGTAATAAAAATTGATGTTAAAACTGCTGTGGCAGAAGTGTCAGCGGCATACAATAATCTTAATGAGTTTAATAGTAATCAAGATGCTGCGAAATTGATTTTGAATGGATATAAAGTTGAAAACGATTCAACTATTAATTATCCTTTTTTAGGTAAAATAAATGTAGTAGGTTTTACAACAAGCGAATTAGCTTTCAAATTACGAAACATGTTTATTTCAAGTGGCCAACTGACTGATCCACATATAAAAATAAACAAAGTTAACTCTAAATTCACTGTTTTAGGAGAGGTTTTGAGTCCCGGAACATACTTTTATTATGAAAGCCAATTAAATGTTTTTCAAGCTATTGGTTATGCAGGAGATTTGTTAATAACGGCCAAAAGAAAAAACATCAAATTAATCAGACAAGAAAATGGATTAAGAAAAATTTATAATTTTTCTTTAAATAATAGTGAAATTTTTGATAAACCTTATTATTATATAAAAAGTAATGACGTAATTATTGTCGAGCCAAATTATAGTAAAATTAAGAGCGCAGGCTTTATTGGAAGCCCCGCGTCAATTGCATCGATTTCATCTTTAGTTTTAAGTATAACATTATTATTAATCAACAATTAAAAATGAGAGATAATAACACAAGATTTAACAACTTTCAGCAGGACGATAATTCATTTGATTATGTTATTGAATTTTTTAAATATTTCTTTTTTTGGAAGTATTTTCTAATCTCGATAATTATATGCTTTTCTGTTGCTTTTTTATTTAATAGGTATACAGCTAAAGTATATACCACAAGCGCTAAAATTCAAATTTTAGATAAAAAACAAAATAATCTTGAAATGCCTTCCGCTGAAGATTTGTTTTCTAGTTCAAAGATAAATTTAGAAAATGAGATTGAAATTATTAAATCTTCTAGTGTTTTTGTAGAAGTTATAAATAATTTAAATCTTAACTTATTTGTTGAAGAAGTTGGTGATATAATGACATCTAGAGTTTTAGATTACCCTTTTAAAATAAAAACAAAAAATACAACTGATTCTACATCTAATTTTTCTTATAATTTACTGATTAATGAAAAAACTCTTGAAATCATCAATTTAGAAACAAACAAAACTTATTCTTTTAATGATTTAAATACTTTTGGTGTAAAGCACGATTTGCCTTTTGATATTTTTCAAGTTAATAAAGAGAGATACAAAACTGAAATTTCAAAAAGAATCAATTCTTATAATATAAATTTTATTAATTCATATTCATTAATTGAGGAGCTTAAAAATGATATTATTGTTTCTCAAGTTGGAAAAGAAAGTGATATTATTGATTTAACTTTTGATAACCCAAATCCTCAGTACTCTAGAATTGTTCTTAATGAGATTATTGACGTTTTTAATAATGATGGTATCCGAGATAGACAACTTATTCATAAACGAACAATTGATTTTGTTAATGATAGATTTAAATATATTTCTTTAGAACTTGAATCTATTGAATTAGAAAAGAAATCTTATAAAGCATCAAATAATATAGTTGACTTAGCTTCAAATTCTAATATTTTTCTTGAAAAAAATCTAATTTTTGAAGAAAGTCTTTTTTCAAATGAAAATCAAATTTTTCTTGTTCGTAATTTGTTAAATGAATTAAAAATTTTAGATTTTAAATTATTGCCATCAAATATTGGTATTGATAATATAGAAGTTAACTCTCTAGTTGATTCTTACAATGATTTGATTTTAGAGAAGGAAAAGCTAATTATGAGTGCCGGACCAAATAATCCTTATGTAAAACAGCATAACAATTCAATAGAAGAATTAAGAAAAAACATTATTTTTTCTTTAGACAGTTATCTTTCACAACTTAATATTTTAAATGATAAACTTAAAAATGAATCTAAACTAATTAAAAGTGATGTTGCTAATATACCATCTCTAGAAAAAAACCTTAGATCTATTGAAAGAAATCAACAAATAAAAGAAGCCTTATTTTTATTTTTACTTCAAAAGGGAGAAGAGGCTCAAGTTAGTTTTGCTGTTACAGAGCCAAGTATTAAAGTTGTCGAGTATGC
>MDTG01347350.1_pt1 | contig 15283 bp, 15 predicted proteins | sample 811421 | NCBI WGS metagenome assembly MDTG01 (sample SAMN05326645, study PRJNA326480) | marine metagenome | isolation source: seawater | place: Pacific Ocean: South East | collected 2011
GAAACAGCTACTGCGAATGCTTTGATCATTGTTGAAAGAGTCAACGTTTTCTGTAGGTACATTAACTGGGACAGTCAATGGACAGTTACAAATCTGTTTCTCAGTTCTCATCCGTTCCGGGGAACGTTGAGAAGTGCTTACGGTGCAATCCTGTGTAAAGACCACGCTTTGGATGGTCTGGCTTATCACGGCCTTCCAGCAAGTAAAGCATCGTGATCCAGGAATTTCTATTATTCATAGCTGTTAAATCTTCTGCCCCTGGCTTGCAGGGGATCATTGGGTCAGGTTTTTGCATCAGGAAGGCTCCGTTGGCCATGTCATCGTGTGAGGAAAACCACTCGCTGAACTGATGTCTCGCAATCCTTGACGGTACGTTGCCCACTCTGTCTTTTTATCAGAGGCAAGCGGGCTGTCTGCCATCTGAGTCCAATCACAAGCTTTTAACTTGTCATTTCTTTGACTGCGAACGTCGGACGAAGCTGCCGCAGTTCTTTCAGCAATTTCATCGGCACTTGCGTCTGTTTCTGTGTACTGCTCTGTCCAGGTGCCGTCAACACTGACAACAGTGCATGACACGTTTTTGGTGTGATCTGCGGCTGGTGGAGTAGCAAGCGTCACAACTGCACAGCCAAAAGCTTCAGCAATCTCTTGCGTTACAACTTTTGGAAAGCTTGTGTTCGGATTATCACGCTTTAAGTCAGACACCCCATAGGGGTATTGCTTGAGTTTTCCTTTGGCGGTCAATTTTGCAAGAAACATCAGGATCCCTCAAGTTCAGCGACTTGTTCGGCAATTACATCTCTGATAATAACCGTCTTCAGCTGCTCAGTCTTGTTAGAAGCAAGCAGGTTGACCAAGCTCTCTCGAAACTCAAAAAGGTTTGGGTCTTCTGCGTAATCGGAATCAATTTTGGCAATTGCCCTAGTAAAGTTGTCAATGTTAATTTGATAGTTCATGACTTCGTCATGACGCCCAGCTAAGTTTTCTTGAAGAATTTCAAGTTTGTTCATTAATCCACAGTAAGAAATTTACACTTCCAGACTCTACCGGTTGGCAAAGTCGAAGGATTTGCATATTTAGAGCCAAACCCAGAAGACCAGGCATAGACGTGAACGTGAGGTGAGCCATAAAAACCTACTGCTATGTCTTTTCCGTCGGCAGACCATCCAAGACCAAAACCAGTATCTAAAATTGCAGTAGAAGGGTTTGAATACTTGCTGCCCCATCCATTTGACCAAGCCCAGGCGCTGACATACGGAGAAATAGTATGTCCAACAGCAATAGCATCGCCGTCAGGATGAAATTGAATAGCCCAAGCATTGTTGGTTTGACCAGAAGGAGCTGAATACTTTGATCCAAACCCTGAACCAGAATATGCAAAAGCAGACTGTCTATCGCCGCCAAAATGAGCTGCCGCAAGAACATTACTGTCTGGGTGCCACGAAACATTATTAATCTGACCCCCACATCCTGCGCTGAGGTACCTAGTTGACCCCCAGCCGTTACTCCAGTCGTATGCGTGTATTTGTGAACCTCTACCCGCAATGCCTATATAACTTCCATTAGGGCTAAATTCAACATCGTCGCAGCTATTCGCATCTATATTGGTGCTCGGATTAGCCACTTTTGAACCAAACCCACTTGACCAATTCCAAACGGTTACTTTAGGAAATTGTTCATGAGCAAAAGCAAGGTAATTTCCATCTGGCGTAAAAGAACAACCTCTTCCCCCTGCTGGTGGCAATGTAGAAGGATTTGAATACTTACTTCCAAAACCAGTATCCATATCCCATGGATAAGCGTTGATGTAAGGCGACGTATCACCCCCTAACGCGATAGCGTTTGCGCTTGGATGCCAATCCAAACCTCTTAAGTTTCCTGGCGGCAAAGTTGAAGGGTTTGCATATTTTGTTCCGAATCCACTATCCCACTTGTAGACACTTACATAAGGAGATCCTTCGTGCGCAAGAGCCAGAATGGTTGCTCCTCCTGCTCCTGCTCCTGCTGCACCTATAACGGCTTGTCGTGTAATTGGGTCCATGTTGCTGTTTAATTTACAAAGTCAACAAGTGCAGCGCCTCTGTAACGGCTGCCGCCATCATCAGTGACAAAAACAAAAATGTGAGTTTTGCCTGTCGTAAGCGTTGGCGCAGTGTCTGCAGGGAATTTAACTGAGCCAGGCCAAGTAACAGTGCCAGAAGTGTGCGTTAATTCCAATGTAAAACTGCCAACCGTTCCAGAGGCTGGAGGGTTGCTAAAAGTAAACGTTGAGTTGCCGCTTATTGTTTTAGTAAAATAATTACCAGTGCTTAAATTAATATCAAGTGCTCCAACTGCTTCTGCAACTTGTTTATACGGACCGTCAATGTTAAACGCCCCAGCAACATCAACAGCTCCGTTGGAGTCAATGCCCCCGTTGTGAACAGATTGAGCTGTAAAAGTTTGAGCCGGTACAAAAGTTTGCACCGATGTCTTGTCAACAAGATTGTCAACGGACAGCGTTTTAGTGCTGCTCGTAATTGCATCAACCTTGACAGTTCCGAAAGCCATGATTAAGAGACCAACCAGACAGCGTTTGCGGGCACTGTAACCGTGATGCTTTGATTCACAGCGACCGGCCCGACACTGAAACCATTGTAATTGGTCGTCAATGTAAGGTTGCTGGCAATAGTCTGCTGATTTTGAAAAATTGCAGCCTGACCACCCGCCGACAAAGAAGCCCAGCTAATTACGCCTGACGCACCACCACTTGTTAAAACTTGCCCGCTTGTCCCGTAATTGGCCCCAGCAATGCCAATCTGACCAGCAGGGCCAACGCGAAGTCTTTCGGTACCCTCAGTTGTGACTTTGAAATGACCGTCTGACCCGGTGTCTACAACTTCGGCTTCTGAATTGCCTTCAACAATCTTGTCGGTATCAGCTGCCGTTCCAGATGATGCAGCAGTAATCCGACCTTGAGCGTCAACCGTAACGCTGGAAAGCGTATAAGACCCGGCGGTAACAGAGGTATTTGCAAGCTTTGCAGCAGTAACTGCATCATCTGCAATTTTTGCTGTCGTAACTGCATTGTCAGCAATTTCAGCAGTGCTGATGTCGCCGGAAGCTGCTGCTGTAATTCGACCTTGCGCGTCAACCGTAATATCTGCAGTTGTGTAACTGCCTGCGCTAACTCCTGTATTGCTTAAAACGCTGCTTTTTAGGTTTGCAACTGTGACCTTTTTGGTTTGATCGTTAACGGTGTCAACAATCGGTAAAACATCAGAGTTGGCCGGTGAAACCAGCTCAGTTAGATCTGAGATTTTTGTGTTGCTCATGGCTCAATCAACCTCCAAGGGCTAAACGGTTTACGACCAAGTGGCGATCGCTACCCGTTTCCAGGTATTGGTCGCGATGCAAACGTAAATATAATTCGCATCCCATGCGATTTCTCCTGCCGTACCTGCAGCAGTTGCAGACCCTGGAGTGTGGGTTGGCAGCACTGGACGGCTACCCAGCGTCACGTTTGCGGCTGTAATCGCAGCCATGCTGGTCAACGTTCCAGCAGCCTGAACCTTTAGGTCAATCTTGCCGTCTTCAGTTGTGTCGCTTGCATCAACGATTGAAGTGGCGATTGAGCCAAAAACAATTTGTTCCGGCGTGCTGGCGTCGTTATTACCCTGAAAAATTAGGCTGCTAATAACGTCATTGTCTTGCCCAGAGACGGCACTGCCGCGATGGTGATACAGCGTTATGTCAGCAGCACTAACGGAAACAGCTTCTGCTGACTCAATAAACAGACCAGTGTTTGCAACCGATTCTGTTATGTGGAGCGGGTGCTGCGGGTTAGATTCACTAATCCCAACCTTGTCGCTTTTAAGCGTGATACGTGCAGCAGTCGTTCCAGCAGCTGCAGACATCAACTGCAGAGTGCCGTCTTCACTGCCGTCTGAAGCATCTGTGATTTGAGCCAAGATTTGCGCGTAAGCAAAGCTTTGACTGTTGTCGTTCCTGCCGCGAAACTCAAGGTTGCCTAGGTTGTCATTAACAGCAGGTGACGCAGAGTTGCGATACAGCACGACATCTGGTGCGGTATCTAAACCAGCATCAGTATTCTCAATAATGACTTGATCAGTCGTATCTGTACTGAACAGATGCAACTGTGCGGCTGCCGTTCCAGTGCCTAATTGGAACCCTGCCGTTGTAAATTTGCCAAGAAAGCTGCTATTGGCAGTTACTCCAATCTCATTTGCAGCTGCACGGTAAAACCCTGTAGCACTACCGTCTGTCAGAAAACTGATTGAAGGCGCAGTTACGCTGCCGTCTGGCACAGTTTTATGCAAAACTCCAAACGACAATTTCTTGTTCTTTTCAGAGCTAACAGCTACTGAGGCATCAACAACAACAAACTCATCGGTTGTCGTTGGCGAAAGCAATTCTGTTAATTGCGAAATCTTCCGATCAGCCATCAGCCTGCCTCCAGGGTTTCAATGCGGGTGGTCAATGCAGCAATCTCGGCAAAAGCTTCCTGCAAAGCAGCGGTCAAAAGTGGAACGATTTTTGATTGGTCAATGCCTTGATATTTTGGAGTGCCGTCATCGTTTGCCTCATCTTTTGTTCCAGTAACAGCTTCAGGAACAATCTCTTGCGCTTCATGAGCAATAAAACCATCAACAGTTTTGTCTGGTGTTCCAATAAAGTTAAAACGTTTAACGTCTAATTGATTTACACGCGCTTTTGCGCCTGTTAAAGCAACAACATTTTCTTTAAGTCGATAATCAGAGCCAGTGTTGTAACTTACGCCGCTGGAAGTAACGCCAATATTTCCCTTGTTAACACCTGCGCAAAAGAAAACAAGAATCTCGCCCCCGGCAGAATCTGCTCGGTTCATTGCTCCCCCAAAACCACCGTCTTGGCAAACTTCAAACTTACCTGCTTTGGTAAGAATAAAACCATTTCTACTTGGGCCACCACCCGTGTAAGTTCCAATATTGTCGTCCGTAGCAGTAACCAACCATCGGAATGAAGGGTTTGCTTGGGCTGGCCCTGAAGAGTCAAGCCGCAGCCACTCCGTTCCACCTACTGAATAGCTAAAGCCGTGGTGGTTATTAGTGGCGTCTTTATGAAAGAAAAAACCTGAATCAGGATCACCCTCAGGGCGTATTGCAGTTGCAGTTGCACTGCCGTTTGTTATGTCAACAACCGGGTCAGACCCTGATGCAATCGTCCGTAAAACGATCCAAGCATCATTGGCCGAATTTCTAAGCTTCAGCTGATTAGTTGTCTCGTCATACCAAAATTGATACGCACGAGTTGTTGTTGGAGCAGTTGTACCACTGTTATTGGTGATAATCGCCAGCAGCTGAGCATTCAGGTCAGACCTGACGGCTGCACCACTGGCATTTGCAACGACGCCATCTGCCTGAGCCATAACAAAGCCTTAAGTCTGCTGTGTTCCATATCCTATTGCAGTGTACTGAAAATTCCTGTCAATAACAGAGCTGCCGTTCTTAAACGTGATAGTAAAGCCAGTCCCTGTTGGCTCTGACATCTGGTAATAATCACCAGAGGCAAGGTTGAACGCTGTAATACCAACAGTTACTTTCGTATTTCCGTCGGTATAGAACGCATTAGCAAAGGTGACTGCCTTGCCTCCACTCCCCGTTCCAGACGCAATCGTTGCGCTGTTTTCTGTACGTCGCTCAAACTGCAGTATTGCCCCAAGCTGGTCAACGATAGGTGTTTGATCAATATGGTCTGTGCTTAAAACAGCTTTGAATTGGAACGACCGACCGACATAAACATTGTTCTCAAGCGGAATCCAATCCTCAAATACAAGATCTGATTCCTGCCGCAAGTCTGAATACGTTCCAGCAGCAGTGTTTAACTGGCCACCCATGCCTGAGTGATTCGAGCAATAGTAAAAAAGAGTTGCTGCGCCTTCTGCCAAATTGATTTCCGTGTAAGCGCCAGCCGATCCAGGCGTACCAACAACCGTTACCCCTACGGTGTAAGCCGTACCGCTGCCATGCGTTCCATCGCTTGTGGTGCTGATTCGTAATGGATGGCCACTGTTGCTGTTATTAGACTGATCAAAGATATAGATGTTGCCCTCAGTCAGGCTCAATGTTTCGTTGTCAGTGCTTGATCCATTGATTCGGTACTTGTTGCCACCACCAGAAGCAACAACAGTTACCGCATAAGTAACAGTGGTTCCTTCTTGCCTGATCTTGCTGGCGTCTTCAAAGACAATGTCTGAATCAGTAGCGGCAAGATCTGATTTTCTAAAGTAAGCCTCAACGTTTGTGTCATCAGGGATTACACCGTCAAAATCAGACCAAGTGTCGATTAATGCCAGACGATCATCAATTAAGTCGCTGGTATAGAGACCGCGAGCCGTAAGCACTCGCTGCATACGCACACTAAATTTGGCGCCAAGATCAACAACATTTTGGAAGAAATACTCGCCATTTAAGAACTGCGTCCCAAGCAATGTGTCAATGTTTGCGGCAAAAGCGTCAAGATCGGGAATATCGTCAAACGACCCATCATGAGCTAAAACTAAGCCGTCATATACGCTGCTGTAGTACGTTTGAAATTTGTCGCCAGCAAAGTTTGAAGGCGTGTCTTCTCGAATGACTTCAAAATTTAACCTGGGAATATTGTCAGGAACGTTGATTAATGCGCTGCCAGCATTTGCGCTGCGTTGCAGCTGTTCATTTTCAAACTTGATTAAATATTCGCCATTAAGCAACGGCAAAACTGCATAAGTTGTTCGAGCCTCAACTTTTCTTAAGCGAGTGCTGTTAGGCCAAGTTCCAGTACCGTCTGTTTTACCTGAATGTCTAATGACAGCAACAAAGCTTTCTACCTTTTGACCATTAGCTGTTGGTGACCAGCGCAAAATAACTTGATCAACACCAAAAGATTCAATGGTTACTTCCTCGGGATCAGGAGGCAGAAGAACGATAGGTAAACCATCACTGCCGTCACTTGTTCCACCGACCGCAATTTCTCGATTAACTAGCGCCCAAGTGGATTGATGTTCATCTGGCTTGGGACCAACCGCTTTTATTCGTGCGTATAAACGCTTACCAGGTTGCAGGTTTGAGTTGACATCTAAAAATGTATTAGCAGTAAAGTTTTCGTTCCAGTTGTTAGCTTCGCCTACTTTCCATTGAACGCGGAATTGCGCAACAGAACCAGTTAAACCCCTAGACCAAGAAATTGTTGCTCGGTTTGTTGTATTCCGACCGTCGTCAACTTGCTGAAATGTAATTTTTTGGTCTTGTGGAGGTCCAGGCTTTACCCCGTAAAAGAATGGATTTGGCAGGTCTAGCGGCGAGATGTCGCCTTCCACAACTTTATAAATTCCATCAACATGCCGTACTCCTACAACGCTATAAACACCGCCTTCCCCCTCTGCAACAGCCAGGCAGCGGTATTTACGCAGAACAACAGAGTCATTACTAATTGCATAAAGCGCATCGTCAGGAGGCACCTGAGTAAAATTAGAACTAAGGGTTACTCGTGTCCCGCTATAGCTTGCGATATCGACAGTTTCTAATGTGCCATCTTTCATGACAACCGTCAGCTTTTTATTTGGCCCATTAGGCACAACTACAGGCTGATCTAAATCGACAAACCCCAGACGCGCACCAACAATTCGCCCAGCAAATCGAGTGCCAATTCTCATCTCATCTGACACCTCAAAGATTTGACCGGGCAGTACGTTTAATCCTTCAAGACCAACTGAAAACGTGACTGTGTCATCATTTAACTTCTCAGACTGCAAGAGCCAACGCCCCATACGTTGCGCTTGATATTTTGAGCTACATCCAAACGCAACAATAGATTTTTCTTGTACGCCATACCTGTCGATTAAGGCTCTGTCCTCAATAACAACGAAATCAGGCTTGAAGAAGTTTTGTGGATCGTTGTATCGAACACGCACTCTGGTGCTACGAGTTTTTAATGATGAGCCGGTGTAAGCAAAAGCACCGTTAACAACATTTGAATTGCTGAAGACATGGATTGCAGGAAGGTCGCTTGCATCTTTGCCGCCAAGGTTTCCATGATCAGCGGTAATCTGTACGTTGTCAGCTTTCCAAAAAAGCATCCCACGAAAAACGCTCGCCATATCTTGCAAGACTTCATAAGCGCCTACTTGCGAACCAAGCACTGTATTAATTGCAAAACGCGGTTCGTTCCCATCAGGAGTTTCAACAATTTCGTTGCAGTATTTGGCTAACTCAATTAAATCAACCCAGTTTAAATTTTCAGGAGTAATGAACTCACCCGCCCCATACCTTGTATTGGTTAGCAAGTCATAAAAACAGCAGACAGGGCATGTCGTCCATTCTTTGCCATCTTTTAGACTGCCATCAAATGGTTTTTTAGTGTCAAACTTAAGTCTTCCGTCGAGCCGATCGTTTGTTCTTTCAACTTCAGCGTTTGAAGGAATTTTAACCTTTAAACCTCTTATGTCATAAGCTCTAGCAGGAAGCGTGTTGTACTCCTCTGAGTCAATACTGAGGTGAACAAGTGCTGTATTTGGATACGTTGTCCTAATACGTTTGCCAACAATAATGCTGCTCCAAATAAGAGTATCTGCACGCTTGTTTGCAAGTGGTGTCTTTTCTGGCAAGTCTTCAAGATCTTTAAAAGATATTTCAAAAGCTTTTTCAGGAGTGTCAAATTTTAGTTTCTTAACCCTAATGTTGTAAGGGGCCCTTCTTTCACCTTTAGCGTTTGCAAGGTAGATTGGTTGCGTCTTAAATTGATATTGGGAAGTTGAAATTCCCTTAATTATATTAGCTCTATTTTGACCTTCTACTAAAATTCTTTTTGGGTTATAAGCGCCCGTTGTGTCTTGTATTGCAACTTCTAATTTAATTCTGGCAAAAAACAACTGCCCCCGTGCCAACCCTTCTGGCGCAACGCAAAATAATTTTGGTACATTAAAAACAAGTTGAACAAAATCAGCCTCGGAATCAGTAATGGATCGCACAACATTGCCTTCACCATAATTACGGCCTCCTTCAATGACTTCATTGGAATCATTTACTTCTTCGCTATAATTTTTACCAACCTGCTCATTAACTGGAACAATAGTTGTTGTAACGTCGCTTAAAAGTGAACTTTCATTGAAACCACTTTGACGGCCTGTTCCTCTTTTTTGAGCATAACTTACAAGAGGCTCCTCATCTTCAGCTCTGTCTTGTAGTTGCTTGAGCGTCACAAGCGTTTCGTTTAGAAAAACGCTTTTATGTTCTTGTGCAAGTCCGTCAATAGGGCCTTCGCAGATTGCGTCGATAATCTTGAGGTTGGTCTTAGAATTGAGAGCCATTAGGAGTCAAGAAGCGTCGAGTAACTTGTAGCCGTAGCCTACTAGCTCAAATGTTGCATTTTGCCGAACGCCAACTTCAATAATTTTTACGTCTATTCTTAATTTCTCATTAGCTGAGCCGTCAACTCTTGGTGCTTGAAGCCTGTGCCCATATACAAACTCTTGGCTGTTCTCTGTCAATCCTTGCAATGTTATACGAGCTGAAGCTACCTCCGGCTCTCCGTCAGTTTCCGGCAAGCTCAACGTAATTTCATAAGTGATAAATCCATCAATTTTAGTGCTTCGCTCGCCAGCCACAAAATCACTCAAACCATTTGAAATTTTAAAAATAACATCAATCTTTTTTCGCTTGTCTGCACTCATCTTATATTTCAAAAGATTACTGCCTTTGTATTCAGCTTCTTCAGCAAGTGGCTGGGGCTGGCCAGGACCAAAAACTTTGCCAATAAAAACTCTTTTGTCATTGTTAGTGTCGGAACTTTTTAAAGAAAAATCGCCCCTTTCGCTCTCTATGCCCCCACAGTCTTTTAGTTCTCTGGTTAAAGGTTCACTATTAATTTTAATCGTACCTATACCTGCAGCCTGTGTCGCCGTCTGTAGAGGATCAGAATTATCAGTTACGTCTAGATTTGCAGCTATCAAATGGCTGCCAGTTATTACGCGCCCATAAATAACAGGGAGAGTGGCTCCCGTTCCAACGGTATTTGCAGGACCGGTAAACGCATAGGACTGGTTGCCGGATGCACCTCTTGTAATGCCATCAGGGCCTGGCCCGCGAACATTTGAGCCCCGACCTCTAGTCGCTTTTGGCAGTTGTGGCTGGGGCGAAAGAAGGCTTGCCGTTCCAGAAAGAATCAAACTTGCGCCAACAGAACTTAATGCAACACCAAGTGCTGTGCCGAATGCACCACCAGCGACACCAACTGCGCCAGCAAAGGGAATTGCAGCAGTTGAGCCCGCTGCTAAAAGACCGCTGCCAAGTGCGGACGTTCCGAATAACCCTGCACCAGGAAGCAAGAATGAGGCCGCAACTAGACCAACACCAATCAAAATGGAAGTTCCTGCCCTCCCGCCAGAACCTGTAATTACTGGCACTACAAGTAATGGCTTGCTGCCAAACGGCAATTGCAGCTCGTCATAATTCATTGCCGCACCACCCTGGATCACCTTGTATCCAACGCCGTTTTGGTGCGCCTGCATCAAGTCATTCCTTAACGCTGGATAGTTAATGCAAAGCAGCTTGATTGCATCAGCAGGCGTCTGCAGGTTGTAATACTCGTGCTTCTGGCCGTACTTCTCGCCCAGTTCACCCGCCAACAGAACTAGCTGCATGGCGAAAAACTGCCGCAACGCTTTTTCTATAGTAACGGCTCAAAGGCTCTAAAGCACTCAAGCTGTTCATGCGTTGGTGCAAGATCTTGTCCCCTCCGACATAAATGGCTGCGTGCATTGGGGTTCTCGTACCAAGGCGCATGACCAATAAATCATGTTGGCAACGATCTTCAAACAACACAGGGTAAAACCCAAAGACTGGAGCGTGCTTCAAAAATATGCTGTCTGTACGCTCCAAAGACTCAGGCCGCACAAAATCTGGTAGGTCAATACCAAGCAATCCGTAATACTCGCGAAACAAGGAGTAGCAGTCATTTTTGCCGTAATCCCACTGACGGCCTAGCAGGGCTTGATAGTTAACCATTGATCATCTGGCACGGAATAAACGTACCAAGGAATCTTGGTCTGCGTACAGGCTTTGCGGTCATGCTCACTGACTGGTGTGCCTTGCGGATGTGAATGCACCACAGCTTCAATCGTTCCAGCAAACATGGCACGGGCATAGTCAACAGGATTGATTGCGAAATCTGCGGCTGGGTCTAGCGCAATGTTTCGACAAGGAAAATAACGCCCATCAACAACCAAACCACAAGCCTCGTGAGGGCAAACAGTCTTGGCATGTTTTTCTGCGTTAAGCCTGAAGTCTTGCTCCATAGAAGCCGCCATAGGGTAAATCAACACCGCCACGAAACCTTTTTTTACAGCTTGACAATTTTTTTCCGCAAATATCGTTAATTACTTTGCCACTTGAGTCAACAATTTTATCTGCAGCAGCAATTGCAACGTCGTTAACGGTAAAGCACGAATCACCTTGATACCCACATTCTGTTCCTCTGTATTGCCACGGACAAAACTCTTCAATCGTTCTGCGTGGCAAGCTTACGTTGACCAGATCAATCTTTGGAGCAAGCTCAAATTCAACAAACTGTTGGTTTTCACCTGAGACTCGATCGATATACCAAGTTTCTACAATTTTGGCGTTATCGTCTGCTGTGTCGTTGAAGGTTTGCATGATCAAAGAATCGCCGCCTTCTGTCGTTAAAGCGTCGGCAACATCTGACTCAACTGCAAAAGGTACTTGTTGATTAAAGTTAGTTGTGTCAATAAATTTGGCAAATGTACGAATTCTTTGGACCTTTGCGCCCAAAGGGTTGTACGTCAGCATCAAAGACGTGATCGCGTTGTTTACGTTTGCAACCTTTAATGTTGGGCGAGGCAATGTTCCTCTTCCTGAAAACTCAAACCCGTCAATCTCAACTGGTACGGCTGGGTAAGTCTGGCCACCAAACTTTATGTCTTCTGTTAAGCCGTTTGTACCTGCGTGATAATACAAAGTAGTTGTAGCTCCTCCATTTACTTCTTGGGTTAAATACACCTCAAACAAATCAATAACTGCTGTTGGCGCAAGGCGAAGCAGCTCTTCAGCTAACGGTTCAAAAGCTTCCCAAGTACACGTCCCATCAACCAACGTTTGCGTAATCTTGAACGGAAACGCAGGCTCTTGGTTAGGAAAGGTGGCGTAAGTGTCAAGACTGGCTGTCGTTCCAGCAACAATGCACTTAAATCCAAGCGTGTTGTTTTTTGCGGGTTCGGCACGAACAACGTCACCAACCGCATAAGCCTTGTCGGCTTCCCATTTATGCAGAGCGTAGGGATAAGCCATTAGGTTTCAAATACCTGAACGAAAGTAGCGTTAATTTCAGCTCGATCGACAAAAGAAATTGTCTTTGTCCACTGCTGGCAAAGGAACTTGCCGCTGACTGCTTCGCCTGGTGGTGTGTAATCAAAACTTTGAACCCCACCGCGAGCATCTAGGAATGTTTCAATGGTGTCAGCTTCCGTCTCAGAAACTCGAAAGGTCAGGTTATAGATCTTGGGATCTTGGTTAATGCCAAACGTTGCACGCTGGCTATAACCACTGCCAAAGGCAATTGAACGCACCTGCGGTGCGCTTTGCTTGGTCATCCCTGGTGCGGGATCAAAAGCAGGGAAGGTACTCATTAGCGGGACAATAAGCCTCCAGGTCGCTGTTGCTTGATTAATTCTGCCTGCACAGCCGCTCCAATCAACCCTCCGAGCTGTTTGCCGGCACCACTGTCACCTGAGGCAGAACTGCCTTTGGCATCGACGTTGACGACAACGTTTGTCGCACCACCTCCACCAAGTTTGTTGTTTGGAACGATTGTGCCAGAAGTGTTTGGAACGAATAGCTCAGGGCCGCGCTCTCCCACGATTGAAGGCTTACCAACTGGCGGGCGGCCTCCATTTGCAAAGCCTGGGATAAGACCAAGCAAGCCGCCGCCTCCCATACTTGCAAAGTTACCAATAACCTTTTGCTTGATAATCATCATGGCAAGCTGTTTTAGTAAACTGCTAAATGATTCAGAAAGAGTTTTTGAACCATCAATTGCGCCCTCTATAGCGCTTATTACACCGTCTCTAATTGCGGTTTTTATTTTCTCTTGTTGCTCTTTTATTTTTTCAGTTACTTCGCTTTGTTCTTTAAGTTTTTCGTTTAAAGCTTCGTTGTCTTTTAAAGTTTGTGCTGTCGCGTCTTGAGTTTCGTGCAAAGTAGTTAGCTTGTCAAGTTCAATCGCAAGCTGATCTTTTGATAACTTATTTTTATTAAGTAGTAAATTATCAATTTGAATTTGACGCTCAAAAGTTTGTTTTTCTTCGGCATTGAGCGCTGAGGCTAGCAGGTTTTGCTGTTCCATTTGCCTGACGCGATCAGCATGTGCTTCCGCAATTTTTCTTATCTCGTCTGCTTTTTCTTGTGTTGTTTTGCCTGTTGGCCCTCCTGGCTGCGTAGCTAACGGGCCATTAGTTTGTTGGATTTTGTTTGCCGCAGGGGTTACAGAATCAGACTTGTTAAGAGCCCCGCCAACCGCTGCTAGCTCCTGCACTGTTCCAGATATTTTGCTAGCGACACCTGAGACTGCTTGGCTTAAAAAGCCACTGACTGCTTTATATCCTTTACTTGCTTCTTCAATAATAAATTTGATTGGGGCAGGGAGTTGCTCGAACAAGCCCGCCATGACTTTCTTAATAGTGCTGGCTAACCCAGAGAAAACGCCAACTACAGCTTTACGAATATTATTGGCTAAAGTAAGTACATTTCCAATAACAGTCGCAGCCCCTTGGCTAATTTTAAAATAAAGCCCGGAGATTACATCAGCGGCAACGCTGACGCCTTTCATGACTGCTTGGAATCCTTTCTCTAATTCATAAGCAAGATTGATGTTCTCTTTAAAAGGCGAGAGTGCTTGGAAAAACGCTTGTACCCCTGAAACCACACCACGAATTGGTGCTAACAATATCTTTAACGCAGCGCCAAAGACTTCGACCGTAACCGCAGCAACTTGGAACGTACCTTTTAACAAGATGCCCAATTCTGATTGATCAGCAAAGATATTTGTAAACGCTGTCTGCAATCGTTTGAGAGCACCATTGATTGTGTCACTTGCAACGAATGCTGCCTTGGCTGCAGCTCCTTGTGAGTTTTTCTGATTTTGTAAAAGTTGATTATACTTTTCTGTGTTGCCAAGCAATGTGATAATTGCTTGACCGCCTTCAATGCCAAAAGCTTTAATGATGTCACCGGTTTCAGCCCCGGTTTGTTTGATCTTGTCGAGCGTGCCAACCAAGCCATCACTTTTAAGCGTAGCTGCATTAATTTCAACGCCAAATTTTTTAAACTCTTTGCCTACTTTGCCCCCAGCAATTTGAGCAAACGCGTTCTTGAGAGACGTAAATGTAACCTCCGCTTTTTCACCACCACCTGTTATTTGAGCGACGGCAGCGTTGACCTCTTCAAGAGGCACCCCAAGGGCAGAAGCAATTGGTGCAACCTTTGCAATGTTTGCTGCATACTCACCAATAACAATTTTGCCGTCATTCTGAGTTTGAATAAAGCCGTCAACTAATTTGCCAGCCTTGTCAGCCTCTAAGCCATAAGCATTTAAGACAGAAGTTGCAGCGTCGCCAACCGTATTGATGTCAGAGAATCCACCAGTTGCACCTAGGCTTGCCGCTTTTAATATGTTTGCGGCATCTGCTGCATTGGTAAAGCCTGCTGACGCAACGTCATAAGCTGCGCCTGTCAGCTCTACAACGTCCGCTTGACCAGCAAGTTCACGACTGACATCAGACAAACGTTTCGTTAATTCTTCACTGTCTACCCCAAGTGAACGAACTTTTGCCTCTGCAAAATCTTGTTTAGATAAAATTGAAAAGGCAGAAGCCAACGCGCCAGCAGCAGTGGTAAAAACTGCAATAGGCCCCAAAGCCACTTTAAACGCAGTGCCCAATGCAGCGACCCCAGGCACTGCAGCTTTTGCCCCAGCCCCAGCCGCAGCCGCAGCTTTGCCAGCACCTATAAATTTTCCATTTGCGTCTCTTAATCGCCCACTAGCGCCATGGGTAGCGCCAGCGACGCCATCCATCGACTTGGCAAAGCTCTTCGCGTTTGCAGCAGCCTTGGTTGAGTCAAGAGCAATTTCTACGCGAGAGACAACGGCCATGCCTACTTACCCATTGCTTTGAGTTTAGCGCCCGCGCTTCGCTTTCTTCATCGCCGCTTCTTGGTCTTCGTTTAACAGGTCAAAATAAGCCGACCAAATTAAA
>MDTG01008083.1_pt1 | contig 15280 bp, 17 predicted proteins | sample 811421 | NCBI WGS metagenome assembly MDTG01 (sample SAMN05326645, study PRJNA326480) | marine metagenome | isolation source: seawater | place: Pacific Ocean: South East | collected 2011
AGGCTCGCCGCCTAAACATCAAACCAAGACGAGGCCCGCACTCCGCAATCCTACGCCGCGAGTTGTGCCAAATGTTCTGACGACGGACAGCCTGTTGCGGAGCAACGAAATTGCATCTCAATCGTTGGTTCATTGATGAGAAAGTGCCACCCTGCTCGGAATAGGAGAAAGCAATGAATCATGTAGCAAAAGTAATCGAAGTTGTCGGTACATCAGAAAAAAGCATTGAAGACGCGATTAAGGGAGCAATAGAACGGACCGCCAAGACTGTGGACAACCTCCAGTGGTTCGAAGTTTCTGAGCTTCGTGGAGCGATTGCGGATCAGAAAGTCGACCGCTTCCAAGTAATGCTCAAGATCGGCTTTGGATTGAATGACGACTAGGTACTGATGGCGATTAATTCGGTTGCTTGCGGAATCAGCGACCGATACGCAGCACGACCTCTTCAATCTCCCCGGTAAAGCGTGGTCCTACCGGATAATCCATGACGTAACGACCAGTGTCGTTACCGATATCGAGTGTCTCGCCTGGTCCCATCGGGATGAAGCCGATCCGTCCTATATACCCTTTTCCGATCAACCTTTCTCCGTCGAAGATCGCTATGCTTCCAGGGGAAAACGGGGCGGCACTGTCAGGTGTGAAGACGAATCGTAGGAAAGTTTTCTTGCCGGAAATTGGCTGCTCCGCGCGGATAAGGAACTGATCGTTGGCAGAGCTCGATGCGGAATGAGCAACAACGGGAACGCTGTCCTCGAGTGAAAAGGACCAACCACTCAGCGAGCTTCCTGTTGAAAGAATAGCCCCATTGAGTGCCGCGTCAGAAGTTAGGCTGACTTCGAGCGTGAATGCCCCTGAGAGGCGTGGTTGTTCAGACCACGCAATTCGAACGTTGTTGCCTCTGTACCGATACTCTTTCCTTGGTTCCAACGGTCTGCGCAAGCGCGCAGAAATTCGCGCGTCCAGATCGCCTCTCAGCGGATATACATCGTAGAGTCGGGCTTGCTGATCGAACAAATCTTGTAAATCCGCCAGCTTTTCAGGATGCACCTGCGATAAGTCGCGGGTCTGCGCAAAATCGGTATTAAGATTGTAGAGAGACCAGCTGAATTCAGCTGGAGCCTTCTCTGAAAGATTTTGCCACGGCATCCGGCCCGGATTTGTCGATGCCAACCAACCGTCTTGATAAATGGCTCGATTGCCAAGGAGTTCGAAGTACTGTGTCTGTCTACGGCCCTCCGCTGTAACGTCAGCGAACGTATAGCTCATGCTAATCCCATCGAAGGGATCTTGCTCGAAACCGTCAACAATTCTTGGTTGCGGAATTCCTGCCGCCTCGAGCAAGGTTGGGGCCACATCGATAACGTGGTGAAACTGGTCTCGGACCAGCTCTCCTTGTTTAATGTGACCTGGCCAGGAAATGACCAATCCATTCCGCGTTCCGCCAAGGTGCGAAGCAACTTGTTTGAACAGGGGGAAGGGTGCGTTTGTCGCCCATGCCCAACCCGCTGGGTACACCTGGTAGGTCTGTGGTCCACCCATCTTGTCGATATTGGAGAGTTGTTCCTCGAAGCTCTGATCTGGTTGCCCGATGACAACCATCAGTTCGTTCAGGCTGCCTTCCGGGCCGCCCTCTGCGCTTGCGCCGTTGTCGCCTTGGACAAAGACAACGATCGTATTTTCGAGTTCACCGCTCTTCTCGAGTTCATCGAGTATTCGGCCAAACTGAAAGTCCTGAAAGGCTAGCTGCGCCGCAAATACTTCCATGTAGCGCGCATATAGCCGTTGCCGATCTGGAGAGAGGCTATTCCAGCTAGGAAGTTCGGCGGGGCGCGATGAAATCTGTGTCCCATCGGGGATGATGCCCTGCATGATTTGCCTGCGATAGGTTTCCGCTCGTACCGCATCCCATCCGTGATCGAATTGTCCGCGAAACCGGTCGATCCAATTGGAAGGTGCCTGTTGCGGCGCGTGAGCTGAGCCTGTCGCGTAGTACATGAAGAACGGTGTTGAGGGATCGTCGGCATCAAGCTGCCGCAGCCAATCAATTGCATGATCCGCAAGGTCGCGATCGAGGATGTAGTCTGGATCGTCATCCCTTGGAATGACCCTGTTGGTCCCATGATATAGCGTCGGTCTGAATTGATCCGTTTCAGACCCGATGAATCCATAGAATTCATCGAAGCCTTTGTTGGTGGGCCAATACGCAAAGGGACCTGATTCATTGGCATCCTCATTGGGCACATTGTGATCTTTACCGATCCATGCGGTTGCATAGCCATTGCCTTGGAGGATCCGCCCAATTGTCGCAGATTGTGGAGGGATTATTCCGTCATATCCAGGGAACCCCATGGCGACATTGGTCAGTGCGCCCGTGCCGACAGCGTGGTGATTCCTCCCCGTCAGAAGCGCTGCGCGCGTCGGCGAACACATCGCCGTCGTGTGAAAATTATTGTAGATTGTGCCGCGCGCTGCCAACCGGTCAAGATTGGGCGTCGGGACGGGCCCACCGAAAGTGCTTGAGGCGCCGAAACCGACATCGTCCGTCAGGACCAGAAGGATATTGGGCGCACCTTCCGGCGGACGAACCAAGTCGGGCCAGGACGGAATCGCTTCATCTAGAGATGGTGCGAGCTTCCCCTCGTATTCGGGAGCTGGAATCGGGAGTTGAGTCCGGTCGGGATCGGTTGCCGACGTGGGCAATGAAGCGGCTAGGAGTGCGGCAGATGAGACTGTCCCAAGACATCGCCGAAGGATCCTCGCCGTTCTTTGTTTATCCCTTCTCATTAGCATAAACATCCCCGTAGCGAGTTTGTTGCTAAACGTCCCAGATCACATGGAGGGCATCGGGGCCTCGCATGTTGAGTCCTCGGATTTCGGGCTGCGGATAGTCGGGGTCAAATCGCAAATTGGGAAGCTCAAGGATTTCCTCTAGCGCCACTTCCATTTCGGTCAGCGCCATATGCATCCCCATGCACATGTGCGGTCCAAACCCAAAGCTAAGCAAGGGTCGCATAGGTCGCTTGAGCCAGAGCCGATCAGGATCTTCATAGACCTCCGGATCTCGATTGGCCGATGCAATCGAGCAGAGAACGGCGGTGCCCTTCGGTACCATCATGCCGCCTACTTCCATGTCGCGTGCGGCGATGCGGGCGACAGCGCCAGCAGTGGGGTCGCGTCGCATTGTTTCCATGACTGCCTTGGGAACCAGGCTGCGGTCCTTGCGCACCTCTTCAAGCACTTCCGGGTATTCAAGAAGCTGGACCATCATATTGGCAAAACTACGTGTCGTCGTTTCGCCAGCAGCAAGCAGGAGCATGCGGATGAAGTTGGCTATTTCCTCATCGGTAAAATTTTCGCCCTCATGTTCGGTGGTCATCATGTAACCGAGAATATCGTTCCGCATCTCGCCGCGCTCTCGATACTGCTTTACGATCGGCAACAACGTCTCATACATGGATTGGCCGGCAACCATCGACCGAGGTATGGTGATCTTGGCAACTTCAGGATCGGTTTGAGGCGCGGCTACAACCTGGATTGCCCAACTCGCGAGGTTCCCGAGCAAATCTTCGTCGTGCGGAAATCCGAAATAGGCATACATTGCCCGGATCGGGAATGGCAGTGCAAACTCTCGAAGGAGGTCTGCCTTACCATTCGGGCGCAGTCGATTGACGAACTCATCGACGACCACAGGGCGGATGAGAGTGTCCATGAGCTTGCGAATTTGGCTCCGCATGAACGGTTTTTGCAGCGTCTTGCGGTACTTCGTGTGTTCTTCGCCATCCATGGCGGTAAGCAGAAGATTGTCGACGGCAGCTCCAAATCCATCTCCGGTGATATAGCTCTGCCAATCCTCAGGGTTCATGAGAACCGAATGGATATCGTTGTAGCGGAACAGAGTGACCACAGGTCTGCCACTCATCATGTAATCGGCCATGCTAGGGATCTTGTTTTCCTGAAGCAAATCGCCATGCATGACAGGGCATTGCGCTCGTTTTTCTTCGAACATAGGATACGGATTGGCGGGAGCAGCCCCCGCATATCCGTTTGTAACCAGTGAATAGTCGGTGACCATCTGGTCTAGCATTGCATCGTATTTGCTGGTCATTTTGCTTCTCAATCTGTTCCCGATGATGGGACAAGCCATCAATTTGCGAACGACAAACCTAGGCCGTTACCGACCGGTTTGTCCAAAAGTCGGATTGGACATCAGTAAAGCTACTGGTTGCTGCCGTTCCACCTATCGCTCGGAAGGAGCCCTGCTTAACCAGCAGTAATCCCGCTATCTGCGCTGAAGCACGCCCCGTGGACCGACCTGGCACGATCGGAGGCGAGGAAGAGAAGAGGTTCGACAATATCTTCAGGCTGCGAAGGTGGTCGCACTCCTATGTACCGGGCAATCAGTGACTGGTCGGCATCGGGCGGAAACTCAAGTCCCTGAACCATTTCGGTGAGCATTCCGCCTGGCGCGAGTGCGTTGATTCTGATGGGTTGATGCATAAACTCCATCGCCAGTGATTTCGTCAGGCTCAATAGCGCCGCTTTGGTTGCCGCGTAGGGCGCAGTGTATGCCTGGCCAAGAAAGGCGGCTGTCGAAACGACATTGACGACATTGCCCTGGGTTTTGAGCAGGTGCGGCATGGCCGCCTGGATCAGGAAGAAGGCGCTGTCGACATTTGCAGAAAACAGCTTGCGCCAATCATCTGGAGTAACGTCGCCAAGCGCGTGAAACCGCAGAATCCCGGCAACGTTGCAAACCACATCGAGTCGGCCGAAAGCGTCAATCGCGGCCGCAACGGCCTCACCGCATTGCTGAGGATCACCAAGATCGCCATCGCAGATTACAGCTTCTCCCCCTGCTTCCTTGATACGACCCGCAGTTTCCTCCAGACCTTTGCGATTGAGGTCCGCAAGGCACAACATGGCACCCTCTTCGGCAAATCGCAGACTGGCGGCCCGACCCAATCCGGACGCAGCGCCGCTGACGAGCACGCATTTGCCTGTGAATTCGGATTTGCTCACAAATTGTCTCCATCGCTGTGACTGACGATCGGTGTGATTGCCTCGTAAAGGTGAATGGCCATGTCATCCATTGAGAAGGCATCGCTCATAGGAACTTCACCTGTTTCCACGAGCTCGGTCAGACGTGCGACGACCGATTGCGGATCGTCGGACTCAATGGTGTATATCGCCATGTATCGCTGCGCAGGCGCATTCTCGGCACCCGCGTCCTGAAGGCGGAATCGTTGGGCTGCGACAAACCCGGGTACGGCTGTCACATCGGCCAGATGCTGGCTGGAGTACCACTCATTGTATTCTCCTTCACGCCCGGCAACCGGATTGCTCAGGACTACAAAGGCATATGTCCCCATTAAGGAATCTCCCGAAAGATTGCCCATCCATCGCAGTCGGTTTCCAGCCGGGCCTGATCATCCCTGCCAAACCAGCGGCAAGGCTACCGGCTGAATCATACCAAGATGGTATTCGAGCTGGTGATCCGGCTTAATGCGGAAATCCGGAATCCGGCCGAGAAATTCCTCTAGCGCGATACGCATTTCGCGTTTTGCCAGATGCATGCCGATGCAAGTGTGTGGTCCGAAACCGAAGGACACATGCCGCGGCCGGCGACTGAAATCTATCGTATCTGGATTCTCGAATTCAGCCGGGTCACGTCCGGCCAGAGTGGTGCTCATCATGACCTTGTCACCTGGCATCATTCTTACGCCGTGAAACTCGGTCTCCTTTGTGCAGGTCCGGAAAGTGGTCACAGCCGCATAGGCCCTCATCAATTCATCGATCGCATGAGAAACCTCGCCCGGATTGCGTCGAAGGAAATCCTGATCTGTACTTTCACGCGCGAGATGAGCGAACTGCAATCCCATATTGGTGGAGACCGTATCAAGGCCGCCGATGAAAAGATTGAAGGAGAAGCCGACGAGCTCGTCGTCGTTCAGTTTCTCACCCTCGACGTCCACCGCAAGCGCATAACTGATGATGTCATCGCGCGGTGCTTTGCGACGCTCCTCGATTTGTTCGCGAAGGAAGCCGACCACATTTCGTGTCGCTTCAGCGATCTTCCACATATCCATCACATGCAAGAGATCATATTCCCACTCGAGAAACCGCTTGGTGTGCTCGAGCGGAAAATCCATCAGTTCGAGGAAGACCTTGATCGGAAATTCGAACGCAAACTCACCCATGAATTCACATTCGCCGCGTGAACGGAAGGTTTCGATGTAATCGACAGCATACTTACGGATCTTCTCGTCGAGCGCGGAAACCGCCTTCGGAGTAAACAGTGGGTTTGCCATCTTGCGGTACTTGGCGTGATCTGGCGGATCTACTTCAACTGGCGTATTGGTCCAGGTTTCTCCTATAAGCTTTGCGAATGGGGAAAAATCCTTGCTCGAGAATGTGTCGGTATCCAGATAAATCTCGCGCAAGTGATCCATTCGGCGCACGACCCAGGCAGGTGTGCCGCCTGGATAGGCGTACGGTGCGTAGAAAATGTCCGGTCCTTCTGAATGGATACGCGGTGCCCATTCACGATGCGGTTCCTCAATCGTCGTCATCCCGAAAACATAGGGAAATTCCTTGACGAGGTCGGATGGGACATGGGCAGGTATTGTCGGCTCAGGAAAGTTGGGAAGCATGGCAAAAATCCTCGTCTGCGGGCGCGGGGGCGGCATTATCGACCAACTCGTTACGCCTCTCGTTTGCAGCGCGAAGATTATCGCCTAGACTAAACGTCAACAAGTAGGATCAAAATCAGAGGGTAAGTCACATACAGATGACTATGAAGAAGGATCGCGATGTCAGTCCCGATGAGTATGCGTCGCTTCGAAAAGCGCTGACCATGATTGCGGGAAAATGGAAGCTCGAGATATTGTGGCTGCTATATCATCGCACACATCGCTTCGGAGAGCTGCAAAAGACCATCGATGGTGTTTCGCAACACGTCTTGACCAAGCAGCTTCGCGAGCTCGAAGCCGATGGTCTTGTGAATCGCAAGGTGTACGCAGAAGTGCCACCTAGGGTCGAATATTCGATGACCCATGCGACCTTGGCTCTCGAGCCGACGATCCAGTCCCTGATGGCGTGGTGGGAAGAATATGGCAACCACTCTGGAGGGACGGAATGAGCGGTATTGCGATTGAGTGCCTGTTTGAACGGGCGCGGACTTTCAATCGGTATCTTGACAAGCCTGTATCCGAGCAAGTCTTGCGCGAGCTCTATGACCTGCTCAAATGGGGTCCGACAGCCGCAAACTCTTGTCCGGCTCGATTTCTGTTTGTGGCCAGTCGCAGTGCACGCGATCGCTTGCTCGCTTGCGTTAGCGGAGGCAACGTTCCGAAAGTGGAATCGGCGCCTGTCACGGCGATTGTCGCGGCGGACACGCTTTTTTACGAGAAGATGCCCAAGCTTTTCCCGTCGCGTGATTTCAGTTCAGTCTTCGCTGGCAAAGACTCCGTGATCGAAGACTTGCTAGCACGCAATGTTCCGCTCCAGGGTGCATATATGATCATCGCGGCAAGAGCGCTTGGGCTTGACTGTGGGCCGATGTCAGGGTTCGACACTGTGGCTGTGAACAGGGAGTTCTTTCAAGATCGCCCTTGGCGCGCCAATTTCCTTTGCACCCTCGGATATGGCGATCCCGAAAGTGTCTTTCCGCGCAATCCCAGGCTGCCTTTCGAAGAAGCTTGCAGGATTATCTGAAGCGCAACGACACGCCGCTGAATGCGGACTCCCTTTCCGTCGACAGGGCAGACTTGGCAAGCCGTCAGGCAGGTTTTCATGCCTCGTCCATAGGAGGTTTAAAAATTGGGGCTGGAGGAAAACAAGCAGATCGTGCGGGACTATTTTTCTGCCGTCAATCGCGGTGACGAACGTGCAATCCTGAACATGACAACCGAAGATTTTCTGTTTCAGACAATGGCACGTGCGCCCGAATGGCTCCTTCCGAAATGGGGCAGGGAAGACTTCGCCAAGGTCCCTGCAACGATGTCAGGACTCATGAAGGCCCCCATCAATCTGACTATTGCAGGAATGATCGCGGAGGGCGAGCGTGTCGCGGTGGAAGCGGAGACCGATGGCGAGATGCTCAACGGTAGACGCTACAACAATCGCTATCACTTCGTTTTCGAACTGCGCGCCGGCAAGATGTGTGCATTGCGCGAGTACAGTTGCAGCCATCTCGCACAGACCTGCTTTGGTGCTATCGAACCGAGCGATCCGAGCAAGTCTGCCATGGCAGACTGACATCAAAACGCTGCTCGGACGCGCGAGGCTAATCCGAACAGCGTATTTGGTGATAGCTCGGCGGGCCTATGGACCCAGTAGTCGCAATTCTTGCAGGTATCAGTAGGATCCGGGGGGCGCGATCGGATCCCCTCCGGCAAGGGCACGGCCCTGGATTTCATATCCGATTGTCGGGATATTCTGGATATGGCGAAGCGCCATCGAGACATCTCGCCAGTAACGGTTGATCGGCTTCTCGTGCATGAACCCCGAAGATCCTGCCTGGAACATGAGAGACTCGCTCGCCGCATGCAGCGATTGCACGATCTGCCCGCCCGCTGCGCGCGCCTGAGCTTTCTCGCCAACCGTGAATTCTTCGCCTAGCCCGACCCGATCAAGCTTAGCCGTAAGGCTGAACAAGATCCGCTTCGCAGTATCTACCAGTGCAGCTGCTTCGCCTAGGTCGCGCATGTATGCGCCCGATCCGGTTCGAGGTCCAATCGTAGTCGTCAATACAGGCTTACCCGATTCTGCAGTCACAATTTCAAGCATCGCCTCCACAGCGCCAACGAGTTGAGCAAGGCCGGTTGTACGCACCATGGGCACCGCTGGAATAAGGTCTGAAGGAGCCCCAAAGTGTTTCTTCGTCGGGTCGATCTGTCCGGCACGTTCGTCCATCAGGACCATCTGGCCTTCCGGAATGAAAACGTCTTTGGCAATGGCAGTATCGGAGCCGGTGCCCTGCATTCCGCTAACGAACCACGTATCCTTGATCTCGAATTCGCTCATTGGGATATAGCACATGCTTATACCGGGGACGACGGGCCCATCGTAGCCTTCGAGCACAACGCCTTGCTGTGTCCAGGTGGCCTGACGCGACCCTGACATGTATGGCCAGGCACCATTGATGATCCAGCCACCATCTACCTTACGTGCCTTGCCCGGCGGATTGTAGGCGCCGCAAACCGGCTGCGGACCATTGCCAAAGACCGCTTCCTGTACACTATCAGGCGCAAGACTGGTCACCCATGAGGTGCCATTAATGATCTGGATGACCCAGCTTACCGCCGGATCGCCCTTGGCGATTTCCATTTGTACACGGCAGAAATCGGTTGTCGAGAGTCCAAAGCCCCCAAGCCGTTCTGGCAACATCAGTTGCAGGAAGCCTTCATCCTTCAGCAATTTGTCCACTGCATCGGTGGGGCTTCGCCGCTTCTCTCCTTCTGGAGCCTGTTCGGCCAAGAAGCCTCGCAGCTCCTTGGCCCGCGCAACAAGTTTGTCGGCAACCGAGCTGTCCGCCCAGCCACAAACGTCGTAAGTTGGTACTTCTGCTAAAGTTGCCATGTCATGCATCCTTTCGATATTTCATGCTGTTTGGTGCGCGAAATCGAGCACCCAGTATTCAAGTTCGTCCGCGCTTTTGTTCCATTGCTTGGTCCAGTTATCGTCAGCAGGAACAAGCAAAGTGCTGAGCTGAAGGCGGACCAGAGTTTCTACGAAGACCTCTGGATTTATCTCTCGATCAAGCCTGTGCTCCAGGAACTCGAACAACGGAGCGAGGGCATCTGCAACGGCCACTTTGTATCGTCCAAAACGACTGCGGAAGAACGCGAGGTGGAAGGCCGGCTCAACCTCGAACACGCGATCAGGCGCGTTCTCGTTCGTATAGCGGGCGTAGAACTGCATCACCTTTCGGAAAAGTTCGATCGGGTCGTCGGCCTCCCTTGCTGCCTCCTTGATCCCCTCCTCAAACCCCGTGCAGACGAACTCAGCCACCGCTGACAAGACATCGTCCTTGTTGGAAAAATAGCGATAAAGGGTCCCTCGCGAGACGCCGCTGGCTTCAACGATGTCGCTCATCGATAGGCGCCGGACTCCCCTTTCAGCTATCGCGTTCAGAGCTCCCGACAAGATCTTGATGACACTTGGTGAAGTGATGAAATCATCGGTCAGATCTTCAGCCTTGTTGAAATCCGGTTGGAATTTCATGCTTCCCCCTTCTCAAGTTCCTCGAGATTGTGCGGAATGCTGACATAGCCAGGCAGGTTCTGACCGCCATCGACGTTGATCATCTCGCCGTTTACAAAGGCCGACATTTCCGATGCGAGGAATACGACCACCGGACCGATATCCTTCTCAGGATCGCCCGCCCGCTTGAGCGGGTTGGTCGCGACCACGTTCTCCAGAAAGCCCGGCACATCCTCGACCAACTGGGCGAACACCTGCCCAAGTCCGGTCGGCGCAATCGCATTCGATCGGATATTGAAGCGGCCCCATTCAACCGCGGCGCTCCGCGTTAGTCCCACAATACCGAGCTTGTTGATATTGTAGTCACTGTGCAGCCATGCTCCCGTCTGAGCGTCGATCGAACTGAAATTGATGATCGACCCGCCACCCCGTGCCTTCATGTGCGGGAAAGCGGCCTGCATTGCCCACCAGTTTCCCCAGATCCCGATGTCGAGCGTACGCCTGAGCATCTCGTCTGTCTTGTTCTCAAGCAGGACGCCATCCGATAACAGAGAGGCATTGTTGACCAGAGTATCGAGGCCGCCGAATTCGTCGACAGCTCGCTGCACCATCGCCAGTACTTCTTCCTTGATGCCCATGTCGGCGGACATCCCGGCAGCCTGTGTACCGAACTCTTCGCGAATCTCCTTCGCAACCTTCTCCGCAGTTGCTCCATCGCGACCTGTAATCAGCAGCGATGCTCCTTCGCTGGCCATGCGCCGCGAGATGCCATAGCCCAGACCCTTTGCGCCCCCAGTGACGATACCGACTTTACCTTCGAGCAATCCGCTCATGCTGCTTCCCCCAACATTTTGTCCATTTCCATGCGTTGCTCGCACTTGTCGCAAGTCAGCACATATCCCTGGATACGGTTGTGTGTGTCCACGAACAGATGCTTGTCACCGTGAGTGTCGCTTTCCATTTGGCGCCATTCACCGAGAATTTCGGCGCGAGGCGGCAACAAATTGAGCGGGAACAGAGTTGTTTTCACCTGTACCGAGAGCGGAGGGAACTTGATCGCAGTCGGGGTTCCCAGTGCGCTCGGAGCGATCCCGCGCGCTGCTGCCATGATTGGCGTCACGTAGGCCGCAAGTCCCGTGGGATACTCGGCACAATCGCCGATCGCAAAGATATTCGGGTCGCTCGTCTGGCCAAATTCATTGACCTTGATGCCTCGTCCGACCTCCAGCCCCGCTTCATGCGCGAGCTTTACGTTTGGCCGCAAACCAACTGCTGAAAGGATAATATCGGCTTCGATCTGCGTTCCGTCATCCAAGGTTGCACGATATCCCCGTTCTGGGTGCCGATAATCAATGGCTTCGACCTTACGGCCAAGATGCCAGTTCACTCCTTCACCCCGTAACCTATCACGAACCTTTTTGCCTACTGCTTGCGGAACAAGCTGCGCGAGCGGTTGGTCGAGCATATCTACAACGGTGGGCGTGTAGCCATTGGTCACAAGATCGTTCGCAAATTCGGTCCCCACCAGGCCAGCGCCCATGATCAGTACGCGTGCGCCTTCAGGCAACTCGCGGCGAAAGCGATCGTAGTGCTCCAGCTGGTTGACCGAAATCGCCCGATGCGCGGCATCTCCGCCGATATCCGGGCGGATCGGCTCTGCACCGGTTGCCAGAATCAGCGCATCGTACTGGATCGGCCCTCCGGTGGTCAGCAGGGCCTTGCCTGCCCGATCGATAGCCTCGGCCTCGCGCCCGATGCGGGCATCCAGCTTGAGGTTGGCGATCATCTTCTCAGCAGGCGTGGTCACGAGCGTTTCGCTGGTCTTGCCCTTGGCCAGCGCGGTTGAAAGCGCGGGTTTCGAATAGAAATGACCATCCTCAAGCGTAACCATCACCAGCCGCGCTTCCGGGGAAAGCCGGCGCAGTTCGCGCAGCACGGCAAAGCCGGAAAGCCCGCTGCCTACTACGACAATGGTGGGGGCAACTGTGCTGCTCATTCCGATTACAGGAACACCGCGAAATTCGACATGCCGAGCACCGACTGGTCGACGATGATCTCGCGGCGGGCCAGCTTGTAGGTCCCGTCGACTTCGCGCCAGACGTCACGACGCTCTGCAGTCGTGTTCTCGTTCTCCGGGCTGTCGCCCCGGCTGCGCTCAAGAAAGAGGTAGCTGACGACTTCATATTCGCCGGGCGTGTCACACTCGGCAACACGGACATTGGTCACGAAACGGCGGCACCGGGACGGTGGATCTTCTGCCCAGGCGCTCTTCTGTAAGCGGCCCGACCGCATGACCAGCGAATCGTAATTCTCGTCGAAGTGAAACATCGTTCGCATCACGTCGCGATCCCTGTTGGGGCCGGTTCTCGTGAGACGGATGGGGGCTTGGTAAACGACATCCTGCTCGATCATGGCGATCCAGTCGTCGATCCTGCGCTCGTCGAGAGCCGCTGCTTCATCGTAGAGCGTCTCGAGAATTCGGTTGTAAATCTCAGATCCGAGCGGAACTCGCTTCTTCGACACCAATCCGCGCAGGATGGTGGTTGAATCAGGCGCGGCGGTCGATTTGGTTATCCAGGTCATGTCCTATTCTCCCTTCTCAAACCGCATCCATCAGGTCGTAATAGGCGAGCCACCAATTCCATTGCGTGTCGTCCTTGGTAAACCCGGGATATAGCAGGCCTTCACCGACCCAACCTTCGGGGCGCTCGTGGCCATGCAGGGCCTTATACTTGAGGGTGATGTCCTTGCTCACTGCACCGCGCGCATTCTTCATGATCACGGGCCAGACGTCGGCGTCATCCTGCTCGATCATTCCAGACGTTCCAGTGTTCCAGATCGAATTCTGGAGCATGTCACGTTTCATTTGCTCAGGAGCGTCCTTCTCGGCGAAGATGTAGTTGATAAACTCCACCTTGTCCGGCCCCTTGGGCATATAGGTGTGCAGCGTGAGCGCCCCCGAAGATCCACCATCAGTGCGTGGAGCAAAGATGAACGCAATCAGCACGTTGGGGAACATTCCACCAACTTGCGGAGGGATTGTCGCAAGCTGATTGACCTGATCTTCGCTGAGGTTTTCAAACAGTTCCGGGATCAACTCCTTCGGAATGCCTGGAGGCGTGAGAAGCTCCAGGCGCTCGCGGGTCGATTTGCCTTCAAACGGCACATCGGCAAACATCTTGAAGGTCTTTTCGGCTTCGAGGCACCGAAGCGAGTGTCCTTGCTTGCAAGAGATATCGACCCCATACATACCCGGAGCCTGATCGTAGATCGATTCAGCCGTACCGCCCATGATGCCGCCTTCCATCAGCGACCGGTGCAGGGTAAGCGTATGGAACCCGTCTGACCCGGACTGCTCACCGGGAACCTTCCAGTTGCAGGGCAGGGTGAAACGCTGCGGTGGCCCCAACAGCTCAAGACCGTTGTTCGTACGGCAGAAGAGCTGATCCATGTAGTATTTGATGTCGCCCAGATATTCGTCGAACGAGGGGCCATCGACATTCCAGGTCGCAAAAATGAGGCCACCGTAAAGTTGCACCTTGGCTTTCTTCAGGCCCAGCGTTTTCTTGTCGACATCGTTGCCGTGCATCTTTTCGCGTTCAACAGGCGCACCGATGAAGTCGCCGTTGGGGCGAAACGCCCAGCCGTGGTAGATGCATTGATGAATCTTCTTGTTGCCTGCCTCGCCAAGGCAGACGCGCATGCCGCGATGAGGGCAGACATTGAGAGAAACGTGCACATCCCCGTCTTGCCCGCGTGCAATGATAACATTGTCCTCTGCCATGTCGCGAACAATGAAATCACCCTTCTCCGGAATTTCGCTTTCGTGACCCAGCAGCAACCAGGTCTTGGCCAAAATTTTCTCCATTTCGAGCTTGTAAAGCTCATCATCGGTCATGACGCGCAAGGAAACCTCATTCGAGTCCCGCATGATCAGATCGTCGAGGGCGGTTCCGTCGCTCAAAACAAGCTTTGATTTCTGGAGCATGGCTGCATTCTCTCCCAACAGGCGAATTTTTCGGTTGATTCGCGTTATACAGATTGAATAATATCTGTTCAATATGTAAAGTCGAGTCAATCTTGATTCTTGGAGGGGTACATGTCGAAAGAAGGAAATCTCAAGGTGGTGATCAATAAACCGGCTTGCTGCGGGTACGGCGTTTGCGCAGAGATCTGTCCCGAGGTGTTCAAGCTGGATGAAAACGGGATCGTCTATGTCGACAACGAGATTGTTCCGAAGGGACTGGAGGAATCCGCCCGTGAAGGCGCTGACGCGTGCCCGCAATCGGCCCTCGCCATCGTGGATGCGTGACGGCAGGCTTGGAGCGGGCTTTAATAGACCCGCGCAAGGATACCCTTGAGAGCGGCCCCCTGTTCGGGCCAGGCAGCATCGAACGCTTTTGACCAGCGATGCTCCGCCACTTCGGCCAGGGTATCAATCAACATGTCAATCGAATCTGCGTCAAGCGGCAGGCCGATATCGCCATAGCAGCGATGCGCTATAACCAGCTTCCGGGTCGAACGCTCGACCCAGTCTTCGCCTGTGGCCAGCCCCATCAGCGTCTCGATCAATTCATTCACCATCGCACCGCAGGTGGAATCCGCATGGTGTAAGGATCGGCGTTGTTACGGATAGCGGGCAAACAGCCGGTCGAAGAAGATCGGCGTGATATCCCTGTCCGCCTCGGCAATGGCCCACAGGGATCGCTCAAGGATATCTGCTCTGGCGGCGCCACCCACAAGAAAGTCCTTTTCCCACCGGCATAGATCCCCGCATCGGCAATGCACCTGCCATAGGTCCGAATTGCGCTGGTGAAATTGATCTGAACCAAATTCACGACTGTTCCACTGTTGATCTCTGGCCCCTTGTTCCAGTCGGCAAAGTGCCGCCTACCTGTGGACAGGGCAAACACGGCGCGCAGCTTCTGATAGCAGTGCGCAACCAAAGGAGCTTGATGGATGCGCAACGAACTGGACCCGCTTTTCTCGCCGTTTTCCTGCAAGAGCCTGGAACTGGCCAACCGCTTCGTGATGTCTCCCATGACCCGTCAGTTCAGCCCCGATGGTATCCCGGGAG
>MDTG01034113.1_pt1 | contig 15280 bp, 12 predicted proteins | sample 811421 | NCBI WGS metagenome assembly MDTG01 (sample SAMN05326645, study PRJNA326480) | marine metagenome | isolation source: seawater | place: Pacific Ocean: South East | collected 2011
ATAAAATACCTGTCGTCTACTTAGTACGACCTTCACCGGCCGCTCAAGATATCGAGCTCCTAAACAAGCCAATACGGCATCGTAATGCAAGCCTAGTTTTGAACCGAACCCACCGCCAACAAAGGGGCTTTTTACCTCAATGTTCTCTGTATCCAATTCGAAAGTTACCGCTAATGCCTCTACTGCTGATGCGATAATTTGCACACTGGTGTACACCGTAAGTTTTTCACCATCAAAATTAGCGATGGTGGCATGGGGCTCCATGGCAGCAGAAATTTGAGAGGGTGTGGTGTAGTCAACATCTATCGACACAGCTTTTTTATCATGGTCGCTGTTGCCACTTTCCACATCAGCTTCAAATCCACCATCAAGAGAATCTGGCACTGTAGTGGCTTGTTCTGGAGATAAGAGTAAATCGGGGGTTTCAGCATCAATGGTATATTCAACTAGGCTTGCCGCGTAACGCGCTTGCTCTATCGTATCGGCAATCACCAAAGCTACTGGCGCACCAAAATGCCGAATATGAGGCTCATTTAATACAGCCCTGCTTTGGGTGAAACGACTTTCGCTCGCTGGTTTGCTAAATGGCTTGAGGGGGCCTGCATTTTTGTAGGTTAAAACTGCATGTACGCCTTCAGCATTTTCGGCTTTATCTGTTGATAGCTGAGTTATTTCGCCAATTGCGGTGTCGGATGATACTAACCACCCTGTTAACGGTTTTTGATCGAACTGTTGCTCTGCTGCATAACGTGCTTGCCCAGTAACTTTTAAAATGCCATCTACACGACTAATGGGCTTACCCAATACATTCTTTGCGGTATCAATTTTCATAAAGCGCCCCTTCATGGTCATCATTCTCACGCTGACGTTCATAAAGTGAACTCAGCACGCTTTTGAATGTATTACGAAGCAAATCAGGTTTAAAATTGTTACTCCCGTGCACCTTTGCATCGGCTAGTTCAGCGTCAATTGCTAGATCTAGCGCTTCTTCAGAGAATTCAGTACCAGTGAGTACTTTTATAACAGAAGCGGGATACCAAGGTTTAGTACCTACCCCACCGAAGGATAAAGTGAGCTTTTCAATCGTATCGTTTTTTAGCACAAGCCCTGCCCCAACCGATACAAGCGCAAAGGCGTATGAAGAACGGTCACGCACTTTGCGATAATACTGTGTGCCATGGCGCTGCTTAGGTATAACAACGGCGGTAATAACTTCATCGTCTTTAAGTACATTTTCAATATGCGGCGTGCTGCCAGGTACACAGTAAAAGTCGCGAAGCGGAATGTTTCGCACCTCGCCAGTTTTAGACGTTAATGCAACTTGCGCATCAAGTGCCATCATGGCCACCGCCATATCAGATGGGTGTGTAGCAATACAGTCGTCACTTGTGCCTAAAATGGCATGAATACGATTCATACTCGTTAACGCAGCACACCCAGAACCAGGTTGGCGCTTATTGCAGGCTTTAGTGGTATCGTAAAAATAGTAGCATCGCGTGCGCTGCAACAAGTTTCCGCCTGTCGTTGCTCTATTTCGAAGCTGCACTGTGGCGCCGCTTAATAACGCTTGAGACAACAGAGAAAGTGACGGCTTGTGATAGGCGTAGTTTGCAAGTGCCGTATTGGTAACCATGGCACCAATACGAAAATGGTCATCTTCTTCAGTGATACTTTGCTCGTCTTCCCACTGACTTAAGTTAACTAATTGAGGCGGTGTTTCTACCTGCAATTTCATCAAATCGATAAGATTAGTACCGCCAGCGATATACTTGGCGCCGTCTTCGGTAGATAAACCGGTAATATCTTGAGTATGTTTAATATGCTGTACGCTAAATGGATTCATTATTGTGGCTCCAAAGCAATCACATCTTCTATCGCATCAACAATATTGGGGTAAGCGCCACAGCGGCATAAATTACCGCTCATTCTTTCGCTAATATCTTCTTTTTGCGAATAGTCAGAACTACAGGTTACCGCACTGGGGTTCTTTGCCGCGAGTTCACCAAGTAGCGCCACGCCCGAACATATTTGCCCAGATGTACAATAGCCGCACTGAAACGCATCTCGCTCTACGAAGGCTTTTTGTAATGGATGCAATTGGACATCGCTATCGTTAGCTTTATTAGCGCTAGTTTTCTTAACGATACCTTCAATAGTCGTAACCGATCGACCTTCTAACTGAAACGCAAACACCAAGCATGCATTGATACGTTCGCCATCAAGCAATACGGTACACGCACCGCATTGGCCATGGTCGCAACCTTTTTTTGCCCCGAACATAGATAAATGCTGATGTAAAAAATCGAGTAAGGTGGTTCTTGGATCTTCAGGGAGGGGGTAAGATTCTTCATTAACAATAAGTGTAGACATGGCGTTTTCCTTTACCGTACAGCCACCAATCCATTACTGCTCAAAGGGAGTTGGCTGAATATTTGTCGTTCACTTTGTGGTTACGCTATTCAGTTATTTTAAGTTCATAGAGATAAAAACGTGGAATAAATTAAAGGAGACAAGTACAAAGGAATAAGTTTAGAAGAAAAGAAAAAGGCCCCACTCTCTTTTTATAAAGCTGCATGTTAATGCTCGTTCCACCATAAAGAGGGTGCGGCCTTTGCTATTGTTATTTTTATAATTGCAGCTGCTTTTGAATATTGCAGCTGCTTTTAGCTTTACTGACGTAGCCTAGCTTTATAAAAAACCAGGCTACGCAACTAAGCCAAGTACATTTCGAAACTAAGTTTCAAAAACACGTATCAACTGACTTACTGATAAAAGTAAGGGCCAGTCCAGCTTACCTTTTTACCGTCGATTTTAACGCTATGCTTCGCGCTTTTCGACGCATCCACATTCGATATAATAAACAGCTGTTTTTCACCTTTCACATCGGTAATTGAAACACCAGTATATTTATCGCTATCAAGCACAACCTTCAAATCAGCAATACTGCTTTTAGAATTTTGTGACGATTCGCTTACTGGGCTGTATGAACCATGTGGCTCAATAACAGATACAAACAAGGTGTCTTGCGTGTCGGTTCTGCGTAGCATAATGCCCGGATCACGACGTAGGTTAAATTCAGGATCGTTAGCGCCAATGCGAGTAAGTAATATTTCGTCATTATCATCACTTACTGCCGTTAACGTGTAGTACTTTCCATTGCTCAACCACGAGAACTTAGCATTATCGCCGCTCGCTTTACCACGCCCTTCCACGTACAAATGTTGGTAGCCATTATCGTCGCCTAGCGGGCTTAAACTACTTGGCGATTCATATTCAAAGTTCATGTCTAACACTTGCCCCATATAATAGTATGGGAAGTCGTATTGGTTTTTCGAGTCTGAATTAACACGCATAATATCCAGCATGAACGGCTTTTCGAAGTTTTCATCTTTAATCAATGCCATGGTGCGTTGCATCTTTGTACCTGGATAGGCATTTTCTTCAGTCGCACTCACTACTTTTACATTGTCGTCTTGGGCATCAAAGGTAAACAGGTTTGAGTGATGCTGACTAGCCACATCGTAAACACCGTTAAAATGCTTTTTCTCATTGATAGACAAGGTATTGTGGGCAATCGTTGTTTTGGCCCACGTGGTATTTTCTTTTAAGTAGTTACCACCGCCTTTTTGCTCAATATTCACAAAACGAGCTAAACCATAATCTTGCAGTACTTCGTCACCTTTTTCATATAATGAATAGGAAAGCTTATCGTAATGGCCGTGGCTCAAACCTTGCGCTGCATATTTGAACACTAGGGTTAATTCTTCTTCACCATGACGCAATACACCAATACCGCCCTGCTTACCGTCGATACCATCACTTAAGTTCACAGAACTCTTCACAAATGGCTTAGCTTTGCCGTCTCGAACACCGATAGCAGCAGCTAACCCAGATTCGTCCAGTAACACTTCGTTTTGCTTCTCTACAACGCTTAATAACTGAGGACTTTTATTGCCATAAAAATAGGCCAAATCTACCGCGGTTACTAAGGAGCTACTGTAATACGACATGCCTTTTTGACCGTCGTTAATTGGGAAGAATTCGCCATCAGCATCAGATAAGTTAAGTAAAGCACTTACCCCTTTAAGTAGCACGTTGTCTTTGTGCTGAAGTACTTTTAAGTCTGGGCGATTGTTTTCCATGGCCAATGCAAAAATAAGGAATGGATACATAGCATAGCGCTGGTAATAAGGGCCTTCGGTGTAATACCCGTCTGGCGAGAAAGGTTCTTCTAAGTTAGCGAAGAAGCCTTTGCGTTGGCCTTCTACTTTAATAGTGCCACCGTCGTTGTCTTTACCACCTACTACTAAGCCATCATCTTCAATGCCATATAACGCACGCTGAATTAGCTCTTCGTCATTCATAACCAAGCCAATCATACCTACCGCGGCAATACCCCAGGTACTATGATTATGAACACGGTTAAAAAACTGTGGATTCTCTAGCGAGATAAAATCAGCAAAAGGACGAAACAGATTAGTTTCTAAGGTTTCACGTTCTTCGGCTGAAAGGTAATCGTAAATAGCATCATAAGCTTGGCTCATGTAAACCAGCCAGTTACTGTCGTTCAGGCATTGCCAAAATAACTTACCACGAGAATAAGAACGTTCTTGCGGATGAAGGGGCAAATCTTTATACATGGCTTCATATTGAAACAACATATCGCGAATATATTTCGCGTATTTTTCATCTTCCAATACTTGAAACAGTACACCGGCTTTTTGAGCGGTATAGAAATTTTGTTTATGGCGTTGATGCGTATAACCGCCTGAGAAATCTTTAGGAATAGGCGTATCAATGCCCATAGCAATTTCCGCATCTACTTGGCTTTTCACCGAGGAAAGTGTCTCATCAAATAAAGGCACTTGACCCAAGTGCTCTCTCATTTTCTCAACACCAGGTTCGGTAAGAATAAGATTAGGATGTTCTTTTGCTTGTATGGTAAGCGGCGACATGCTGATACCAACGGTTAACAGAGTTAGGGTAAATTTTTTTATATTCATATTATGAGTTCCGTTTTTAACAATTCGCCTTTTTTAGAATGAATTAACAACGGGTGTAGGGTAAAAAATTGTTAATAAGAAGATAGCGAATTGAGGAGTAGTACAATAACAGAACCACTCTGGTATAAAAGCTGACCACTGCGAGAAAATGCAAAAACAATCAACTATTTGTTTGAAATTTAGTCTTGCTTGGTATTTTCACTGAAAATTTGCTCAGGCGGGCATTAAAGAAAGCGGGAAATAAGAATATAAATAGGATAAAAACGTGGCGTACCGTTTTGTACGCCACGTTGGATAAATTATTGTAATAAGCGATTAGGTTGTACCTAGCTAGGAAGCACCCAGCTATCGCAAATAGCTTGATGAACAATTATCTGTCAAAGAAAAATTAGAAACCTTCTAGAACAATTTTGCCAATCGCCGTACCTGCTTCTAAGATTTTATGCGCTTCTATCAAGTTTGCCGCGTTAATCTTACCTAGGTGCTTACCTACCGTGGTTTTTACATGCCCAGAATCAATCAGTGTTGCCACATCAGTAAGCAACTCACCTTGAGCACTCATATCTTCTGTTTGGAACATAGAACGAGTAAACATGAACTCCCAGTGTAGAGAGATACTCTTTGACTTAAGCTTTGAAATATCAAGCGCTTTTGGGTCGTCAATAAGTGCAATTTTGCCCATCGGCTTCATGATTTCTACGTACGCATCTAAGTAAGCATCAGTGGCATTCAGGCTTGCTACATGGGTAACTGGCCCAATATTTAGCGCGGTTATTTGTTCTGCTAATGGCTGGCGATGGTCAACAACATAATCTGCACCTAATCCCTTCACCCATTGTTTAGAACTTTCGCGAGAGGCAGTTGCAATAACCTTAGCACCGGTTAAGGTTTTTAGCAGCTGCAGCATAATAGAGCCCACTCCACCTGCGGCACCTACTACTAATACGGTTTCATCGGTTTTTTTAGTATTTCCTGCTTGTTGCTTGTTAAGCCCTAGATGTTGGAACAATAGTTCATATGCAGTAATCGCCGTAAGAGGAAGTGCCGCCGCTTCACTATCAGACAAGCTTTTAGGAGCACGGCCAACAATACGTTCATCAACTAACTGAAACTCTGCATTGGTGCCTTGGCGTGTTAAATCACCAGCATAATAAACCCGATCGCCCACATTCAAGGTTTCAACATCATCACCCACTTCAACCACTTCACCTACGGCATCCCAACCTAAAACTTTTGGTTCGCCATTTTCTGGTGATACACGTTGGCGAATTTTAAAGTCTACCGGGTTAACAGCAACGGAATTGATTTTAACCAGCACATCACGTCCCGATGCAGCAGGCTTGGTAAGCTCTACATCTATTAGCGCGTTTTCATCTGTTATGGGTAAAGATGTAGTGTATCCAATTGCTTTCATCGAAAAATCCTCTTCTGTTTAAATAACTTACTGAACGAATGTGCATATTGATATGCGATGAGAACATAATACGCCTTGACTGTTTCAAATTAAACAGCACAATATTTGAAACATTTTCAATAAAATATAGATAATCTATGCTACTTGAAGATCTCATTGTTATTTTAAAGGTAGCGGAGTTTCGCAGTATTACTGCCGCAGCATCTAGTTTAGACATGCGCACTGCAACGGCCAGTGCTGCAGTTAAACGGGTTGAAAGCACCCTCGGCGCCGACCTTTTTATTCGAACCACTCGGTCTCTTCGTTTATCTGCCGCGGGTGAACGCTACTTACCCATTTGCGAACAAGCCATTACTATGCTTGAACACGCAAAGCAAAACTTGCAAGAAGATACGGGCAATATCGAGGGCGAATTACGCATAGGCTTAGCGTCAGATTTAGGCCGCAATGTTATCGCCCCCTGGCTTAATAGTTTTATGAATGAGCACACCCAGATCACCATAAAACTGCATTTAAGCGACAGTAATATCGACTTTTATCGCGACCCCGTTGATATCGCACTTCGCTATGGCTCGCCAAACGATGCCAGCTTGTACGGTTTTAAAATATGTGAAGTGCCTAGGCTATTGGTAGCCTCCCCTACTTATTTAGAGAAACACGGCACACCCAAAACCTTAGAAGACCTACCGAAACACAACGGCCTTTTTTACCAACTGCACGATATTACTTATAACGAGTGGGAAGTTACCCGCAACAATCAGCCTGTAAAAATTAAAATGCAGGGGAACCGTGCTGCTAACGACGGCGACATGGTGCGCAGATGGTGTGTGAATGGCCATGGCCTAGCGGTAAAATCGAGTTTGGATATGTGCGACGACCTACTTAATGGCCGCGCAGTGGCGTTAATGCCTGAATACATTGTTAAGCCTACCCAATTATGGCTAATCTGCCCGAGCAGGCAAACCATAACGCCAGCGGTAAGGTTATTAAGAGATACTCTTAGGACGCACTGCCAATACCAACTACAACAGCTTGTAGCGGCAGGTGTTTATACCAAAGATCGTATCTAAACCGTGATGAGTCCGCTAGGGGTGCCGCACTCAGGTCCATGTTGTTGAACATGGTCAATTAGGGTAGGAAAAAAGCTTAGAAACAGGCTATCTAAGGTTGTGAAGTTTGCTTCTATATCTTGCACGCACTGAGCAAAGTCATTTTTAAACCGTATGCGTTTCGCTACTGCTTGTATGGCGTAACCTATCCCTTCAAATTCCGCATAGTCTGCAAACCAATTATGCGTAATCATATGTGAAACACTGCGCTGCATAGGCGTGGGCATAATAGGCAGATTTGTCTCTAATAACAAAAAGCTGTGCTCACAAAATGCTTCAAAGGAAATGTTAGAAAACCGCGCCCAATGGGTAATTAATAGATGGTCGAACAGCATATCTATTGCCACGGGTGCAAAGCGCCTGTGCTCTGGTTTAAAGAGTGCTTTGGCTTGTTTCACACTGGCATGATTGTCAGTGAACCTATCTACCGTATAGTGGTTTTCCAAGCCCTTGCTAACCCTAAGGCTAAGCGTGTCGAGTGCGATACCTTTGCGAAAATCACCAAGTAAATTTCCATAGTGAGAATCGGCATTGGGCTGAGCTAAAAAAAGATGTGCAAGGTAATTCATGGTTCCATTATACGCCAATTAGCTAGCAAATCGTTTACACCATTAATATTGTTTTAGTATTTACTACGTACCCATCGGTTCAAACTGTGAGTGTGGTACAATTACAGTCTACGTTAGCCCTAATTTAGTTTTAAAGACAGTGAATACGACAGAATTACTCGCCCCCATAAATACGTTTTTACACGCTACAACACCAGATGAATGGGTTGAAGAAGCGACCAAGCCTGAAAACTTTTCGATGCTGCTTTTAGATCATTTGATTTGTGAGCTTAAAGCATCTCAATCGGCTATGTTTCTTATTCGAAAATATGCTGTTGATAAAGAAAGTAGCGATGCCCTTTTGGCGTGGCTGCAACCTTTCGAGCAATACGTGTACAAGCGCGAAGGCGACTGGCGAGATTTACCGTCTAAAAACAAATTGTCTAAGTCAGTTATTCCTCGTTCCGACTCAAAATACGGCCAAGATCTTATTGATAAAATGGTGTTACTGATTAAAGAAGAGTTACACCACTTCTTTCAAGTATTGGAAATGATGGATCATTTCAATATTGAGTATCGAAGCATAACGCCCTCGCGCTACGCAAAAGGGCTGTTAAGACACGTTAAAACCCATGAACCTGACGCATTGGTTGATAAACTTATATGCGGTGCTTACATCGAAGCGCGTTCTTGCGAGCGATTTGCGAAATTAGCGCCCCACGTAGATGCAAAGCTTGGTGAGTTTTATATTTCATTGCTTCGCTCTGAAGCTAGGCATTATCAAGACTACTTATCGCTAGCCACCGATATTGCAGGCAAAGATATTTCACAAAGAATTGCTTACTTTGGTGAGGTAGAGGCGGAATTAATCACCACTGGTGACAGCGATTTTAAATTTCATAGCGGGCTTCCAGCTTAAGGTATCTACGAAGCACTTATAGGCTTTAAAACCAGAAGCGTTAACAAGTGATAATGCGTGGTGTCATGCCACGCTTTCAACTAACCATTTCTTGTCAGCTTCTTTCTTTGATTCTTGTTTACTTATTTTTATTCATACCTTTTTTCTTGTCTGGATGTTCTTCTCTAGTGATTTAAATGCTCTCACTTGGTTGCTCTCAACTAATTGGTCTCGCCTGATGCTCTTACCTGACTGCTTTTACTTGGTTGCACTTATCTAATTACTCTTCTTTTACTAGGCTAGCCGGATCGAGAGCACCGCCTTATCTAAGATAATCCTTATATTTATTAAGCTATTTAGCCTGTAATTAGCTTAAATTTCTGCCTAATTTCGATCCATCTTGGTGCACCGTTGAAAATTAAATTAATAAGTGCGTTTTAGGGCCTGTTTTTTACACTATTTATTTGACTGATTCATCATCCTGTAGCAAAATCAACGTGTAAATTAAATGTTGCATTTTATACTTTAGTATTAACATTGATTCTTATAAAAAATAATACTCTTCAGACTTTCTCAGAGGCGAAGGACAATGCTTTTAAACCATGTTATTGGGATGTACACGCATCCAAAAGAAGAATGTCGTAATATCGCTCGACGCCAAGAAACATTTTTCTACGCATTTAGCCACATTGCTATTATTGCGTTAATACCCACTATTGTGGCGTATTACTCAACGGTCTACACAGGCTGGAGTATGGGCGGAGAACTCATCAAGTTAAGCGAAAGCAGTGCGCTATTAATGGCGACGGGTATGTATTTCGGCTTAGTTGCTGGCGTAGTAGCCTTGGCTGTAGTTATTCACGAGCTCGCTAAAGCGTTTGAATCATCAACCACTTTCACGCAATCATTAGAGTTAGCCGCTTACACCGCTACTCCATTATTTATGGTGGGCTTTGCAGGTTTGTATCCCGAGCTTTGGGTGGTTATGGCTGCATTACTAGTAGGTGTAAGTTATTCAGTCTATTTACTTTTTTCAGGCGTGCCTTTGTTAATGCAATTGCCACAAGAAAAAGGGTTTATCTATTCCAGCTCAGTAGTTACCTGCGGGCTAGTGTTATTGGTTATTTTAATGACTGGCGCAGTATTATTGTGGGGTATTACAACAGGCCCTATTTTTGCCAGCTAGTGATTAAATAAAATAGGTAAATTGCTTTACCCATTTTTCCAGAAAGTAATGAACACAAAAAAGCCGCTTAATAGCGGCTTTTTTTTATGAGTAAAGCACATAGCCAAAACTATATGCTAGGCAATTTGCCTAGTCGTTAGAATCGATATTGTGCATATCTAAATTACTCAATTCTGCTTGCATAATAGGCGCTTCACGAGACTTTTCTCCACGCGAGATATCAATACGTTCAAGGTAGTCTTGGTCTACATCACCGGTAATATAATTACCGTCGAAAACAGAGGTTTCAAAACGTTGAATTGAATCGTTTTCTTCTCGTACTGCTTCAACTAAATCAGTGATGTCTTGGAAGATAAGACCATCCGCTTGAATGAGATCAGCTATTTGATCGATTTCTCGGCCATAAGCAATCAGTTCGTTGGCGGAAGGCATGTCGATACCATATACATTAGGGAAGCGTATTTCAGGGGCTGCTGAGGCGAAGTATACCTTCTTAGCACCAGACTCTCTGGCCATCTCAATAATTTGCCCAGAGGTAGTACCGCGAACAATAGAGTCATCAACCAATAGCACGTTCTTGCCTTTAAATTCAGACGAAATAGCGTTTAGTTTACGGCGCACAGACTTCTTACGCATAGTTTGGCCAGGCATGATAAACGTGCGGCCAATATAGCGATTCTTCACAAATCCTTGGCGGTATGGCAACTCTAAGGTATTAGCTATTTGCAGTGCCACATCCATAGAAGTTTCAGGAATAGGAATAACAACATCAATGTCTAAATCGCTCCATTCACGGGCAATTTTTTCGCCTAATCTGCGGCCCATGTTCACCCGCGAAGCATAAACTGAAATACCGTCGATAAAGCTATCTGGACGTGCAAAGTAAACAAACTCAAAAATACAAGGTGAGGTAATGGGGTTTTCAGCACATTGTCTGGTATGAAGCTCACCATTTTCAGTAATATACACTGCTTCACCTGGCGACACGTCACGGATGAATTGGAAGCCAACTGCATCCAGAGCCACACTTTCAGATGCTACCATCCACTCTTCGCCAAGCTCTGTCATACGCTTACCTAGCGCTAACGGGCGAATACCGTGTGGGTCACGAAATGCTACGATACCCTGGCCGATAATAGCGGCAACAACCGCGTAAGCACCGCGAATTTTCTTGTGTACTTTGGTGACGACTTCAAAGATATGTTCAGCAGTAACACTTAGCCCTGCCACTTGCTGTAACTCGTGAGCAAGAATGTTTAACAATAACTCTGAATCAGATGTGGTGTTGATGTGACGACGGGCAATTCGAAATACTTCTTCTTGCAGATCGTGAGCATTGGTTAAGTTACCATTGTGCGCAAAAGCAATACCAAACGGTGAGTTCACATAGAAAGGCTGTGCTTCGGCTGAGCTCGAGGTACCAGCGGTAGGATAGCGAACATGGCCAATACCCATATTGCCCGATAAGCGTTTCATATGACGCGTATGAAATACATCACGAACCAAACCATTTGCCTTACGCAAATTAAACATATTTTGGTCGATGGTCATTATTCCAGCAGCATCCTGTCCACGATGTTGGATTACCGTTAAACCATCGTACAAAGACTGAGCTACTGGTGTTTTACCAACTATTCCGACAATACCACACATGTGCGTTACCTATATCAAGCGGGATTTAAGAAACTGGAGGAGCCTTTCACATACGTGAAAAACCACTCAATAATGACACCAAATTCGGGTATAAGTACCGACGTTTGCCACCACTGCGACGAGGCAGCAGCAGAGAAAGTGTCCATGAAAAAGAGAAGCGCGCTAACGATAAGAACTCCGCGGAGCGCTCCAAATACAATGCCTAAAACGCGATCGGTACCTGACAGGCCTGTTGCCTGAACCAGTTGCCCAATTGCAAAATTCAACATGCCGCCTAACATCAGAGTTGATACAAATAAAGCGGCAATGGCAGCGCCATTTCGAAGATATAAATCATCGATGGCAGTAAAGTATACGGCTAAGTCGGCATAAAAATGGCTGGCAATAAAGAGTGCGCCAAACCATACCACAAGAGAGATGGCTTCTTTAACAAACCCTCTAATAAGGCTTATTAAGGTAGATACCGCAACGATACCCAATATGGAAAAGTCTACCCAGTTCATTGTCTCTTAATTGCGTTATAGTCGCGGAAGTTGTTAGTAGCGACATGCCGTTGGCGAGATGGCGCGCATTCTAACAGAAGCCAGAAAAATTACCAATGTGTAATATTTCCAGCCTCTGATTTTTACGGCGTATAAAGTACTGTGTACCTATCGGTTTACACTATTCTACTTTAAACGTGGTGACCTTCCCTTTAAGGTCGGTAAGTTCACGTAAATGGGGCAATGCCGCCTCTAATTTTTGCTTTTCTAAGTCTGGGCCAACAAACACTTTGTTAAGCGGGCCAGAGTTAGTCATTATCCGGCGGCTAAACGCACGATAACCCGCTTTTTCAAGCTTATTCAATAGTGACTTTACGTTCTTCTCATGGCGAAAGCTGCCTAGTTGTATCACCCACCCTGCGTCATCCACTGTGGATGAGTCTGGTGCTTCAACAACAGTTTGGCTTGCTAGAGAATCTTCCGGCGTTATTGAAGCCTCTACGGGCTCAGGTAACGCTTGAGTCTCACTGGGCGAACTTGACGTTGCGCTGTCATCATCCAGCGCCTTATCGTCCGTTACCGTAACGGGCAACTGTGCAGCTTTAGCTACCCGCTCGCTTGGAAAGGCTTCAGGCTCTACAATGGGTTTCTTAGGAGGACTTGCAGGAACAGATACAAACGGTTCTTTATTGGTTTGCTTCTTGCCATCGAGAAAGTCTGGTAAAAAAATAACTGCCAGCGCCACAATGATGATGGTGCCCACGAGTCTATTCTTTAATGCCGACGTCACTATTATCTCCTGTTGAACTTATTGTTCGTTTTTAATGTTGTTCATTGGCGCTGGTATAATCTAACACTTCAGCCACGGTAACAAAGGAACCAAAGACCAAGATAAGTTCGCCTTCATGGTAATCATTACGTGCTGCTTTGTAAGCAGTTGTCACATCAAAGAAGGTCTGGGTACAGCTTTTATCAAGCTGAGCATCCAAAAGTGCCCCCGCCAGCACGCCAGCATCGCAGCCTCGAGGGCCGGATGTGCTTGCTAGGTACCATTGTGCATTCAGCGACGACAAAGGCGCAAGGGTTTCTACAATAGATTTGTCTTTTAACATACCCACTACCACGCGTATTTTACTGGCAGGATAATGTGTAAGCCATTCCTGCATTGCTTTGGTTGCTTGGGGGTTATGTGCGACATCCACCACCACTAGCGGGTTGTGGCTAATTTCTTGTTGGCGGCCGGGTAAACGGGTATTGGCAATAATCTGCTTAATCGCCGTTTCATCTGGCAGTAAATCTAACAACTCTAGTGCTGCAAGTGCCGTAGCTACGTTTTGCAGCGGAATGTGCGGGTATGGTAGTTGGGAAAATTCAGAGTGCTTGCCCTTCCAATCCCATGTACGACTAGGGCTTGGACTATTATCTATTGTATCATTTTTAACGGTGAAAAAGTCTTGTTGTGCCCACCGCCCTTCGACATTTAGTTCAGAAGCAATTTCCCGTAGCGAGTCTGGTGGCAAAAGCTCACCAATAACGGCTTTACCATTTTTCCGCATTATACCGGCTTTTTCACGAGCAATGGCTTCGCGGGTATCGCCTAGCCAGTCTTGGTGATCAAGATCAATGGTAGTAATGATAGCCAAGTCTGGGTCAAGTATATTGGTAGCATCTAGCCTTCCCCCCAACCCCACTTCCAATACGGCCACATCAACACCCCAATCCTGCATCATTTTCATTGCCGCTAAGGTGCCGAACTCAAAATAGGTTAACGTGATATCGCCACGGGCTTTTTCGATAAGCTCGAAAGCGCGGCAAAATGCGTTTTCTTCTGCCAATTCACCGTTTAACCGCACGCGTTCACAGTAACTCACAAGATGAGGAGAGCTAAATACCGCTACGGTTTTGCCTTGCACAAGCATAGCTTGCTCCAACAAGCGGCAAGTCGTGCCTTTGCCGTTCGTTCCGGCCACGGTAATAAGCAGAGAGTCATTTAGATGGATACCCATGGCATTGGCCACAGACTTAACGCGTTCAAGCCCCATATCAATGGCACTTGGATGGATAGATTCAAGATGAGAAAGCCACTGACTCAACGAGGGTGTTGAGTCAGTATTTTGATTTTTTTGTGTATTCACTAATTCTGATGATGCAGCTTAAGTAACAAGCCGTGTAATTTATCACGCATTTCTCTGCGGTCAACAATCATATCAATAGCGCCCTTCTCAACAAGGAACTCACTACGCTGGAAACCTTGTGGTAACTTTTCGCGTACTGTTTGCTCGATAACACGAGGACCAGCAAAACCAATCAAGGCTTTCGGCTCAGCAACGTTAACGTCACCTAGCATGGCTAAACTAGCAGAAACGCCACCCATCGTTGGGTCGGTTAGTACAGAAATGTAAGGTAAACCTTTTTTGCTCATTTTTGCCAATGCTGCAGATGTTTTTGCCATTTGCATGAGCGACATAAGCGCTTCTTGCATACGTGCACCGCCACTGGCAGAGAAACAAATAAGTGGTGTGTTGTTTTCAAGACAAGCATTTACCGCAGCAACAAAGCGAGCACCTACCACAGAGGCCATTGAACCACCCATAAAGGCAAATTCGAAACTGGCTACTACAACTGGCATACCTTTTAGTTTGCCCTGCATAACAACCAAGGCATCTTTTTCATTGGTTAGCTTTTGCGCGGCGACGATACGGTCTTTATAACGCTTTGAATCTTTAAATTTCAAGATATCTTGTGGTTCAAACTCGCCACCAAGTTCTACGCGGTCACCTTCATCAAGAAAACCGTCTATACGGCGGCGGGCCGTAATACGCATATGATGATCGCACTTAGGGCAAACCTCTTGAAGTTTTTCCAACTCGGTTTTATACAACACAGCTTGGCAAGAGCCGCATTTTGTCCAAATCCCCTCAGGTACATTACCTTTTGTGGATGTTTGCGTACGCGGAAGAATTTTTTGAATCCAGCTCATCGAAAAT
>MDTG01295038.1_pt1 | contig 15280 bp, 12 predicted proteins | sample 811421 | NCBI WGS metagenome assembly MDTG01 (sample SAMN05326645, study PRJNA326480) | marine metagenome | isolation source: seawater | place: Pacific Ocean: South East | collected 2011
ATCGCGGCACTCCGCGATGGCCAGCTCTACGACCGTCGGCGGCGGCAGGGAATTCTGCCACAAGCCGCTTGACGGACGGTGGGAGGTCCGTGCCCGTGCCCGTGAGGAGGATGAACGAAGGGAGGACGCTGGCGGATGTGGGTGCCGCTCCTTCCTTCCTCTCGGAGCCCCACGGGCACGGGCATGGGCGTCGGGCCGCGGGGAGTCCGCTCCTTCCTTTCAGAGCCCAGCGGGCACGGGCATGGGCACGGGCACGGGCACGGGTGTGAGGCCTTCTGGGGATCAGATCAGGCCGCAGAAGACCGCCGGGATCACACCCCGGTTGTTCCCGCTCCGGCACTCGAAGACCTCGCCGTCCGGGTCCACCACGACGGTGATGTCGGGCATCGTGTCCTCGGGGATCGTGTAGGCGCAGCTCACGGGCGTGCACTCGCCGGGGCCGAGCAGGCGCGGCAGCGTGGTCTCGCAGGCGACGCCCGCCCCCGCGTCCGGGTCGCCCTCGTAGAAGACGACGCGCGCCCCGTCGGGCACCGGGTTCGTGCCCCGGTTGCACACGTTCGCGCCGAGCATGGTCTCGCCCGACGCCCCGCAGACGTCCTCGGCGAGGCTCACGGTCAGGTCGGCGGCGCCGCGCCGCTCGAGGTCGCCCTGGGCGTTCATGCGGAAGTTGTTCAGCGTGTCGTCCGTGTGGTTGACGGGCCACTCGCTCGTCCGCGGGATCTGCCCGTCGTCGCGCACGTGGCTCACGGCGTAGGCGTGCTGGTTCCAGAGCGGCCGCGACGCGGCCCAGCGATCGAGGGCGTCGCGGAAGACGACCACGCCCTGCGACGACGCGAAGGCCGAGGTGCCGCGCGTGTAGATCGGATCCTCCGCCGGGCAGGCCACGCCGCTCGTCATGGCGACGACGATCTCCGAGTTGAAGTCTCCGTCGACGTCGGCGATGACCGGGAGCTCGTAGCCGGTGCCGCTCGAGGCCGCCTGGGAGAAGAGCACCTCGCCGTCGGTCCCGCGGTAGATGCGCACGAAGCACTCGTCGCCGTAGACGACCTCGGCCGTGCCGTCCGCGTCGAAGTCGAAGACGCTCGAGCCCGTGACGTTCGAGCTCACGTCCTGCGAGGGCCGGCTCCAGAGGACGCCCCGCGGCAGCCCGGCGGCGCGCTCGCAGCCCGGGCCGGTCTCGCCCTCGATGTCGCAGTCGAGGTCGAAGACCGTGTAGCGGCTCCCCCCGGCGACGGCGAGCTCGCGGCGCCCGTCCCCGTCGAAGTCGCCGACCGTGGGCGGGCCGCCCCGGCCGGCGATGGCGCCCCCCTCGGCCGGCAGCGGGAAGGGGCCGAAGACGATGGCGCCGGTCGGGGTCATGACGCGCACGCTGCCCGTCGCCGTGCTCGGCGCGCTCGGCGTCGGCGCGCTGGCGACGACGATCTCCGCGTGCCCGGGCGTGGAGCCCGGCACGTCGCCGAAGTCGGCCACGGCCACGTGCCCCGCGCGCTCGGCGTCCGCCGCATCGGTCGGAGCCCAGCTCGCCTCGCGCACCCAGTCCGTCCCGGACCACTCGTAGACGCCGTCGAAGTAGACGAGCTCCGGAGTGTCGTCGAGGTCGACGTCGGCGACGACGCTGAAGACGCCGAGGCGGAGGTAGTTGTCGTAGGTCTGGCCCGGGTTCAGGACGCAGCCCGCGGCGTCGTAGACGAAGCGGCCGTAGAGCACCTCGGGCACGCCGTCGTCGTCGAGGTCGTGCATGGAGGCGCCGTTGTTGTTGGTCCAGTCGTTGACGACGTGGCGGGGCTCGCCCTCGAGATCGCAGCGGCGGCCGTACCAGCGGCGGCGAAAGGTCTCCTCGGCGGCGTCGTACTCGAAGGCGACGAGGCCGCCGGGGCGCTCCGAGCCGCGGCTGGCGGTGGCGACGATCTCCGGGCGGCTGCCGTCGGCGTCGAGGTCACCGATGGCGAAGTTGCTCGCGTAGATGAGGCGGTCGGCCGGGTCCGTGAGGCTGTGCTGGGTCTCGCAGGTGCGGCCGTCGACGATGCGCAGGATGCCTCCGGCGCGGCTGCTCTGGAAGCTCGCGAAGACGATGCTCGGCGCGAGGACCGTCGGGTCGTCGTCGAGGTCGAAGTCGGCGACCATGGGCGCGCTGTAGACGTTCGCCCAGCTGGGCTCGGGGGCGCCCGTGCCGTCCCAGCGGCACTGCTCGGCGGGCTCGAAGGCGCCGATCTCGATGGGGCGCTCGCAGTCCTCGTCGACGGTGACCTCGGGCGGGACGCCGTAGGGCGTGCAGCGGCCCTCGCCGTCGCAGTAGCTGTCGCCGGCGCAGTCGTCGTTGCTCTCGCAGGGGCCGAGGTCGACGACGCAGGTCTCGGCGACGCAGCGCTGGCCCTCCTGGCAGCAGGTCGTGCCGCAGAGGATCGTCTCGCAGGTCGTGGCGTCGGCGCCGCCGGCGTCGGTCGGGCCTCCATCGACGTCGCCGCCATCGGCGCCGCCCTCGACGCAGCGCCCGTCGACGCAGGTGCCCCGATCGCAGTCGGCCGTGGTCGTGCACTCGGCGCCGCCTCCGTCGTCGTCTCCGCAAGCGAGGGCGAGGGGGAGCAGGAGGAGGACGGCGACGCGACGCATGACGCGAGCGTCGGCCGCGCGGGCGAGCCGCGCAAGAGGGGGATCCCTCCCTGCGGTCGGGATGCTCTCCGCCTTCCGCTCTCCGCTGTCCGTGCTGGCGCCTGCGTCCACGGCCCATGCCGCTTCGCGGAGAAGGCGGGCCATGAGCGGGCACCGGCTGCCTCGGGGATCGAGCGGCCCCCATCGCACCATGCATCCACGCGCTTCGTGCACGAAGCCGACGGACGGCGGGGGAAGCCGGCGCGGGTGGAGACCCTTCCCAGCGGCCGGGACGCCCGCCGTCCGGGCGGGGGCCGATGCCCGCGCTCCTTTGCCGCGCCGCGCGCGCGTCGTAGCCTCCCGCGGCCGTGCGCCACCTCTACCTCCACTACTTGAGCACGCCCGAGCGCCCGCTCCGGCAGGGCGTGACGGCCGACGAGCTGCGGCGGTTGGTGGAGACCGAGCGCGCGGCGGGCCGGCGCGCGGCCTCGCTCGAGGACCCCCTCGAGGCCGGGACCTTCACGATCAGCTTCGACGACGCGCACCGCTCGATGCTCGAGGCCGCGGACGTGCTCGCCGCCCTCGACGTGCCCGCGACGCTCTTCGTGCCGACGGGCTTCGTCGACACCTCCGACGCCTTCCTGACGGTCGACGAGCTCCGCCGGCTCCGCGAACGCGGCTGGACCATCGGCGCGCACTCGGTCTCGCACCCGCGCTTCGGCTGGCGCCTCTACGACGAGGACGACGCCGCCTGGCGCGCGCGCCTCGAGCGCGAGTGCCGGGAGAGCCGCGCCCAGCTCGAAGCATGGCTCGGGGAGCCCGTCGCGCTCTTCGCCTCCCCCTACGGCGAGGACCCGCCGGCCGCGCGCGACGCCGCCCGCGCCGCCGGCTTCGCGCGCGCCTTCACCGTCCGCGGGAGCATGGACTGGGACGGCGATCCGCTCTCCATCCCGCGCCTCGACGCCCGCGCCGCGCTCGGCCTGGACGCGCCCCGGAGCGACGAGCCCACGGCCATCAGCGTGGTCGTGCCCGCCTACGAGCGCGCCGAGATCCTCGCCGAGGTCGTCACGCGCCTCGCCTCCCAGAGCTACCCGGAGGAGCGCTACGAGGTGCTCGTCGTCGACGACGGCTCCGAGAGCGACCTCGGGCCCATCTTCGCCGAGATGCCGGCGAACGTGCGTCTGCTCCGGCCGAAGGGCCGCGACGCCACCTTCCGCGCGGGCCAGGCGCGCCAGTGGGGCGCCGACCAGGCGCGCTTCGACACGCTCGCCTTCCTCGACGCGGACGTCGCCGTCGGGCCCGACTTCCTCTGGCACCTCGACTGGGTGCACCGCCGCGAGGAGGACGCAGTCGTGCTCGGCTACCTCAGCGGCTACAACCTCCACGACCTCGGCCACGTGCACGGGCTGGACGACGTCCGGGGCCGCGAGCTCGACGCGCTGAACGTGATCCCCGACCGCTCGCGCGAGCCGACGCTCCGCGCCTGCCTCGACAACCTCGACTGGCTCGAGGCCCCCTGGGAGCTCTGCTACACGGGCAACCTCTCGCTGCCGAAGGCGCTGCTCGAGCGCGTGGGCGGCTTCGCCGACGAGTTCCGAGGCTGGGGCCTCGAGGACGTCGACCTCGGCGCGCGCCTCCACGCCGCGGGCGCGCGCTGGGTGTTCAGCCGCTGGGCCTTCGGCGCGCACCTCGTCGACCCGAGCGAGCCCGCCCCGCGGAACCCCTTCCGGAAGCGCGCGCCGGCGCGGCCCGACTTCGCCGGTTACCTCGAGAACCTCGCGTTGCTCGAGGCGCGGCATGCCGGCGACGCCGTGATGGAGGCCTTCGCGCGCCGGAGCCGCGCCGACGTGGACGAGACCTGCGGGCGCCCCTCGACCGTGGGCGTCGAGATGGGCGGGGCCGCGAGCCGGCGCGGGCGCTTCTTCCGGCGCCTCCACCGCGTGCACCCGGGCGGGCGGCCGACCATGGAGCTCGTCGACCGCTGCGCCTACGCGGCGAAGGTGGGCGCGCGGGTGATCTACCTGCTCGGCGGCGCGCCGGCCGAGCACCCGGGCTTCCTCGCCGTCCTCCGCGCCGCGAAGGAGGCCGTGAGCTGGGTCTCGATGCAGACGCTCGTCTACCCCTTCGCCACCGAGGGCGCCGCGAGCGCCGCGAAGGAGGCCGGGCTCGACGGCGTGGTGATGCGGATCTTCGCGCTCGACGCCGAGGCGCACGAGGCCGTGCAGGGCCCGCGGAGCTGGCCCACGTTCGAAGCCGGCTACGAGGCGCTGCGGGGCAGCGGCCTCGAGTGCGCGGCGCGCGTGATCCTGACCCCCGAGACCGCGGAGGCGTTCGAGGCGACGCTCGCGCGCCTGAAGGCCGACGGGATCGCGATCGACGAGGTCGCGATCACCGAGCCGTCCCTCGCCGAGCGAGCGCGCGCGGCGGGCTTCGACCCCGTGCCCGCCGCGCCCTGATCGAACGTGGGCGCCCCGTCGCCAGCCGGGCGCCGCTCTGACAGGCTGGTCGCATGGGCCTTCTCCGCACCGTCGTGCGCTTCGAAGAGGGCGAGGCGCCGAGCCTCGAGCGCCTGGTCGCCGTGCTCACCGAGCGGAGCGGCCAGCCCGCGATCCTCGTCCGCCACGCCGGCCCCTACTGCGCGATCGGCCAGGAGGACTCCGGCTCCATCGACGCCCCCTTCGGCCTCGACCTCGAGCGCTACCCCGACCGGGTGGAGATCTTCTCGCCGCTCGGCGCCCAGCCCTACTGGGCCCTCGCCGCCGCGAGCGCCCTGGTGGCCCTCGGCGGGACGAGCGAGCGCGCGATCCCCGAGGAAGCCGGGAGGCCGTGGGAGACGCTGGACCGGAAGGAGAGGCGGCGGCTCGGGCGGCGGGGCGCGTAGCGGGCGGGGTGAGTGGGGTGGGTGCCGGGGGCGGATGAGCGCTGGGGATTCCGCCGGCCTCGCAGGCGCCCCGAGCCGGGACGCGCTGCGCTGGCTCGTCGAGCAGGAACACCCACCGAGAACGCCCCCGAGCCGAGTCGGCCCACGGGCACGTCGCGGGCTATCGGCGCCCGTCGTCAGAGGCGGGGGAGACAGCTAGCGCGGAGAGCACGAACACCGAGCGGGAACGTCCGCGAGCCGGGTCGAACCACGGGCACGGGCAGGGGCAGGGGCACGGGCACGGGGCCCTGGCAGGGGCACAGGCACGGGCTATCGGCGCCCGTCGTCAGAGGCGGGGGGAGACCAAGAGCAGATACGAGCCCGTCTCATCACTCCGCGCGCGCCCCAGCTCGACGAATCGCTCCTCCGCGCTCGCCCGCCCATACACGCGCACCTCCGCCCCCTCGAGCGGCGCGCCCCCCGACGAGCGCACCACACCGCGCACGGGCACCGGCGCCGCCAGCTCGAACACGTCCGCGAAGGTCGCATCCAGCGAGCCCACGGCCCGGTCCGGCACCACCACCCAGGCGTAGCGCGACTCCGCCGGCGGCTTCAGGAACACGTCGTAGCGCCCGAGGTCCAGCCGCAGGTCGAAGAGCCCCGTCTCGTCCGTGACCGTCTCGCTCGAGCGGTTGTACACGGCCGCCGGGCTCACCTCGTCGCCCTCCGCCACGCCCAGCGCCACCGCCTCCACGCTCACGTTCGGCACCCGCTCGCCGCCGCTCGTCGTGACCGTCCCGCCGAAGCGCGCCCGCTCCGGAAGCGTGAAGAGCTGCCCGCGCACGGGCTCCCCGCTCGCCGTCGGCGTCAGCCGGAGCTCCTCCGCGATCACCGCGAGCCCGGGCTCGGCCGGCGTGATCACCACCTCGTAGGTGCCCGCCAGCAGCGTCACCTCGAAGGCCCCGATGTCGCTCCCCTCGCTCCGGCTCTCCACCGTCGCGCTGAAGCTCCCGCCGAGCCCCGAGTCCTCGATCACGTCGTTCGCCGTGAACGTCAGCGTCGCGCCGATGCCGCGCCCATCCGCGCTCTCCACGCGCCCCTGGTAGACGACCCGCTCGGTCCGCGGCACGCGGATCCGCAGCTCGCCCCCGAAGAGGAACGCCGGGTCCACCGAGATCGTCGGCGAGAGCCCGTCCTCGCCCCCGCCCACGCGCAGCACGTAGCGCCCGGCGTTCGGCGACGTGACGATCGAGAAGCGCCCCTCCTCGTCCGTCAGGCCCGTCGACGAGACCGTCAGCCCCGTCTCGACCTCCACCGCGCGCACCTGCAGACCCGCCTCCGGCACCTCGTCGCCCTCGACCAGGTCCACCACCGACCCGCTCAGCGTGCACCCGGCGAAGCGCTCGCCGCCGCACTCGGGCGTCAGGTCCTCCGGGTAGCTCAGCTCCACCGGCCAGACGAAGCTCGTCGCGCCGTCCTCGGCCGTCGTCACGCTCGGCGTCTCCACCTGCGCCACGCGGAGCGGCGGCAGCTGGCGCAGCCAGGGCGTGTCGGTCCCCGGCATCGCCTCCGAGCTCGGCCGCACCTCCACCTGGTAGGAGCGCCCCGGCCCGAGCCGCGCGACGAAGTCCGCCTCCATCTCGGCGATCGTCTGCACCTCGGGCAGCGTCGACACGCGCACCCGCGCGTCGGGCCGGCCGTCGAGCGTCTCGCGCGTGAAGAGGATCTCCGCCGGCACGCGCTCCCCGCGCCACCGAAGCTGCCCGACGATGTCCACGTGCGGCGGCTGCTGGAGATCCCGCTCGAGCGGCCCCTCGAGCGTCTCGGGCGCCGTGGTCCAGCTCGGCATGGGCAGCCCCGAGAGGTCGGCCGGCGGGATCACCTCGATGGCGATCTCGAGCGGCTCGCTCGTCTCCGCGACGCAGAGCCCCTCGTCGTCGTCGCACTGGGCGCTCGCGGCGCAGGCGTCGTCGCTCGTGCACTCGTTCACGACGCCCGGCTCGGCGTCGCCGAAGTCGGCGCACCCGGCGAGGGTGAGGAGCAGGCCGAGGAGCGCGGCCCGCCCGAGCATGGGGGAGGGGCGGCTCATGGGCACTGGTCCAGCGTGACCTGCGTGTCGTCGCTCTCGGTGTCGATGACCCGCACCCACCACACGGCCTGCGCGATGTCCGCGGGCTCCGCGGGCACGCGCACGTTGCCGCCGGCGAACTCGGAGGTGACGAGCACCTCCACCTTGCGGCAGGCGCTCCGCTGGGCCGCGCCCTCCGAGGGCGCCAGCTCCGTCGCGGGGATGCGCACCGTCAGCGAGCGCTCGAGCACGCCCATGGCCGAGATGGGCGTCGCCTCCTGGATGCGCGCGCCGAGGTTCGTGCCCGTGAAGTCGACCCAGACCTCGTACACGAGCTCCTGGTCCACGTTCGGGTCACGCACGATGATCGGCAGCTCGAGCTGCGGCCCGTCCGTCGCCAGGTCGAAGGTCACGATCTGGTCGAGGCTCGTCCCGAGCTCGAAGGCGTCGGGGGCGCTGACCACCGAGGGAGGGAAATTGACCTCCTCGGGGACCTGGACCTTCTCGGTGACGAGGCAGCTGCTCATGGTGAGGGCGGCGAGGGCGACGACGCACGCGAACGTGCTCTGCCCCCGTGAACGGGTAGCCCGATAGAAAGCAACCCACGTGCCGCGAGACCGCCTCCGCCTGATCACACCGAAATCGTTGCCTTATCCGCGAACGGGCTCTCGCCCTGGGCGCGACGCCCCCGCCCAGCCCTGACATCCATGTCCGGGTGTGCCCGGGGCTCAGCCGCCGCCCGGGCTGGGCGCGTCCGGTTCCCTTTCGAGGTAGCGGAAGATCGTGCGCGGGTCGACACCGAGGTCGCGCGCCGTCTTGGTGCGGTTGCCGTTGTTCCGCTCGAGCACCTCGAGGATGTAGCGCCGCGTGAACTCCTCGCGCGCCTGACTGAGCGGCACGACGGGGGCCAGCGCCTCCGGGAAGAGGTCCATGTCCTCGGGCCCGACGAGCGTCTTGTCGGCGAGCACGACCGCCTTCTTGATGCGGTTCTCGAGCTGCCGGACGTTCCCGGGCCAGTCGTACTTCTTCATGGCCGCGAGGGCGCCGGGCGTGAACCCCTTCACCTTCGCGCCGTACTCGCGCGCGTACTTCTGGAGCAGGAACTTCGCGAGCACCACCACGTCGTCGCCCCGCTCGCGGAGCGGCGGCAGGTGGAGGTTCACGACGTTCAGGCGGTAGTAGAGGTCCTCGCGGAAGCCGCCCTTCTGGATCTCCTCCTCGAGGTTCCGGTTCGTCGCGGCGAGCACGCGGATGTCGACCTTCTCCTGCTTGGAGTCGCCGACCTTCATGACGACGCGCTCCTGCAGCGCGCGCAGCAGCTTCACCTGGAGCGCCACCGGCATCTCGCCGATCTCGTCGAGGAAGAGCGTGCCTCCGTCGGCGAGCTGGAACTTGCCGTCGCGCGTCGCCACCGCGCCCGTGAAGGCGCCGCGGACGTGCCCGAAGAGCTCCGACTCCATGAGGTTCTCGGGGATCGCGCCGCAGTTCACGACGACGAAGGGGCCGTCCTTGCGCTGCGAGCGGCGGTGCACCTCGCGGGCGAAGAGCTCCTTGCCCGTGCCGGTCTCGCCCGTGATGAGGACGCTGATGTCGGTCTGGGCGACCTTCTCGACCTTGTCGAAGACTTCGAGGAGCGTCGGGCAGGAGCCGATGATGCCGCCGAAGCGCTTGTCGTCGAGCTCCTCCTGGATGCGCTTGCGGTCGACGTCGAGCTGGTCGAGGAGGATCGCGTTCTGGAGGATCAGCGAGGCCTGGCCGGCGAAGATGTTGAGCACGTCGAGGGAGCTGTCCTCGAAGAGGCTCACGACGTTGTCGTTGCCGACGTAGATGAGACCGAGCAGCTGCCCCTGGGCCATGAGCGGGGCGCACATGACCGAGCAGAGCTTGAGGTTCATGACGCTCTCGGACGTCTTGAACATCGTGTCGTTGAGCGCGTCGCTGACGATGAGCGGCTGCTTGGACTCGATGACCTGGGAGATGATCGAGTCCGAGAGGTGGCGGACGCCGTCGGGGATGTCGGTCTTGTCGAGGTTGCGCGCCGAGGCGATGTGCGGCTCACCGTCCTCGAGGAGGATGACGAAGCCCTTGGCGGCGTGGGTGACCTCGATGACGGCGTCGAGGAGCGCGTCGATCTGCTCGGGGACGGCGCGGATCTGGAGCAGGCGCCGGTTGAACTCGCTCAGCTTGATCATGCCGGCGAGCTCGGCGGCGTGGTCGTCGTCCTCGGCGCGCGTCTCCGGGACCGTCTCGTCGTAGACGCTGAAGACGAGCTCGAGCTCGCCGAGGGTCAGCTTGTCGTTGTGGAAGATCTTCGCCTTGCGCTTCTTCTTCCCGTTGACGTGGACGGTGTCGTCGACCGCCTGGATCGTGAAGTCGCGGCCGTCGAAGACGAGCTGGGCGTGGTGCTCGGCGAGGGTCGCGTCGTCGAGGACGACGTCGTTCGCGGCGCCACGCCCGATGCTCGTGATCTTCTTGTAGACCGGGAAGACCCGGGGGCGGCCCTGGGGCGCGACCCACTTCAGGCTGGGCATGGCGCGAAGTCTACCAGCGCCCGCGCGGCTTTTCGCGTTCCCGGCGCGGACGGGGGCCGGGCAGGCGACGGGCCGGAGGGTGAGGCGCGCTCACGCGGTCGACCGTCCCGCTGAGGGAACGGTGATTCCAGGCAATGGCGGGACCGTTGCTTCGACGCAATGAGCAGCCCATCCAGGAGGTTCCCGATGCGAACGACGACGATCCCGACCCTGCTTTGCGCCTTGGCCCTGAGCGCTGCCTGCGAAGACCCCTCGGAGGCCGTGCCGACGGCCACCGTGAACGAGCCCGGCACGGAAGCGGAGGCGAACGAAGCGGAGGCGAGCGAGGCGGAGGCGAGCGCGGAGGGCGCCGCCGAGGAGCAGAACGCGGCCCGCGAGGTGCTGGCGTTCGGACCGGACGGGAGCTCGATCGGCTGGGTCGGCTCGAAGGTCACGGGGAGCCACGAGGGCGGCTTCCGCGAGTTCAGCGGTGAGATCGCCTTCGACCCGGCGGACCCGACGCGGAGCCGGGTCAGCGTGACCATCGACGCGACGTCGCTCTTCGCCGACGACCCGGACCTGACGGACCACCTGAAGACCGGGGACTTCTTCGAGACCGAGCGCTTTCCCCAGGCGCGCTTCGTGACGACGGCGATCGCCGAGGGCGGTGAGGGCGAGGCGACGCACACGCTGACCGGTGACCTGACGCTGCACGGGGAGACGAAGAGCATCTCCTTCCCGGCGACGGTGGGCGTGACCGATGCGGCGGTGACGGCGCGCGCCGAGTTCTCCATCAACCGGCGCGACTTCGGCATCAACTACGACGGGCGCGCGAACGACCTGATCCGCGACGGCGTGGTGATCCGGCTCGACCTGCGCGCGCCGCGGGGCGCGACGACGGTCGCCGGCGAGAACCCGGCGAGCCCGACCGAGGGCTGAGACGTCCGAGCTCAGCGCTCGAGGGCTGGCTCGCCCTCGAGCGCGGGCTCGTCCTCGAGCGCCGGCTCACCCTCGAGCGCCGGCTCGCCCTCGAGCGCCGGCTCCACGGGACGGGCACCCCGCTCGCGCCGGTCCGCGGGCCGGATCCGATCGCGGCGCCGATCGCACTCGCGGCGCCACCCGTCGAAGGCCGCCCCGCCTTCGAGGGCGAGCTGATGGCAGGCCGAGAACGCGCGCGCGGCCCGACCGCGGAGCGCCTGCACGGGCGCCCGCACCTCCGCCTGGGCCGCCTCCGGGAGCGCCGGGAGCGCCGCGCGCGCGAGCTGATCGGCCGTCCGCGCGAGGAGCGCGCCGTAGAGCCCGACCGCCACCGCGCGCGCCCCCGCTGGCGCCGCGCGCAGCTCGTCCCGGATGCGCGTGACCTGCTCGATGCGCACCGTCCGCTCCGCGATCCAGGGCGCATACACGGCGCCCACCCAGCCCTCCGAGAGCGCCGGCGGCAGCGCCTCCGCCTCCTCGAGGATCCGCGCGAGCGTCGCCATGCGGGCCGTCCGCCGCACGGGCGTGACCGGCCAGCCGGGCACCACCAGCACGTCGGCCCGGCCGCCGCCGGCCCCGCCCGTCGCCGCGCCCCCGCCGCCACAGCCCGCCGCCGAGGCGAGCGCGAGGAGCGAGAGCGCGCAGAGGGTCCCGGGCCGCATCCGGCGCATCCTGGCAGAGCGCCCGCTCGCGCTCCAAGCGCCGCGCGGAGGACCCGTCTCCGGAGTATGCTCCCGCCGTGGCGAAGAAGAAGAAGGCCGAGAAGAGCGAGGGCGCGGCGCCGGACGCGAGCGGCGAGCTGGTGCACAACCCCTTCGCCGCGCTGACCGGCGGCGCGCCCGAGACGAAGCTCGCGAGCGCGGAGCCCGAGGCGCCCGCCGAGCCGGAGGGGGACGCCGCCCCCGGGGAGCTCCGCTTCTCGGAGAAGGTGGTGCTCCGGCGCGAGACGAAGGGGCGCGGCGGCAAGACCGTCACGCGCGTGAGCGGGCTCCCGGCCAGCCATCGGGAGGCGCTCGCCAAGCGCATGAAGAAGGCGCTCGGTTGCGGCGCGAAGGTCGAGGGGGAGGACGTGATCCTGCTCGGCAGCGTCGTCGATCGCGCCGCGGATTGGCTCGCGGACGAGGGCGCGAAGCGCGTGGTCCGCGGGAACTGACCGCCACGAATCGAGAAAAGATCGATCGCCCCCTTGACCTCCGAGGAGGCCGACGCATCGTGCCGGGCACGTCGGAGACGACACACTCCATGACCTTCTTCGCCCCCCACGATTCACGCTCGCAAACGATGGCTCTACCCGAGCCTTCCGCGTTTGCCCGTGCGTTCCATCGTGGGAGCGGCATGGCGAATGAAGAGAAGTACGCCGGGCCCAGATCCGGCATCATCACGCACGGACGCGACGCGCGCTGAGCGACCTCCGAGGTCTCTCCCGCCCGCCCCGCGTCCCGCGACGGCGGGCGTTCTCGTTCCGTCGTCGGCCCTCTCCCGCGGCGCCTCCACGAAAGGAATCGCCTCATGATCCACGTCCGCTTCGAAGGCCGGTCCTTCGACCTCTCGCCGCTCGAGCTCCGGCTCGACGCCGGCATGTCCGACCAGACCATCAAGGAGCGCGTCGCGCAGTTCCTCGACGTCGGGCTCGATCGCATGCAGCCCTACGTCGTCGACCGCTCCCCCACGGGCCACCTCATCGTGCGCCCGGAGGCCGTCTACGGCTGAGGCCTCGGACCTCGCACGGCCGTCCGTTCTTTCGACATCTTCGTCCGCGCCCTCACGCGGGAAGCCTACACACTCTTGGTCGCGAGACCTTGCGGGTTCGAGTCCCGCTGCGTGCTCACACCACGCATGGTGAAATGGCATCCACGAGAGTCTTCTCTCCAGCTTCCTCGACTCGCGCGGACCATCCGGGATCGTAGCTCAATGGCAGAGCAACCGCATGTATTCGGCTTCCCCGACTCGCGCGACGCGATCGCGCCCCCACCCGGAAAGCCTACACACGCATCGGAATGTTAATCCGGTGGTTGCAGGTTCGAATCCTGCCGATCCCGCCGAGGGTCACCCCCTTCGACATAGGCTGCTGTAGCTCAGTGGGTAGAGCGCCGTGAATGCATCGCTTCCGTGACTCGCGCGGCTCGACCGCGCCCCGATGGCCGAAGCGTACACACACAATCGGGTTCATCACCCGGAGGTCGTAGGTTCGAATCCTACCAGCAGCCCCAGCGCCATCGTGCCCCGATAGAAGAAGCGTACACACGTCCCTTTCAGGACTTGGAGGTTCGAATCCTTCCCGCCCGACCGCGCTCGCGAGCGCTCGCGCACCTCCGGTGCGCACCCGGGCGGTAGGCAAATGGAAAAGCCAGTTCGGCCGTTCGCGGCCCGCTTCCTCCCCTCGCACGAGCGCCCTCTCTTCGCGCGCCCTCGCGGCGCGCTTCGACGCGACACCGCGCCCCCACCCCAGGGACCTACACACACGAATAGGGTTCGTGACGGTCTGAAACACCGTTCGCCTCGGTTCTGATCCGAGGCCGTACACCGTCCCCGGAACTCGCGCGGTCCTCGCGACCCCAGCTTCGATCCGCCCCATCTCTTTCGGCCCCCTGGCCCGACCTGCGCGGCCCACACGTCGGCCTCGTGAGCCGAACGTCGCAGGTTCGGTCCCCGCGTGTTCCACACCGCCGCGCCGGCTTCCACGGGGCTCTCTCTTTCGCGCCCACGCCCGCCTCCGGCGGGCCCCGACGCATCGGTGCGTCCGCGGGCGCTTCCCCACCCTCGAGGTGAATCATGACGCAGACGAACGAGCAGGACCTCCGGCTCCAGATCCTGGACAGCCTCCTGACGACGCCCCACCGGGCGCTCGAGCAGGTCGCGGCCCTCCACGAGTCGATGCTCGCGCGGGACCCGCTCTTCTACGGGCACCTCGCGGTCTGGTACTTCGCCGAGGGGCACGTGCGCGACCACAAGGAGGTCTTCGTGGCGAACCTGCTCACGAGCGACCTCGCCGCGCACCGTGACGCCGGCTTCGAGCTGCTCCAGCGCCTGCCGCCCTACCAGGTCGCGCGGGTGGTGGACTTCATGAAGCGCGCGAAGAAGAAGATGCCGCGCTCGGCCCGCACGGCCGTCGTGCGCTACCTGCGCCACCGCGAGGGGGCGAAGCGGCGCTTCGACCGCGCCGCGCTCCGCGGCCGCAAGGCGCTCAAGCACCTCTACGCGACGCTCCACGTGAAGCCGAGCGAGCGGGCGAACCGCATCCTCTTCGCGGACGATCCGCCCGAGGACAGCCTCGCCTTCCAGGTGAAGCAGCTCGCGAAGGCGGCGACGCCCGAGGCGCAGGCCGAGGCCATCGTCACCCACCGCATCCCCTTCCCGGTCGCCATCGGCGCGATCCGCACGCTCACGCCCGTCGTGCTCGTGGCGCTCCTCGACGCGATGACGCCGCAGGAGGTCATCAACCACCTCGGCGCGCTCGAGCGGCGAGGCGCGCTCGCGCACCCGGAGGTGAAGGCGATGGTGGACGCGAAGATCGCCGCCGCGAAGAGCGACGGGCGCGTCTCCGCGTACAAGGCGAAGGTCGCCGCGAAGGCGGTGGGCGTCGACGCGGCGACGGCGGCGGCGCTGACCGAGGTGACCGAGGCGCAGGTGAAGAAGAGCGGCCGCATCCGTCGGCCGACGGCCCTGCTCGTCGACAAGAGCGCGTCCATGGAGAAGGCACTCGAGGTCGGCAAGCAGATCGCGGCGATGCTCTCGGGCATCGCCGAGGCGCCGCTCTACGTCTACGCCTTCGACAAGGTCCCCTACTTCGTCCAGAGCGCGGATGCGTCGCTGGCCGGCTGGGAGGCGGCGTTCCGGCATCTCCGCGCGGGCGGCACGACGAGCATCGGCGCGCCGCTGGCGGCGATGCGCCGGCGGGAGCAGCGGGTCGAGCAGATCCTGGTCGTCACCGACGAGCAGGAGAACGCGGCGCCCTACTTCCCGCAGGAGCTCGACCGCTACGCCGAGGCGCTGGAGACGCCGGTGCCCGAGGTGCTCATCCTCAAGCTCGGTCAGGCGAGCGGCTACCTGGAGAAGGCGCTGCGGGCGAAGAAGGTCACGGTGGAGACGCTGTCGTTCACCGGGGACTACTACGCCCTGCCCAACCTGGTGCCGCTGGTCACGCGGCCGTCGCGGCTCGACCTGGTCATGGAGATCCTCGAGCTGCCGCTGCCCACCCGTCGAGACGGGAAGGGCTCGCGGAAGGCGGCCTGAGGCGTCCGCGGTGCGCCGTCCCCTCCATGGGGGCGGCGCGCC
>MDTG01398580.1_pt1 | contig 15280 bp, 9 predicted proteins | sample 811421 | NCBI WGS metagenome assembly MDTG01 (sample SAMN05326645, study PRJNA326480) | marine metagenome | isolation source: seawater | place: Pacific Ocean: South East | collected 2011
ATTCCGGAAATCTCTACTACGAAGATTCCTGCGGTGTAAACATTGACGAAATAAGCTTCCAAGTTAAGGCTCAGCTTAGACCTTACATCGGACGTAGAAACGTTAACCCAGAAACCGTACAGGACATCTTCTATGACATGTTCGACATCCTGTCCGATAAAACTACCGCCCCTGGGTTTGGTAACTCTATCGGACCTGCCTTGATCGGCTTTACCGATCTAGTTGTCAGGATCAACGACACGTTTAAGGATCGTATTGATGTATCCGCTAAGCTTGAAGTTCCACTTCCGCTTAATGTTATCGATGTTACGCTTAACGCAACTGCTTCCTTTAACCAAGGGGAGATCACGTTGGAAAGCTTGGGTATAACTAGAGTTGGTACCAACCTAGAAACCCTCGCCAACCCGGCTAAAACAGCTTACAGTTCGGACGGAGAACCAATCAATCCGGTTTACGACAACGCTTAAATAACACAAAATAGGAGAAATAAGATATGGGAGACGTATTCGCATTAGAAAAAGGTGGTAACGGTAAGAAGAGACTTCTTACCTCCCACGACAGACAAACTAAGGTAGTAGTTGGTAGAGGACCAATCAGACTGGTACAAGACGCCAACGTTCAATACCAGCAAAGAACCGAGCCTAGGTTCGAGTGTGGTTTCGAAAACATCTACTGGGCCGTTGGTCAGTCTCAAGGCACCTTGACGCTTAACAAGCTTGTTGGACAGTCCGGACTCGGAAACGGTGTTCGTGGAGGTGTCTGGGAAGGTCTCGAGCAAGAGATGGGCGCACAAGGTAAAGAAGGTTGTAACGTACCTATCCGCCTCACTACCGCTAACGGCGCTTGTAAGGGCGACGGAGTTTGCCAAAACGCTACTATCTCGTTCAATGTTGGGCAAATGGCTATCCAAGATAACGTGACTTTCAGTCTGGGTAACCTAGAGAAAGCTTAAGTACCTTAGGTCAGAGTTGTATTATTGAAAAAGCCCGTGGTTTAGGCCACGGGCTTTTTCGTAGTTAAACATTGACTGTAACGTATTTTTATAACAGTTTAGTTGTTAAAATATGCCTGAATTTAATGACTCTGTACCAAACCAGCTTGGGAGTAACCGAAGTGATACTTCCATGCAGAAAGACCTCGGCTCAGGAGCTGGAGGTATATATCAAGGTACTATAGTAAGTTACCTAAAGGCTAACGAGTACTTTAAGGTAGTTCTTACAGATGAAGGCTTTCAGGTAACACACATAAATTGTGTATGGGCTGCTGGGTTCTTCTCTGGAATGCTAGGGTTCGACGTAAACTTCGCACCTAACATAGGTACTGAGGTAACCATATTCTACCCCGGAGGTGGTATAGGCTACATAATAGGAAGCCAGCCTGAGTCCTCGTATCTCGACGTAGACGGTATGGCTCGCCGTATAACTACCGGTGGTAAGCGTGAGCAGTCAAACACTACCTGGCAGCAACAAGAGCATTTTTACAACCTTCGACAGAAGTGGCAACAGGGTGAGCACGAAGACGTTAACGCCAATTCTTTTTCCGGTTCCAAACCTGCTGCAGATTTAGTAGAGGGGGAGTTTGACATAACTAACTCCATGGGGGTTGGGTTACAGCTCATGCGTCACTTCGGTATTCTTAAAGGTAGCGACCTAGCCAAGGTAGAAGCCAGTATCATTGATGACATGGTCCGTATTGTTAGCCACACATTTCGCCATTTCTCATCCTTTGGTGACTATAAGATATACAATGACAGCGGTAGACTTAACGTTGTCTGGGATGGTACTACTAATGACTGGGAAGCTTTTGGTAAGGACGAGCCTAACGAAGAGCGTGCTACCTTAGACGGGCAGGACGCTATTGCGATAGATACTGATAAATTTGCTAATTTGGCTAAATGGAGGTTTTCCAGCTATATAGGGTTTTTGGGAGATTTTATAAACTTATTCGTAACAGATAAGCTCTCGGTAAAAAAACCAGAGGAGCATCTTAACAGAAGCGGAAAGGGCAGAGTGCACGTAAACGAGGATGGCTCCGTACTAGTACAGAGTGTATCTGATATTGCATTCGAGAGAGTTTGCAGGATACCAGTCCCACTACAACTAAAGGCCGAACATGATCCTGAAGGGGATGGAGAGTTTACAAACATGGAGCTACCCTTCCCTAGCGATGACGCCCCCATAAAATGCTGGGACTGGAACAAATCAGGGGGTGTGGATAAATCATTTTGGTGTGTCTACCAGCTAAGGGACTACGGTAGGTGGTTTTCCAATTACTACACGAAGGCTAGGTTTCACCAACTCAAAGAAGATTGGAAAGTAAAATCCGAAGCAGAGACCGACGAGCCTAGGAGAAAAGATTCCGATGAGATAGATAAGAGAGAAGCTAACCTGGACATACCAGAGACTTACATGGATGTTTATTCTTCCATGCGGATATACAGAGATGGTTCCATATCAGTAAATGACGCATACGAGAATTCGATAGTTTTAAGTGAAAGTGGCGTCAACATATCTTCTGCTACAAACTTACAACTAGAGGCAGCAGGCTCCGTTAACGTAGTGGCGGGTCGTGATTTCAACGTAATAGCCAGGAACTCTGTAGATCTAAATGCTCTAAAAGGAGGTATGAGCCTCAGGTCTGAAACTTTCCTTCAGCAGTACTGCCATAAGGGTGGTATATTGATAGAGACCGATACCGAAATGGGGCCTACTATATGGGACAAGGATAATATGGACCAACCCGATGTCGGACAGCTTGATCCTTCTAGGGTAGGTGGTATACTCTTGTGGTCTAGGAACTCGAGTATGCGTTTGTTGTCAAAGTATGACATGGGACTTAGGTCCGACCAAGGTTTTCAGTTTTTTAGAGGTGCGGTACAGATGTGGGACTCGGAAGCCCCTATGCTCCTAAAAAATCAACTACTTCTCACTGGAGACGTGGCTGCATGTAAGGGGTTGTTCTGGACAGACGAATCCATAATAGAACAGCTGTATATAGGGAACGACTACAAGTCAGTATTCGAACATCCGGGACACATAATAGGTGATAATGATAGAAACCTAATACATGGCCCCATGGAAGACTTGTTTGATGACAAATTTGAGAAGTACATGGATGGTTTTATAGCCAGGAACTACGATGGTAAGTTCCAGCATAGAACTGATCAAGAATATGGTACTGAAAATTTTGCTGACCCTAAAGCTCCAGCTGCAATGTACGAATCAGTTACACAGCAGGGGTTGAGACTTAACGCACAAAATTTCACTATAGGGTCTGAGTATCAATATGGTGAGTTTAATGTCACTAGTGATGTTAAGTTAGAGGATAGGGGGTATGCTTGGCCTGGAACTGAGAAGCAGCACTGGCACATGCCAAATACTGTGAATGGCGAAGACTTATTGTGGGCTCCCACTACTAAAACTGAATTCACAAACAATGGAACACCATTGACTCTGACAGATATAAAGCTAAAACAATTACTATGACAGAAGAGAACCAAGAAGATTTAGAAGAACTGTATAAGGATGAGTCCGAAGAGCTTAAAGAAAAAGCTCCGGATGTAGTGGAGCAGTCTGTTGATGACTTCATACAATCCGAAGAGCCTGCCAAAGTTGAAGAAGAAGAGACTAAGGAAGAGAGTGGGCCGGAAGTTAAACGGGATACCACTTTCGACGACAACCCCGCAGGTATGGACTCTATAATGCGCGAGGTGATGATAGACACTCAGGAGGTGGATATAACGCACAGTGATAAGACTAAATACTTAAAGGCAGTTTTGAATGATGCCCCGGTAGTATTAGACATAGAATTATGTGCTGGGCAGATAGTTACAGAGATTAGATCTAGAACTTCTTGGGAGCAGACGTGTCTGTACGCTACACTACAAAAAGATCAAGAGGAGGGTGTAGTGAAGGATTTAGCAAGTGTGATTATACAACTTCAGAAATATGGCTGCTGCTTGATGATGCAGAAAGTAGATGAAAAGGTTTTTTCTACAGAAAGCATACCAGAATCTTGCAGCATTCCTGAAGCTATAGAAAAACTTAGGGCTTTACGTATAGAGAAGATAGAGCCACTGAGTATGCCTAAGTGGGGCTTGCTTCTAAACGCACTTCGTTTGTTTGAGACAAAGCTGGCGCAGATGGGTACAGAATGTCTTAACGAAAATTTTTGGGAACCCGCAAGTTAAGACTATACGTAGTAGCTTATTTGCGGGGTTTATTAAAGCCATATTACGACCAGGGTGCCCTCTCAGTAGTTAGAGAGGAGATGATTCTCAAGGCTCTTAGTGAAGAGCTTGATTTAGAAGCTGCCAAGCAAATACACCAGCTGGAAGCTGCAATGGCTAGTCATGTAAACGACAAATCAGGATTCTATACTAAGCTATATGATAAGATAATAGATTTCAGATATAAATTGGAGCACGATCATGAATCTAATGCGTTCAATGATTCGGATGATGAAATAGAGAGGTTGACCAATGACCCAGAAATAAATAAACTTATAAATACCGTACAAAAAATGGTGGATTCCGGAGAATGGGATGAAGCTCAAAAAGAAATGACAGCTGATATAGAAAAGGATTACGAACAATTGGAGAAGAGAGAAGCCAATCCGTTCAAGGAAAATCCTGAACAACAGGACCTCATATGGCAGTGGGGTTCCAGTAAGGAGCACCCTGGGGATCCCAGGGATGGATAAGTTGTGGATAACGTAACGAGATTACAACAGCAAGCAGCCCTCAAAGCGTTGCAGGGGCAGCTCCCTGGGAGTATGTCTGGCGGAGACGTGTTTTCGGGTCTGAGTCAGATACTAATGGGCTTTATGTCTGGTACGGCTGGGGTAGGACCTTCGACTATGTCTAGCGCTCAGTATGCTAACGAACAACGTAGACAGCAGTTTGAAAACAGCGTAATAAGCAATGCCAACACAGTAGATAGGCGTATACCTAATATGTTGGCTGAGGCAGGTACAGTTGCTACTGGTAGTAGAGCTGGTGGTGATGAGTGGGCTAGGGGATTTGAAGGACTTCCTGACGGTATAAAAAACGCTATATTAAGTGCTTTCAATTCAAGTGCGTTGGGACAGCTAGTAGGAGGCGACCCTAAGGCGCTGGCTACGGCATCCATAAACATGCTCTCCGGTAACAACCAATTTACAAGCCCTGGACAGTTTGACTTGGGCGGACGGTTTAGCTCAGAAAGAGCTGCTCTAGCCGGTGATATACATAAGAGTCTTATAAGTGATTTTGTAGATCCTGTTACAGGTCTACCTAATATGCAGAGTACTCAAGGTCAGAGCTTCGATAACCTCGGTAAGTTTACACAGGCCATGACAGAGTCTGGAGGACTTAGATCTAGAGATCTAATACAAAATATAAACAAAGATACCGGAGCAGTAGAGTTAAATACTTCTGCTTTAGAAGGCGCCCAAAAGAATATAAAGAAGGGGATGGAACTTTTCCGAAACCTGACGGATGTTTTCGGAAGTAGAGATTTTAACGAGTTGATGAGTCAAGCAGAACGACTCGGAGGGTTGGACATGTCCGACCCGACTTCCATAGGTAGGACACTTACTGCAGTGCGTAACGCCCGTGGAGTCGCACGTTCGGTAGGACTTGACGAGAGACGTGTCTTGGGAGATTTGGCATTAGCCAATGACACTATGGTTCAGATGGGTGTCGACCGAAGAACAGCGGCATCCTTTAATAATCAAACTTTGGCTGGAGCTGTCACTCAAGGACAGTCGAATGTGCAAAATATAAGCCCGTTTGACACTGGGTTTAGGAGACGTTTAGGTCCTAGCGAAATGATACAGCAAGCGGCCATGAGCAACGCTCAGATGTTGGCTGAGGGTGAAGCCAACCCACATGGTGGTTTAGCACTAGGTCAGGCAATAAGAACGTACTTTTCCAAACCGGGACGAGAGGACCAATACTCACAAGAAGTGCGTGATGCTAGGGATGCGGCGTTTGCGGAGAAAGATCCCATACTTAGGGAGCAGAAGTTAAGAAATCTCGCTTCTATGATAAAAAGTGAGTCGGGAGTTAGCATACCTAACATGATACGTGAGTTAGGACTTAGCAATATTCGAGACACTGCCTCAAGAGAGACTTTGGACCAAATGGCCGAAGATAACTCGGATGTACTGTTATCCAGGAATAAGCGGAGATTTAGACACAACTACCTAAAACATGAATTTAACACAGGTAGGATGCGTAGTGAACTTTCCGGAAAGACGGCTGAAGAGGAGGAAGCTTTAGAGGGTGACGAAGATGTTATAGCACTAACCGCAGAGCGTGAAGATATCAGAAAAAGGATGTCAGAACTTTCCGCTAAAGCAGAAGGTATGGCAGACGGTAAGGAAAAGAATGATATTCTGTCACAGGTGGAAGCCAATCAAATTAGGTTGGATACTATAAACAGCGACGCTAAGGTAAGTAGACTGGATAAGCTCAAGAGTATCAGAGCGGGTATCGGGGAGTTCGAAGATTTACTAACAAATTCACCAGATAGCGTGGGCTTGGATGGTATGGCGCATTTGCTAGGTATAGCTGAAGGTAAGGATGGGGAGATAACATATTACGATAGGGACACTAAATCTTACGTAACTAAGAACGCTAACCAAATGACGCCCGAAGAGAAGCGCAAGGCTATAGCGCATAATCTTATGGCTAATGGTGTGGATGCTGGCGAAGTTGAGGAGCTTACGGACTCTATAATGAAAGCTCCTGAAACCCTGACTGCTGTAGCGAATGAAACTGGGATGAAGCTTAACTCTGCATCATCGGGTGCAGCAAATCTTTATGAACAGTTAGGCGGTGAGATGTCTCAATTCAGAATTTCAAAGTCAGCTAGGGACAGAGCTGAGGCGGCCACTATAGCGGGTGCTAGCGAGTTAGAGGGAGGCCCTGCGATGACAGACCCCCTGCAAAACGCTATCTTTGGTTTCATGGGACGTAATGAAAAAGAAGCTAGAGACCTCGCATTTACAGAGTTAGGAGCACAAGGCGGCTTTGTAACAGATAGCTTGAGTATAAACGCGTTATCTACGACTGCCACTCAGAAAGAATTAGCTAGCGATTTAGCCGACACCAAAGACCCGGATAAGCGTAGAGAAATAAGTGAGCGGGAAGGAACACGAAAAGCTTTAACGGATCTTTCCGAACGTATAATACCAAAGCTACAGGAGATAACTCTGACAGACGCTGATGGTAAAGAGATTGGTTTGGCTGAAGCAATACTGGCTGACGGGGGGTTGGAAAATCCGAAAGAACAACTTGCCAAGTTTCGGTCCGATCTGGCAGAAGCTTCCGCACTTGAGTTAGATGCTGCAAACTTAGAAAAGGAAGGAAAGACAGAGGAAGCTGACGCCAAGAGACAGGAAGCCCAAAAGTTGAGAGAGGGTACCCTGAGAGTGGCTGAAGCTATTCTAGGTCAAGTTGGTGGAGACGGGCAGGGTAATGCTCCTATGGGTGTTCTGGAAACACTTAGGAAACGTGGTGCAGTTACCAATCTGAGAGAAGATGGTGAGTCCCACGTGCTGGACATAGCTGCCGGCGGTGCAGATGCTTTAGAAGAGAGAACAGAATTCAATAAAGATTTAGGTGTCAGGCAGGCTAAGAGGTTAAAGGCGCTTAAAGAGAATTTGGGAATAGACGATCTAGATATTACTGGTATAGAGAAAAGTTTGGAGGAAGGTGACAAAAGTAAAATAAGTTCAAAAGAACTCGAGGACATAAAGAAAGGTATGTTTACGAGAGACGCAATGGGTGTGAAGGGAGACTCCGAAAAAGACCTTATAAGCAGACTAGCCACCGGTGATTCGGAAGAAATAATAAGTGAATTTAAAAACTTTGGCATGAGCCCCAAGGAAATAAGATCTGGACTACAAGAAGCTCAGAAAGAAGTTGAGAAACAACTAGCTGGTACTGATCTCAAAGACAAGGATAGAGAAGCCGCAGAACGGAGGCTTTCCGAAATAAAGGAGGCTCAGAAGAATGTAACTGCAAAATTTACCAAGGATGACACTCCTGGTTTGTTAGTGGAACTCATTGATAAACTCAATACCCTCATAGGGGGTTCCACAGTACTGAAGGTCCAAATGCAATAATGAGTAAGATATTACAATTTGAGAACGGCGTACACATATACAAGCGGTACGGTAAAAGGGTATTTTCTGGTACGGGGCTTCCTCCGGCACTACAACCGGGCGCTGGAAAAATACCCGTATACTTAACTAGCATCGACGTAAGTGACTATGATATAACGGGTAAGGTAGTCTGCCTAAACGACAAGAGGGTACTTTACGAGTTCGGAAAAGGATTCGGGCAAATAGCCATAAGTGGAGAAATACTTATAGGTACTCCAGCTGAGTCTACTCACACACATGGTAAGCTTAAGCCTATAATAAAGTTTTTTAACAGCAAAAGAGTATCGGCACCTGGTGGTAAAGCCCCTCTTACAATTAGTGCAGGAAAACTTGGGGGGAAGTTTAAATTCTATTTAACAACCTTCTCCTTCGGACAAATCAGACCTGAAATAGGTTTAATTAACTTTCAGCTTTCCGGAGACTTAATCGACATGACGCTATGAATGTTTGTGATACTAAAATATTGAATCCCAAGGATTTGCGTTATAATGAGTTAGTTTACAGGATGACTAACCGTAGGGTAGGATATACGTCAGGTTATATACCTGACGCTGAGTGGTTTACGCCAGAGTCTCAGTCACGTGAGTGGTATATGTTACAGTCTGGTTTAAACTTGGATGTAACTTCTACAGATTACTACGTATTCTTAGCTCTCAGTATACTTCACGCGCATCCTGATATACTTAATGAGTACTCTAACAAATTGTTAACTTTTGATCTAGACTCCATACAGTACATAAAGTCTAATTTCACTGGTGGTAAGTTTACCAGTGTAGGTAAAGATGTGGGGCGTATGCTATCTTACAGAGACGTCATGCCTATCCCACAAACATATACCATTAGTAAGAAAAATGATAAAAACATTCTTGTCTCGACTGATGTGGGTAGGAAGTTTGCGTGTGAATACAATCAGTTTACCAGAGGGGATAACTCAGTACTAGTAGTAGACTGGCATAAAAATCTACCTTTTAAAGGTCCCATAATCTTAGACGGGTTACTCAATGCGGCTAGTCGTGTTGACATAAATTATACACCATTTGGTATAAACCCAGACCAGTGGGTGAAGTACGTAGATTCGAAAATGGTAGTGTCCAACCTCTTAGACAAGCTAGGTATGTACGGTTCATACCATAGTTCTCAGTCCAGTTCTGAGAAATTAGCGTTACTTATTATAGCCTTGGTTTTACTCAACACTTCTAGTATTAATTAAGGCATGGTAGACAACCCAGTAGAGGTAAGAGATCTAGACATCGAGGTCACTGGACCTGGGATGGAGCATTTCAAGGTCAACGAGATAATACTATCTAACGCAGTAAACGCACTACCGTCATGTGTTGTCAGGGGTGTACGGGCTGTTAATGCTCAAGTGGGGCTCATGTCTGGCACAACAAGTATTAAGTCATTCTCTTTGGAGGAGACAAGTAGAAGTCTCGCCCGAGACCATAGTAACATGTGGGCTGACGGAGACGCAAAGAAGCTTAAGGTTACCGTACACGACGACGGTATGGGGCACCAGATGGAGTTTGAAGGTATAAGTAGTGCCCCAGGTTTAAAAGTTAACGCAGGTAAGATAGGGGAGCAGAGAACCATAATACACCCGGACCAGCAAATATCTGGAATAAATTTATCTATCTATACATTGAAAGATGAGACTGGAAATTCTTCATCTCTACCACTTGATGAAATAGATCCACTGTCCGAAGATACTGTAGCGCATCACATAGACTCGATGATTAAATTTAATATCGATGAGACTAAAAACGAATATAAAGGAAAATCTCAAGGTATTAACCCTGAACTTCAGGATGCTCACGACAATAACAAGAAAATATATGACAGTATACTCTCCAAGATACTGAACGGTTCCGTAGACACAAAGCTAGGGTGGGCAGACAGAGCTAACGAGATATTAGCTGGAAACTTCCAGTACATGAATTCTATATCACAGGTTCTTGGGCAGAGTACGAATTACCTTACCACTCAAAATTCCTACCTGTGTCCTTCGTTTTTATTTACTTACATTTGTGGATTTGATAACGGAGAAGGAGATAGTAGATTATTTCACTCACAAGTAAATGCAGGAAAAGGTTCCAGCTATTATGTGGAGGCTGATGTAGACCTGATAAGCTTAAACTACAACATGGGTAACACAGGTGAGTTGGCACTTGGGCAGATTATATTGACTACTAACATAATGGGTAGGTACGGGGATTTAAGTGAGACGGGTCACGGGGCCGGAACATCAAGTGGTCAAGTTTCCAAGGCAATGCCTCTGAACGGAATGTGGCCTCCGCAAAAAATTCCCAAACATGGAGATACTAGGACCATAATGATGCCCCGGTGGATGGAGCATCAATATGCTCCGGCACAACCTGGGCAGATAAATGCAGGACTTGATGGGCAACCCGCTCCTAGAGACCCTGATGTCAACGCGCAAGCAGGCATCGATAAGTTAGCTGAGAAACACGACGGTAGGATAGAGGGCACGACAGAGTTTCTTAAACTTTGGGCTCAGAAGCATTATGTTCAGCAAGCTCTTCAAAATCATACTTGCTCCATACAGATACCCTTGGATATACGTTGGGGCTGTTCGCGCCCTAGTCCCTTACCAGTCGGTAACTTACAGGATGCTACCGCCGGTGGTGGTAGACCAGTGGGTCTTGTCTACAAGGTTTCGGCCAATAACTACAAAGAGGGTCAGAGTAAAGTGTTCTTATTTGAAGGTTACCTACAGTCTGTAACGCATGAAGTATCTGTCGGAGAGGCGCAGGGTAGGGCTACTACTCATTTAGTTTTTTCTCATGTGAAGGGTGTAGGTTGGGATGGATTCGATCCCGCCTATGGTACTGGGCCATGGGTGGCTCCTATCACAACGTAAAATTTTGTGACCTATGCCTGTTGAGGAGAATACAGCAGATGAGTTTCCAGACAAGGGAGAGTTCATAACTCCAGGGAACAAGCGAAAGAAGCCAGACTGCGATAGGAAAACACTGATCCCTGATCCGTGTGATCTTAGGGTAGATAGACGTAAAAAAACTGACGGCAACAACGATTGTGAGTCAGAACCTATAATACAGGTTTGTCCCGAGGACTTAGGTAAGTTTCAGATACCGGAAATGCCTAAGATTCCGGAGGTATTCCTACCCAAGAGGAAAGAGCCTATAGTACTAAAGCCTATAGAGAATATACCAGCGCCAGATGCAATATGTAACGACGGGTTTACTGTAAGTTGCCCATCTCCCGGTTGGTTGGATGCTGATTGGGTAAGAGAAAACATACTGAGTGGTTCCGGGGAGGATGGATTACAAATAGAAGAAGATGAATTTGGAGGTGTTTCAGATATACTTGGGTCTGGGATAGATCTATCGCTTTTGCCGGACGACCCCGAAATATTCATACCTCCCGGAGATGTTGATAAGGAGTTTGGAAAAGAAGTAGTAGTACCTGAGTGCGTCTTTGTAGCAGAAACAAAGAAGGAAGCTAACAAGCGAGCTAGAATACACGCGCTTCGTTCTCTAGATTGTCAATACTGTAACCCGGATTTAAAATTCGATTGTTCCGATTACCAAGCTCTAGCATTGCCCATAGGGGGTGTGGGGTACACGGCCGAGAACACCTCCATAGTAATAACCGGAGACGGTTCAGGGGCTGTCGCAGTACCAGTAATAGATGCGAATACAGGTAACATTACCGGTATCACCATATCTGAGGGTGGGGAGGCTTATACAGCAGTTACTGCTGAGATAGAGGGAGACGGAGTAGGTGGCGCCATAGGATTAGTAGTTATAGACGACCCAGAAGGATGCGGTGGGCCTATAACTTCTATGTCTATAGGTCAGACGTTGCCGGATCCTAATTATGATTATGACTTAGACCCACCCATATATAGCAGTCAGAAACCCGCCTGCCTACCTAAATGTACGGTCACTTCTAGTATTAGCGTAGAGGATGCTATAGAGCAGGCTAAGGCTAGAGCTTTAAACAGTTTGGACTGTTCTTACCAAAGCCCTGAGATTTACAAAGAATGTCCTGACGGCCAGATCCCAAAGACTGGTTTTACAATGCCTCTTGGAGCGTTTAAAACTCCAATACAATCAGGTACGCAAGCTGGAGTAACCGCTCAATCTCAGGAAATAATAGATGCGTTGGTTTGTATATCGATACCGTGCCCGGATGGATTTCCAGAGGCAATTGTTGATATAGAAATTCTAGATCCAAACGAGGGGTGTGATGACGAAGCTAACGGGGGTGGTAACGGGTCCTGGTTTGACGCAAATTTTGATGAAGCTAATTGTGCGTACAAACTGGAAGGGTTGTTAGAACTTCCTGAAATACCCTGTCAGTGTGGATTTACCACCAATTCCGAAATATCCGGTATGGATGTTGTAGGTGGTGAGGAAGGTAACGCAGTTCTTAACAATAGCAGTGAGTGTTCCGGAGCTATAGACCTAGGTATTAACGTTGATGGTAACGTTGAAGTAGATTTTAACTTTGATTTAAACACTTGTACTTTCGATCTGGATATAGACCTACCTAACATCGAAATGGAGTGTACCTCCATAGGGATGGACGTATCGGGTGGTAATTTCTCAGCTACCATCAACGAATCCGACGAGTTCGGAGTAGATGTACTTACTGTAGGCAATGCGTGTGTTACAGGAAACGGGTGTTCCCTGCAATTAGAGATACCTAGTTATGAACTTGAGCTGAATATACCTCAGATTAATATACCATGTCCAGATGGTTTTGAGACTGATATATCTGGTGGGTGTATGGTGGTTAACCACCCGCCTAGAGATATATGTTCTGAGTCTAATGTAGGTATAAATAACGAGCCTTGTCTGTCAGAAGGTAGGGCTAACCTGGAGAGCGAGGGTTGGAGTTTCGAAGGTGCCACAGACCCTGATCACTATGCTCCAACGGGAATGAACCCCCCTGTGTGTATAAACGTAGGGGAGACTGTAGAGTTTGATATACCGCCATACTCGAATGGCTCGGATACACCAATGTATTTGGGTGATCATTTCGTAATATCTGATCCAGAATGTAATCCGGCGGATGACTGCGATCCTGCGACTTCAGATCTCCCCTGTTGTGACAATCCTATAACCGGAGGTGGGCACCAGACTACAGTAGATCACGGGGATGTTTGGGAAGATGGTAGTGTAAAACTAAATACGCTAAACGTAGGTCAGTCAAACAACGCACTGGAAGTTACCCGGTCGGGTTTTACCATTGAAGACGGAGGTACATTTACGTGGACGGCTCCAGATATAGGGGACGCGAATAAGAAAGCTTTTTATTACCACTCAGAGCATAACCCCGTAGGCATGGTGGGCGAGATACAAGTTGTAGCCCCTGGGGAGACTTGTGAGATATCTGGTGCAGATCGTTTAGAGGGTCAGGGTTGTGGTGGCGACTGTAGTAAAAGTGGAGAATCTGGCGGAGGCGGCTCTGCAACTATGTCATTCGATCTGGATAATTGTGCATTTGATATACAACTGCCCAATTACAAAATAGACATACCCGAAGTCCCTTGTGCGTGTGGTTTTCAAACTCAGGCTAATGTAAGTGGAGGTGGCTTAGAAGTTTCAAGTACGGAGCCCACAGCTGCACCGGCATGTGGCGCGGCGCTAAATATTGCCCCTGTCATAACACAAGATGGTAGCACGGAAGTGAATCTGTCTTACGAAGATTGTGAGTTTGTAGTAAATTTGGGAATACCTAACTTGGTTGTTGATATACCGTGCGACACCATAACCACTACAGTAAGCGGGGGCGAGATTGAGGTCAGCGTAGCAGGTGATGACCAAGGGTTTGATCTCGTACCTACTAAGACATCAGAAGCTTGTGTTGTAGAGACTAGCGAATGCGGACTAGAAATTGAGTTACCTAACTTTTCTCTAGACCTAGTAGTACCAGCCATACCAGCCTTGAGTTGTGCAAATGGTTTCTCTACAAACTCAGAGCTAGACATTTCAGTAGTAAATGTGGGTCACGGGGAAGCATTCGAACCCGGAGGAGATTTCGACCTAATTTATGATGCAAATACCTGTACGTTTCATGCTAACTTAGACTTTGAGTTACCCAGTTATGAGTTTATATGCGGTGGTGGTTACTCTGCTGCAAATGCGGATATACAGATAATAGAAGATATAGTCCAAGTGGGGGAAGGTCTCGAGTTATCTAAAACTGGAACTGCTTCTTCTAACATAGTGGTTTCCGTAGATCCTAATACGTGTGGTATTGGTGTTGAGGGGGCTATAGAACTTCCCACTTATTACATATCAGCACCTAACTTGAACGTACCTTGTCCTAACATAGGAGCCGGGGGTGAGATCATTATTAGTGGGGGGCAATTTTGTGATGCTAATGGAGACTGTCAGGAACCCAACGGCAGTATGGAGGTTTCGTATGACTCCGATACTTGTAGTCTCAATGTTACGTGTGATTTGGAGTTACCTAACATCGACTTGTCAGATATAAACGTACCTTGCCCCACAGTAGCCTCCGGTAACGTAAATGTCTTAGTTACCAGCCAAGACGGGTCAACTTCGGATGGTGGTTCCATTACGTTATTACAAGATGGTTGTAACATAACTCTCGATGGCGATGTTAACATAGATCTACCAAACATAGATATAGGCAACGTAAACGTGGAGTGCGCAGAAGGTTACACGGTTGGCGGTAGTGCAAATGTGGTAGTTAATAACCCTGATGGTACCACCTCTGATGGGGGTTACATTTCTCTCTCTGGAGAAGGGTGTAACATAACTTTAGACGGGGACATAAGTATAGATATACCCAACACTGTTACTACAAACATTGAATGCTCAGAGATAGAGGGTGCTATTTGTGAGGACGATTACACTGAGACCACACTATCCGTTTGTGATTCTGATGGACAGACAAGCAGTATAACTGTACTAGTTAAAAATTGATTCATATGACAGACTTAAATCACATACGTGTAACCAATGATTTTTTCAGGGAAAAGCCCATGCCCACGGAAAAATTAAAAACATTGCAGGCAAACTATAAAAAGGAAGTTGAAGAAGCAGCTAAGAATGGAGGTTGCAGCAAGTGTAAGATGAACTCCATACGTCGTAGGTTTAAAAAATTTATACTG
>MDTG01318364.1_pt1 | contig 15279 bp, 13 predicted proteins | sample 811421 | NCBI WGS metagenome assembly MDTG01 (sample SAMN05326645, study PRJNA326480) | marine metagenome | isolation source: seawater | place: Pacific Ocean: South East | collected 2011
CATATTATTTAAAATTTCAATAAAACATTATAACATTTTATATAATCAATTTTATATTCTATTTTTTATTTTATATTTTTTATTTTATATTTTTTATTTTGTTTTTATATTTTTGTATATCCATTATATTGTTTTCTTGTATATTATCATTCGAAACTATAAATTTTTTAAAGATATCTCTTTTTAGTTGATTATGGGGAGTATGATTATGAACACTTCTTGCTATCATTTTATATAATTTAAATTCAATATATCTTTCCTCTCCATTCGTTTTATATAATATATTTCTTCCCTTATCATCTGTACACCATTCTAATATTAATTTTGTTATTGGATTATCTGTTTCTTTATTCATATCACACACATTTTCAATAAAATAATCGATCATTGAACATCCTAATCTACATAAATCAAAACTTGCGTTAGGTTCTAACCTTGATTTATTATCATTAAAAAAAGGTTCACAATTATATTGTGTATATGCATCACCACCTTTATCATAACTATCACTAAAATATGTGCGCTTATTATATTTATAAATAGAACGGTCATAATCTATTATTTTATATATTTTACCATATGTTGGCACTTTGTATAATGTGTTATTGTAATAATAATATAAATATTCTTCTTTTGTTTCAATATACATAATATTATTTGTATGTAAATCATTATGAGTTAATGAAAAAACATCTTGATACACAATTAATGTCATTATTATCTGCATTAATATACAACTCCATTCTTCTTCATCTATATTATTATGTAGCATGTAATGGTCCAATGTATTTTCACAATTTTCCATACATATCATAACAACAGGGAATTTTTTTATATTAAGTAAAACATTATCCATACTACTTTCATCACTATCATCACTATCATCATCACTATCATCACAATCATTATTTTCATCATCGCTAATTTCACTATTATTATATTCACAATCTTCCCATTCATCATCATTTGTTGTATCAGATGAACAAGATGAATTACCATCATCACTGTCATCATCCTCATCATCACTGTCATCATCATCATCACAAACGTTTTCATTATCTTCGTCATTATCTTTAATTTCAATTAAACTTATGGAACTATCATCTTTATCTACTTCTAATTTATCTAATAATGAAATATTTTCAAATATTATAGGATTATTATTAAAAGAGAAAACTTGTTCCATTTCATCTGATGGAAATGTATCTGTATCTAATTTTATAACAGGTATTTCTTGATTATCTTGTTCAATATTTATTCTTTTTTTAAATTTACAACTGCTATTCTTCATTGTTTCATTATCATTTAAATGTATAATATCAAACTTTACACCAACATTTTTAATAAAATATTCAGAATTTGTAAAAATAGCCAAATCATCTGATACATTAATTTTACAATTGTTTTGTATACCTAAATAAGAACCATAAAAATTTATACCATTTACAAAGCCATCATTATACAATAATCCTGATAAATATGTAAAAAAACAATCAACATAAGATGAATTATTATAATTATTTATTTTATTATAAAAGATATCTTGTATATTATCAGGATGTTCTTTATTTTTAATAAATTTTGGTAGACTATTTATTTTTTCATCACAAGAATTATCATCATCTATATTACTATCAATATGATATTTACCTATAGCATATTTAAATGCATTCATTATTGGTGAAAATTTTATAAATATTTGTTCTATATGTTCGTCTTCTTGTGTTAGTTCTTCTTTATTACATCCATCACAGTAATCATTCATTTTCAATAATCTTACCGTAAATTTATTATATGAATCTTCATCTTTTTCTAATATTTCATCTATTATTTTTTTTAATGGAAAATGCTTGTTATATACATTTTCATTTGTAATATCATTATATATAGTATCATAAATTGGGAAATATGTTTGAATATAATCCATATCCAATAATTTATTATTTTTCATATTATTCTCTAAAGTTTTATTTACCATTTAGCTTATTATCAAATAATCTTTTTTATATTTAAACTTATTATTGCGTTATATCATTCCGAATAAAATAACAAAGTTTTTTATGACTCTTGAATTAAAAAAATTTGATATGAAAAATATTACTTTTAAACCAAATGAAAATAAAGGGCCTGTAATTGTATTAATTGGAAGAAGAGATACTGGAAAGAGTTTTCTTGTAAGAGATTTATTATTTTATAAACAAGATATACCTATAGGAACTGTTATATCAGGAACTGAAGAAGGTAATGGATTCTATGGTAAGCACGTCCCGAAATTATTTATTCATGATGAATATAATACAGCAATTATTGAAAATGTTCTTAAAAGACAAAGACAGGTCCTTAGACAAGTAAAAAAAGAAACAGAAACATATAAAAAATCATCAATTGACCCAAGAACATTTGTTATTCTCGATGATTGTTTGTATGATCAAGGGTGGACAAAAGATAAAATGATGAGACTTTTATTTATGAATGGACGTCATTGGAAAGTTATGTTAATTATTACTATGCAGTATCCATTAGGTATACCACCTAATTTAAGAACAAATATTGATTATGTTTTTATATTACGTGAACCTTATATCGCTAACAGAAAACGTATATATGAAAATTATGCTGGTATGTTTCCTACTTTTGAATCATTTTGTCAAATTATGGATCAGTGCACTGAAAATTATGAATGTCTTGTTATTAATAATAATTCTAAATCAAATAAATTACAAGACCAAATATTTTGGTATAAGGCTGATTCTCATGGTGATTTTAGAATGGGTTCAAAAGAATTTTGGGATTTATCTAAAAACATTGGTTCTGATGATGAAGATGAAGCATATGACCCTAACGCATCAAGGAAAAAAAGTGGACCAAGAATAAATGTTAAAAAATCCAAATGGTAATAATAAAAATGTATAGAAATAATTTTTATTATTTTATTTTTTTATTTTTTTATTTTTTATTTTTTATTTTTTATTTTTTTAAACAATGTCTTATGTTCTAATAAAAAATCACCCCAACAAGATTTTGTTCCTCCATCATAAGAAAAAGCATATCCATTATTTATTAACCATTCGTCAATATAATATTCTTCCTCTTCACCATAATTACATATTATTCTAACAAGTAATCTCCCGTATTTATCTAAATCACTACATTCAAACATTACTATATTATCCAATATTTTATTACGTAATTCATCACGAACATAATAACCATATTCCTTTTCTAATTTATTACGTGTTCTTATTTCAGGGGTATCAACACCAATCAATCTACAATTCCATTTATACATTACACCATTTAATGGAAATAATGCTTTTACTGTATCACCATCATAAACACTTATCACTTTTCCTTCTATTAATTTTCCTTTCATACAATCACAATATTCAACAGCGTCGTTGATATTTTCCCAATCTGGTGTATTGGGTGTATTGGATGTATCTTCTTTATCTTGTAATTTTATATCAGACATTTCAATTATATCATTTTCTATTATTATAGGTTTAAGTTCTTTTGTTATTATAATGTTATCTTCAATGTTATCTTCAATGTTATATTCAATGTTATCTTCAATGTTATCTTCAATGTTATCTTCACATAATAATGATTTATTAGGTTCAACACTAAAATTAGAACATAAATAAATTGCACCTACAAAATAACAGATCTCTTCAATACCCTTCAACATTATAAGTATATTATCACTCAATACAAATATTTCTGAAATATAATCAATTAACATATATTTCAAATACTTATTCCTTTAACCTTTTTATTTTCTTTAAATATATTCTACATATTTACTTATATTGTAGATACAAATATACCTAATAATATTAATATTGAACCTATGAATTGTTTTATTGTTATAATATCATTAAAAAACATATATGAAACTAAATATAATAAAATTGTTTCAAAACCCGCCATTGTTATACGTATCATACCTAATGATTCTTTTGTTCCTATTGTTCTTATCCAATATATAAATCCTAAGAAAAATAATACACCAGCTATTATTGAATATCTTATTGACATATTATTAATAATATTAATACTATTTAACTTTTTTGAATATAATAGAAATAAGGTTGTTAATACACTCATAATACCAATTGATAATGAAAATAATATTGTAATAATCAAAAACATATCTTTATCTGTATTATATTCAAAACTTTTACGAAGAAATATTTGTCCCAATATAAAAAATATTGTAGCAATAAATATTGTATTTAACCACATTAGAACTTATATATTAAATATATATTATGAATATTTTGATTTTTTTTTATGATTTTTTTTTAAAATTGATTTACAATCATATTTTTATATACTTACAAAAAAATAACATAAAACCAAATACAAAATCAAATATGAAATTAAATAATGAAGTTGAAGATATTATTGCTAATAAATGCTTAAGTAGTAATGGTTGGACAAAATTATCTTGTAATGCTAAAGGAGGAAGTGAACTTATTACAAAATCCAGACGTGTTATACGTATAGGTAATTGTGTTAATTGTAATGGTGACATTATGAAAAATTTAAAAACTGGTAAACAATTGGAATTAGTAATGGAAAAGTATAACATTAGAGATTATAACATTACTACAATTGATACCAAATATGAATATTCATATGAATTAGACATTTCAGAAAATACATATGAAGAACTTGTTAATAAAATTAAATTGTCCTGGCGAAAATGAAAATGAAGGCTTTATAAAATAAAAAATACAAATAATTAAATTAAAATTATATATTTACATGTTTTTTATGTTTTTTATGTTTTTTTATGTTTTTTATGTTTTTTTATGTTTTTTATGTTTTTTTATGTTTTTTATGTTGTTATTGGACTTATCTCCATTTGATTATTAAATATTAAATTTGAAGGAATTATAAAATTATTTTTTTTAATATTATCTTTACTGGATTTACTCACGCTTTTTTTAGTGCTTGCTGAATGTATACTTCTTTTTCTTTTTCCACCTCCATTATGATTATTATTTTTATTTTTTATAGTTTTTTTATTTTTTATAGTTTTTTTATTTTTTCTTGTTTTCTTTTTATTTTTCATTTTTTTTAACTTTTTCATTTTATTTGTTACCTTTATTTTATTTAATATAATTGATAATTCATTCATTTTTAAAACTAATTTATTAAACTCATTATTTGTCATCTTTTTTAATCCACCAACCATAAATGCTACATCTTGTGGGTTATTATTTGAATGACTATTGGTTTCATTATCAGTATATATTTGTGTTGATAATGTATCATTACTTCCAATTGTTGAATAGCTTGTTAAATCACTAGAATTTAATATATTATTATTATTATTGTCATTTAATTGGTCAACCTGTGTAAACATATTATTTACATTATGGAAATTAGTCATAAATCCATTTAACTCTTGTGCTAAATTTCCTGCCGCGTTTCCAATTGTGTTTTGTTGTTCGTTACTATTTATTACCATATTTGTAATCGGTGTTTGATGTGTTATTGGTGTTCCATCTAATCCAACAATATCTGAAAAACTAAAATCACTTAAGGTACTTCTTGTTGTGTTACTACTTGTATTAAAAACATAGCTGTTTACATCATTATCAGACATATTAATATATTACAATAATATTAAAATATATTATATAAAATAAAATTGAATATATATTAATAACATTTTAATATGTATTCTTATTAAATTATATTAACATAATGGACTTAACACAAAGAAAATTATCAAGATCAGAATGGAATTCTGTTGAAGTAATTGTTTCAAACAATGAATTAAATATTATAAATATGATAGTAAAAGGTTTTCATAATAGAGATATACTTGAAAATAATACACTTTCAATATCTTCTTATTTAAAATTAAATAATATTACAGAAGCTATTAATTTATATTTATATGAACAATATTTTGAAAAAGACATTAATCGTATAACAAAAACATATAAAATTGATTATATTTTAAAAAATGATAAAAAAAATAAAGATAAAAAAAATAAAAAGGTAAAAAATGGGATTATTAATACTGCTGATATGGTAAGATTACAACAAAATACATATGAATCTATTGAAACAAAAAAAGATTATATTCTTGAATATATTTATATTAATCTTATAACAAAAATATTAAAATATAAAATAAAAAATGAAAAAGATAGATGGATATATTATTATTACAGTCTTCATAATATGTTTCGTTCTAAAATTAAAATAAATGAACAAGTAAAATGTTTTATTCTTTATATATTGAATGAATATCGTAGTGAAATACAAGTTAATAAAATTATTGGAAAATTAAATTCTTACATTGAAAAAAACGAATATATATATAAATATGCTGATAGAGAATTATATAAACATCAAAAAGACATATTTGAATTATTTAATAATAACAAAATACAAGAAAGACCAAAACTTATATTGTATATAGCTCCAACATCTACAGGTAAGACATTAACACCAATTGGATTATCAGAAAAATATCGAATTATATTTGTATGTGCAGCAAGACACGTGGGTATAAACCTTGCTAAATCAGCTATAAGTGCTAAGAAAAAAATAGCATTTGGTTTTGGTTGTGAATCACAAGATGATGTTCGTTTACATTACTTTTCCGGGCATAGTTTTGAATTAAAGGATGATAAATCTGATTATATTAAATTAAGAGATGGAAGAAAAAAAATAGATAATGATGATGGAACAAATGTTGAAATTATGATTTGCGACATACAATCATATATTCATTCAATGAATTATATGATTCGTTTTAATCATAATATCAATAATATCATAACGTTTTGGGATGAACCTACTATAACACTTGATTATAAAGATCATCCTTGTCACGAAATAATAAAAAATAATTGGTATTATAATAAAATTCCAAATGTCATTCTTTCATCGGCAACTTTACCAAAAGATAATGAAATACCGAAAACAATAGAAGGTTTTAAATCAAAATTTGGTGATAATAGTATTGTTCATACAGTAACAAGTCATGATTGTAAAAAAACGATACCATTATATAATTCTTCTGGTTATAAAGTAATACCGCATAAAATATATGATAATCGTGAGAAACTAATGAATTGTATTAATTATATTAAAACAAATTATACACTTATGAGATACTTTGATTTAAATGAAATTTCAGAATTTATAATATATATAAATAAACATAAAGAATATATAAATGAAGAATTATATATAGATAATTATTTCAATACACTGGATGATGTAGATGTTCAAACAGTAAAATTATATTATATTAAATTGCTTGAAGATATAAATAGTGAAAAATGGAATGATATTATTCATTATTTTAAAGATAAGTCAATACCAACATATAATAATGGAGGTATTCTCATAACAAAAGAAGATGCTGTAACTTTGACAGACGGTCCAACAATATTTATTACTGAATATCCAGAAAAAATAGCTAAATTTTATTTACAAAATTCTAAAATACCAAGTAATCATATTGAAAATATATATAAATGTATTGAATTCAATAATAAAATCAATAAAAAAATATTAAATCTTGAACAAGAAATGGAAGATAAATTAGCATCAATTATTAATATAAATGATGATGGTGGTCAAAAGAAAAGAAGTAAAGATAATAAAATTAGTAAATCTAATTTTGAAGATAAAAATCCAGAAATTAAATTATATAAAAAAGAGATTGAAAAATATAAATCTGCGATTAAATCTATTAATATACCTGAAATATATATTCCTAATAAAAAAGCGCATATTGAATTATATCACAATATAAATGAAATAAGTAATAAACCATTTACAAGTAATATATCAAATGAAGATATTGAAACTATTATGTCTATAAATGAAGTTGATGATATATGGAAAGTATTACTTATTATGGGGATTGGTCTATTTTCACAAAATACAAATGTGGTATATACTGAAATGGTAAAACGACTTGCTGAATCACAACACCTTTATCTTATTATAGCAAATGGTGATTATATATATGGAACAAATTATCAATTTTGTCATGGAATACTAAGTAAAGATATAATAAATATGACTCAAGAAAAAATTATACAATCAATTGGTCGTGTTGGTCGTAATGAAATACAAAAAAATTATAGCATTCGGTTTAGAGATGATAATATGATTCATAAATTATTTAATAAAGATACATTGCGTATTGAAGCACATAATATGAATGATATATTTACATAATAATAGTAATAATAGTAGTAATAATAGTAATAATAGTAGTAATAATAGTAATAATAATAATTAATCGTCAACAGTAACATCATCTTTATCAAGAACAACAGCTTTGGCTATTTTTTTTATGATACGTTTTACATTTTTATCTTCTTCATCACAAGCAATTGTATTTGATAGTATATTCATATATGTGTCGTGTTCTTTATTCATTGCTTGTTGACTATCTGGATGATTTTCAATCCATTTTGGAATTTGTTTTGCGTTTGATTTATTTATATGTTCAATTGCTTTCTTCATTTTATCATTTGAACCACAATCTTTTCCCCATACATCATTATCTTTTACATATAATATATCACGATTAGGGTCGTAACAATGTATGGGACGGTCTGTTAATTTCATTTGACTAAGACCATCGATCATTATTTTACTAATTGTATCTACATAACCGATTTTACCGCTGTTTTCTAAATCAGATAATTTTAATTGTAATGAACTTACAAAATCCATTAAATTAATAGCATCTTTACAGTTTTCATTTAAAAATAAATTTATATTTACTTGATTATTGGTTGTGTTACCAATTTTTGGTATTATATCATTTATCTTCTCTTGTTGTTTAACTACAACATCAATTAATTTATTATTTTTTTCAGTAACTTCTACAAATTTATTCATTATTTTCACATAAGATTCTTTTGAAATATTTTCTTCATCAACTTTTATTAATTCATCTAATATTTCTTTATTTACATTATTACAATATATATCATTTTGTTCATCTATATTGTCTAAGTTTTTTATTTTGTCTCTTTTTTTTACTTTATAATATTTCATTGTATTTAAATGTTTCTTTGTTTCAATATGCCGTCGATAATCTTTACGATTTGGTGATGAAAAATTACAATGAACACATATATATTTATTATCTATTTTTTCATAAGTATCCATATTAATTAAATATATAAAATCTCTAAATACATTCTGGTAATGGGTTTTTTTGGGGTTTTTTGGGTTTTTTTGGGGTTTTTTGGGGTTTTTTTCGGGGTTTTTGGGGTTTTTTTGGGTGTTTTATTAATTGTATTTAAGGTGCATGAAACAATCCTGAAATTTCAACTTTTTTTTTAAGGATTTTTTTTGAGCCATTTTTGGAGATTGAATTGTGGCAAAGTGCATGAAACAATCCTGAAATTCCTACTTTTTTTTTAAGGATTTTTTTTGAGCCATTTTTGAGAGTTGTTTTATGCACCTTGGGACACTTTTTTTTTCGACTTTTTTCCATTTTTTTCCAATTTTTTCCAATTTTTTCCATTTTTTTCCGATTTTTACCGATTTTTTCCAAATTTTGACATTTTTTTGACAAAATTTTTTTTTTCAGTCACATTTTTTTTTCAGTTTTGTCGTTTTTATTATTGAAAATGTCGTGGGGTTTTTTTTTCTTAAAAATGGCCATTTTTTTTGTATTTCGACACTTTTTTTGCGTTTTTTTCGTTTTTTCATCACAACTCAAAAATATGGTATATGACATTGTTACGAATCATCCCGTTGGGTTTTTTTTCGAAAAAACGCTGTTTTTTGCGTTTTTCCGTCACAAAATGGTTGACTAGTGAATGACATTGTTATTGAACATCCTGATGGGTTTTTTTTGAAAAAAACGTCATTTTTTACGTTTTTCCGTCACAAAATGGTTGACCAGTGGATGACATTGTTATTGAATATCCCGTTGGGTTTTTTTCGCTTTTTTTTTGTCGTTTTTTTCGAAAAGATGGCAGTACACCGTTTTTTTCAAAAAGTTGCCAAAAAATTTATGGTAACAAAAAAAAATGCAAAAAATCGATTTTACTGCATCCCAGTCTGGGTCACGAGGTGCACGTTTTTTGCGAAACTTTTGTGTGGATTTTTTTTTTGCACAACTTTTTTTTCGCGAAAAAAAAAATATGAAACAGAAGTTTCGCAAAAAGCGTGACTTTGATGCACCTTTTTTTTTTTTTGAAAAATACGTTTTTTTTGGAAAAAACAGTAAGCTGTTAATTTTATCCATTTTTTTAGTATAAAATTATGGTTTGAAAAAAAGAGTGCTTTTCCCACAAAACCCCACAAAAATGACAAAAAACGTCAATTTCCAATATTATGGTTAATTATACCATTTTTATAGATTTTGATTTCTAGTGTTCTGCATAGGTACCAAAAATAAAAAGCAAATGAAAATTTATTTATTATCTAACCACCAAACGAATTTTTTAATGGAAAGTTTTTTCGGTACATATGCAGAACACTAGAAACATATTTCACATAAATATTACATAATATAACAAATATAAACAATAACTATTATATTAATAAAACTAATGTTAAACAAAAAAGCTTTTGATATTGTAAAAAAAATAATACCTAAAATATCATCTACTGAACTTATAGCATTACAGTGTGGCACAACTTCTATTGATCGCGATATTTTTAAAGGTAAAGTAAATTACCCGGTTCATACAAATAAAGATGTCATATCACCAAATATAATGAATCAAAAAGTAAATGATTTATTGGAAAAATATGGTGATGAAGTATCCATCTATCCAAACAAAAATATTGATAATATTATGAAATATATTGGAAAATCAAAATTTTTATCTTATATAATTGATGAAAAATATAATGGATTAAATATATCGGTCAACGAATTATCAAAAGTTTTATGTCGTATTGCTTCATATAATCCACCATTAGGTATAGCAATTATGGTTCCTAATTCACTAGGACCAGCAGAATTATTACAACATTATGGAACTGAACAACAAAAAAATTACTATCTACCAAAATTATCTGACGGACAATTTATACCTTGTTTTGGATTAACTGGACCACATAATGGATCAGACGCTACAGGAACTATTGATGAAGGTATTGTTAAAATAAATAATGGAAAATTAGAAGTTCATACTACAATTAATAAAAGATATATTACATTAGCACCTATAGCAAATCTAATTGGACTTGCAATTCGTGTTAATGACCCAGATGGATTATTAAAAAAAAATAATATTGGACAAGAAGGGGTTACCGTATTTTTATTAGAAAAAGGTCATCAAGGATTAGAACAAAATACACATCATAACCCATTAAATGCTGGATTTCCTAATGGAACATTAAAAGGAAATATTGTAATTCCCATTGATAATGTTATTGGTGGAGAACAAAATATTGGAAAAGGATGGAAAATGTTAATGGAATGCCTCGCAGCTGGAAGGGGAATATGCTTACCAGCAACCGCAAAAGCTTCATCCAATGTTTCTATGGTTGGAGTTTTTCAATACACAAAACATCGTAAACAATTTAAAATACCTCTTGTTGAAATGGAAGGAATACAAGATAAATTAGTTAATATGATGTATCATACTTGGACTATTAATTGCGGTATTGATATGATGAACACTATATTAGATAATGGTGAAAAACCAGCTGTATTATCAGCTATTATGAAACAACAAACTACTGATAGAGCACGCGAGGTATTAAATGATGCTATGGATATATATGCTGGAAGTGCTATATGTTTGGGCAAAAATAACTTTCTAGAAAAGTTTTATAGATCAGCACCAATTGGTATAACAGTTGAAGGAAGTAATGTTCTTACACGCAATCTAATCATATTTGGACAAGGATTAAATAAAAGCCACCCTTATATTTATCCTATTTTGGAATCTATTATGCAAAATGACCAAAACAAATTTGATAAGGGAATAAAAAACATTATCGCACATAGTATTTCATTATATATGAAAGCTTTCAAAACAAGATTTTCTTCTATTACATTAGAAAACCAAACTATTGAATTCGCAAATATAGCCAACTTTATAGCTCTTCAAGGAGGAAAATTAAAATCAAATCAAATGTTATCAAGTGATATGGCTGATATTATGTCAAACCTATATCTTGCTCATAGTATTTACTATTATCATACAAATAATAATGTCAGCTCCATATTAACCAATTATTGTATTAAACAATTATTATATGAAAATCAACGTATTATCAATCGTGTAATTAAAAATGTTCCATATATGAAATATTGTATAGGATTTATGATACGTAAAGAACAATATCATAGTTACAATGACAAAAAATTAATAATTGATGAAATGATTAATAATAAACAAATAATGACAAACTTATCGGAAGATATTCATATTAAAAATACTGTCATTGAACAATTATATATTTTAGATGAATTAAAAAAACAAAACAATATTCAAGAATATAATAAATTATATAATCAAATTATACAAGTTGGTGAATTTAATAATATATAGTAAATAAAACTATAACACATATAACACATATAACACCTATAACACATATAATAAATAATACTATAATCATTATTTATTATATTAATACCATTTTAGAAATCTTCATTCATTTCAAAAATATTATCAGTTTTCGTCTTATCAGCCAAAGCATATTCTGAAACACGCTTCTCAAAAAAATTTGTTTTAGATTCTACTGATATCAATTCCATAAAATCAAAAGGATTTGAAGAATTATAAATCTTTTCAAAACCTATTTGAACACATAAACGGTCAGCAATAAATTCAATATATTGTGTCATCAATGATGAATTCATACCTATAAGACGACAAGGCAAAGCTTCTGTTATAAAATTCTTTTCAATATCAACTGCTTCTTTAATTATTTCATACACTTTACTTTTATTTGCTTTGCGTATAAGACGACTATGCAACAATACAGCAAATTCTGTATGTAGTGCTTCATCTCTTGATATTAATTCATTGGAAAAAGTAAGACCAGGCATTAAACCTCTTTTTTTAAGCCAAAATATACTACAAAAAGCACCTGAGAAAAATATACCTTCAACACAAGCAAATGCTATTAAACGTGTGGCAAAACTACTACGATTATCACCTATCCATTTTTTAGCCCAATCACCTTTTCTCTTAATACAGTCAAAATTTTCAAGAGCATTGAACAACTTATGCTTCTGTTCACGATCAGTAATATATGTATCTATCAATTGACTATACATTTGACTGTGAATATTTTCCATTGCTATCTGAAATCCATAAAAAGCACGTGCCTCAGATAATTGAACTTCATTCATAAAACGAGCGCCCAAATTCTCAAGAACTATACCATCACTAGCAGCAAAAAAAGCAAGTATCATTGATATAAAATGTTTCTCGTCATTATTAAGTGTTTCCCAATGTGTTATATCTTTTGAAAGATCTACTTCTTCAGCTCGCCAAAAACAATCTACTTGTTTTTTATACATCTCCCATACTTCTTGGTCTTGTATTGGAAACATAACATAACGACTATCGTCTTCAGTCAAAAGTGGTTCAATGATTGTCTTTGACATCCTAAATAATATATACTTGAGATTTTATATAAGTTTAACAAATTAATTTGTATATAGAATAGTTTTTTAATGTATGCACATTATATTATGGATAGTGACGACAAATTTTTTATGAAACAACAAAAATGTGATGAAGCCAAAAGTATTATTCGTAGTTATGAAAATTTTTCTGATATAGAACAAGATAATAATGATATGTTCGCAATGCACATCGATTCAAACACTATGAAAGGATGTATTCAATACGAAATTGAAGAAAGGGAACACCAAGAAAATCAACTAATTAATACTATATTATCAATGCTTAATATGGACCAGGAATTTAGATATCATAGTAACAATTATAAAAATAAAAACAATTATTCAAATAATAACAATTACGGATATTGTATGACTGTAAATGAACCAAATTTTAATATTAAAGAAAATTATGATAATTATTCATATGATGATATCATCAATGAAATTGAACGTTTAGACCCATTAGGTTACGATAAAAATAATAAAAATGTCCCTCTAAAAATTAAATATCAACAATCTAATGATGTCAAAAACAAATATAATCAAGCAAAACAACAAAATAATCAACAATACAATCAACAATACAATCAACAATACAATCAACAATACAATCAACAAAACAATCAACAAAACAATCAACAAAACAATCAAGAAACAGAACTTGATTTAGATCTTGATAACAATTTATCAAACAAAATAAATACAAATGAATTAGATAATTTGGATTATTTGGAAACAAAAGAAAATAATGATATTGGTAATATTAAAAATGATAACCAATTAAATATAACTGGCTCAGATAATAATATAAATCAAGATAATCGTATACAACAAAATATCGACTCACGTAAACAAATTAATCAAGAAAATATAGACGCAAGAGTTCAAGAAAATAAAGACGCAAGAGTTCAAGAAAATACAGATGCAAGAACAATGAATGTTACAAATATTACTAATAATCCAATTCAAAAAGAAACAAAAATAATAGAAAAAGTTATTGAAAAGGAAAATGAAAAGGAAAATGAAAAGGAAAATGAAAAGGAAAATGAAAAGGAAAATCAACAAAAAGAAACGATAAATGTTGAAAAAGTTAATGAAAGTGAAAAAGAACAAATTAATAATCAAAAAGATGAATCACCGTTAAATAATTTTTTAACTAATATTGGATTGGGAAATACAACAGAAATAAAAGAAGAACAACAAAAAAAAGAAAAAGAAGATACACCATTAAATAATTTTTTAAATTTATTTTCAAATGATAATGAAATAAAAAAAGAAAACAAAAGTGAAGAATTATTAAAAGAAAAACAACAAATACAACAAAGAGAAAGAAGAGAAATACAAAAACAAATAGAACCTAAAGAAGAATATCAAATAAGAGAAAATCAGTTTCAACAAAAAGAACCATCAAACGAACCATCAAACGAACCATCAAACGAACCATCAAACGAACCATCAAATGAAAAAAAACTTAAACAACAAAAAAAAGACAAAATAAAAATATAAAGAGATCTAGATCATTTAAGAATTTAGTTGGGGGCATGGACCCTGCTAAATTAGAAGTGGAGGATATTAAAAGTTTAATGTCAGAACAACAAACAATAAATATGGGTGAGCGTGATCCAGTTACACTTAATACACAGATAAATGGTACTATAGATTTGTTA